>Ga0163179_10003871_pt1 | contig 10097 bp, 5 predicted proteins | sample AtlANTMetagenome_FD_109643 | JGI IMG/M metagenome (GOLD analysis project Ga0163179, IMG submission 109643) | Marine eukaryotic phytoplankton communities from the Atlantic Ocean - Atlantic ANT 2 Metagenome | ecosystem: Environmental > Aquatic > Marine > Oceanic | place: North Atlantic Ocean... | reverse complement strand
TTTTAATGTTTTACATCAATATAGAGTATATTTGTAGCTCTATATCAATTATAGAGTATTTTTTTTGTTTTAGATCAATTATAGAGTATTTTTGTAGTTTTACATCAATTATTGAGTATTTTTGTAGTTTTACATCAATTATAGAGTATTTTTGTTATTTTACATCAATTATAGAATGTTTTTGTAGTTTTATATTGATTATAGAGTGTTTTTGTTGTTTTACATCAATTATAGAGTATTTTTGTAGCTTTACATAAATTACATAGTATTTTTGTTGTTTTAGATCAATAATATAGTGTTTTTGTTGTTTACTTCAATTATAGAGTGTTTATGTAGTTTTTCATCTATTATTTTCGTTGTTTTACATCAATTATAGAGTATTTTGATTATTCTACATCAATTGTAGAGTATTTTTGTAGTTTTACATCAATTATAGAATATTTTTGTAGTTTTACATCAATTATAGAGTATTTTTACTGTTTTACATCAATTATAGTGTTTTTGTTGTTTAACATCATTTATAGAAACTTTTTGTTGCTTTAAATAAATTAAAGAGTATTTTTGTTTTTTTTACATCAATTTCAAAGTATTTTTGTAGTATCACATCAATTATAAAGTATTTTCGTTGTTTTACATCAATTATAGTGTTTTTGTTGTTTTACATCAATTTTAGAGTGTTTATGTAGCTTTATATGAATTATAAGGTATTTATGTTGTTTAACATCAATTATACAGTATTTTTGTTGTTTTACATCAATTATAGAGTGTTATTAAAGTTTTACATCAATTTTTTTTGTAGTTCTAAATCAAGTAAAGAGTAATAGAGTATTTTTAATGTTTTACATTAATTATAGAGTGTTTTGTTGTTTTAAATCAATTATAGAGTATTTTTGTAGCTTTAAACAATTATAGAGTGTTTTTGTTGTTTAGATCAATTATAAAGTGTTTTTGTTGATTTACACCAATTATAGAGAATTTCTGTTGTTTTACATCAATTATAGATTGTTTATGTGTATTTGTTATGTTTTACATCAATATAGAGAATTTTTGTTGTTTTAATAATTATAAAGTATTTTTGCAGTTTTGCATCAGTTATAGAGTATTTTTAATGATTTACATCAAAATAGATTACTTTTGTTGTTTATATCAATTATAGAGTGTTTTTTTTTTACATCAATAATAGAGTACTTTTGTAGTTTTACATCAATTATCGAGTATTTTTGTTGTTTATCATCAATTATTGAGTATTTTTGTAGTATTACATTAATTATAAAGTTTTTTTGTTGCTTTACATCAATTATAGAGTGTTTATGTGTTTTTTCATCAATTATAGATATAGATTATATTTAATGTTTTACATCAATATAGTGTATTTTTGTTGTTTTACAACAATTGTACAGTGTTTTTGTTGTTTTACATTAATTATAGAGTATTTTTGTAGTTTTACATCAATTGTAGAGTAAATTTGTTGTTTTACTTCAATTATAGAGTTTTTTGTTGCTTTACAATTATTATAGAGTGTTTATGTGGTTTTTCATCAATTGTAGAGTGTTTTTTATGTTTTACATCAATATAGAGTATTTTTGTTGTTTTCTTCAATTTTAGAGTATTTTTGTCACTTTACATCAATTATAGTGTTTTTTGTTTTTTAGATCAATTATAGAGTGTTTTTATTGTTTTACATCAATTATAGAGTGTTCCTGTTATTTTACATCAATTATTGAGTATTTTTTTAGTTTTACATCAATTATAGAGTATTTTTATCATTTTACATCAATTGTAGAGTGTTCTTGTAGTTTTTTTGACATCAACTATAGAGTATTTTTGTAGCTTTACATCAATTATAGAGTATTTTTGTAGTTCAACATGAATTATAAAGTATTTTTGTTGTTTTACATCAATTATAGAGTATTTTTATAGTTTTACATCAATTATAGAGTATTTTTGTAGTTCTATATCAAGTAAAGAGTATATTTATCGTGTTTGTCAATTGTAGTTTTTTTGTAGTTTTACATCAATTATAGAGTGTTTATGTAGCTTTACATTAATTATAGAGTATTTTTGTTGTTTTACATCAATTATCGAGTATTTTTGTAGTTCTATATCAAGTAAAGAGTATATTTATCGTTTTTGTCAATTTTAAAGTATTTTTGTTGTTTTACATCAATTATAGAGTGTTTTTGTAGTTTTATATTGATTCTAGAGTGTTTTTGTTTTACATCAATCTTTTAAAGTATTTTTGTAGTATCACATCAGTTATAAAGTATTTTCGTTGTTATACATCAATTATAGAGTGTTTTTGTTGTTTTACATCAATTTTATAGTGTTTTTGTAGCTTTATATGAATTATAGAGTATTTTTGATGTTTAACATCAATTATAGAGTATTTTTGTTGTTTTACATCAAGTATAGAATATTATTGAAGTTTTACATCAATTATAGAATATTTTTGTAGTTTTGCATCAATCATAGAGTAATAGAGTATTTTTAATGTTTTACATCAATATTGAGTATTTTTGTTGTTTTACATCAATTATAGACTGTTTTTGTTGGTTACATCAATTATAGAGTATTTTTGAAGCCTTACATCAATTATAGAGTATTTTTGCTGTTTTACATCAATTATTTGTTGTTTTGCATCAATTATAGAGTGTTTATGTGGTTTTTCATCAATTATAGAGTATTTTCAATGATTTACATCAATATAGAGTATTTTTGTAGTTTTATATCAATTATTGAGTAATTTTGTAGTTTTACTTCAATTATAGAGTATTTTTGTTATTTTACATCAATTATAGAGTGTTCTTGTTGTTTTACATCAACTAAAGAGTATTTTCGTAGCTTTACATCAATTATAGAGTATTTTTGTAGTTCAACATCAATTATAGAGTATTTTTGTTGTTTTACATCAATTATAGAGTATTATTAAAGTTTTACCTAAAGCAAAGAGTATATTTATCGTTTTTGTCAACTGTAGAGTATTTTTGTAGTTTTACATCAATTATAGAGTGTTTATGTAGCTTTACATTAATTATAGAGTATTTTTGTTGTTCTACATCAATTATAGAGTAATTTTGTAGTACTTTTCAAGTAAAGAGTATATTTATCGTTTTTGTCAATTTTAAAGTATTTTTGTTGTTTTACATCAATTATAGAGTGTTTTTGTAGTTTTAAATTGATTATAGAGTGTTTTTGTTGTTTTACATCAATTATAGAGTATTTTTTTAGCTTTACATTAATTATATATAATTTTTGTTGTTTAGATCAACCATAGAGTGTTTTTTTTGTTTTATTTCAATTATAGAGTATATTTTTTATATTACATCAATTATAGAGTTTTATTGTAGTTTTACATCAATTACAGAGTATTTTTGTAGTTTAATATCAATTAAAGAGTATTTTTGTTGTTTTACATCAATTGTAGAGTATTTTTGTAGCTTTATATCACTTATAGAGTATTTTGGTTGTTTAACATCAATTATAGAGTATTTTTGTAGTTCTATATCAATTAAAGAGTTTATTTATCGTTTTTGTTAATTGTAAAGTATTATTGTAGTTTTAAATCAATCTTAGATTGTTTTTGTAATATTTATAATAATATTTATATAATAGCTTATAAAGCTTATAATAGCTTATAAAACCAATATAGTAGCTTTACATCAATTACAGTGTTTTTGTTGTTTTACATCAATTATAGAGTCTTTATGAAGTTTTTCATTGATTATATATATAGTATTTTTAATGATTTACATCAAAATAGAGTATTTTTGTTGTTTTACATAAATTATAGAGTTTTTTTGTAGCTTAACATCAATTATAGAGTATTTTTGTTGTTTTTGATCAATTATAGTGTTTATGCGATTTTTCATCAATTATAGTGTAATTTTGATGTTTTACATCAATTATAAAGTATTTTTGTTATTTTTGTATTTTTTTTGTTTTTAATCAATTATAGAGAATTTCTGTTGATTTACATCAACTATAGATTGTTTTTGTGTATTTTTAATGTTTTACATCAATATAGAGTATTTTTATACTTTTACATGAATTATAGAGTATTTTTGTTGTTTAACATCAATTATAGAGTATTTTTGATGTTTTGCATTAATTATAGAGTGTTTATGTGGTTTTTTATCAATTATTGAGTATTTTTGTTATTTTAAATCATTTAGAGAGTGTTTTTGTTGTTTTACATCAATCTTAGAGTGTTTTTGTAGCTTTATATGAATTATAGAGTATTTATGTTGTTTAACATCAATTATAGAGTATTTTGGTTGTTTAACATCAATTATAGAGTATTTTTGTATTTCTATATCAAGTAAAGAGGATGTTTATCGTTTTTGTCATTTGCAGAGTGTTTTTGTTGTTTACATCAGTAATTGATTACTGAGTATTTTTGTAGCTTTACATCAATTATAGAGTGTTTTTGTTTTATAGAGTGTTTTTGTTGTTTTACATCAATTTTGAGTATTTTTGTAGTGTCAATCAATTATAGAGTATTTTTGTAGTTAAGAGTATATTTATCGTTTTTTCAATTGTAGAGTATTTTTGTAGTTTTACATCAATTATTGAGTATTTATGTAATTTTACATCAATTATAGAGTATTTTTGTTATTTTACATCATTTAGAGAGTGTTTTTGTTGTTTTACATCAATTTTAGATTGTTTTTGTAGCTTTATATGAATTATAGAGTATTTTTGTTGTTTAAAATCAATTATTGAGTATTTTTGTTGTTTAACATCAATTATAGAATATTATTGAAGTTTTACATCAATTATAGAATATTTTTGTAGTTATGCATCAATTATAGAGTAATCGAGTATTTTTAATGTTTTACATCAATATTGAGTATTTTTCTTGTTTCACATCAATTATAGAGTGATTTTCTTGTTTTACATCAATTATAGAGTATTTTTGTAGCTTTACATCAATTATAGATATAAAATATTTTTGTAGTTATACATCAAAATAGGGTATTTTTGATGTTTTACATCAATCATAGAGTGCTTTTGTAGCTTTACATTAATCATAGAGTCTTTTTGTTGTTTTACATCATCTATAGAGAATTTTTGTTGTTTTGCTTCAGTTATAGAGTGTTTATATGGTTTTTCATCAATTATAGAGTATTTTTGTAGTTTTACATCAATTATAGAATATATTTGTATTTCTAAATCAAGTAAAGAGTATATTTATCGTTTTTGTCAATTGCAGAGTGTTTTTGTTGTTTACATCAATTATAGAGTATTTTTGTAGCTTTACATCAATTATAGAGTATTTTTGTTATATAGATCAATTATAGAGTCTTTTTTTGTTTTACAAAAATTATAGAGTATTTTTGTAGTTCTATATCAAGTTAAGAGTATATTTATCGTTTTTGTCAATTGTAGAGTATTTTTGTAGTTCTATATCAAGTAAAGAGTATATTTATCGTTTTTGTCAATTTTAAAGTATTTTTGTTGTTTTACATCAATTATAGAGTATTTGTGTAGCTTTACATAAATTACATAGTATTTTTGTTGTTTTAGATCAATTATATAGTGTTTTTGTTATTTACTTCAATTATAGAGTGTTTATGTGGTTTTTCATCTATTATAAAGTATTTTTGTTGTTTTACATCAATTATAGAGTATTTTTGTTATTCTACATTAATTATATATTATTTTTGTAGTTTTACATCAACTATAGAGTATTCTTGTAGTTTTACATCAATTATAGAGTATTTTTACTGTTTTACATCAATTATAGTGTTTTTGTTGTTTAACATCAATTATAGAAACTTTTTGTAGCTTTAAATCAATTATAGAGTATTCTTGTTGTTTTACATCAATTTTAAAGTATTTTTGTAGTATCACATCAATTATAAAGTATATTCGTTGTTTTACATCAATTATGAGTGTTTTTGTTATTTTACATCAATTTTAGAGTGTTTTTGTAGCTTTATATGAATTATAGAGTATTTATGTTGTTTAACATCAATTATAGAGTGTTTTTGTTGTTTTAAATCAATTATAGAGTATTTTTGTAGCATTACATTAATTATAGAGTATATTTGTTGTTTATCATCAATTATAGAGTATTTGTTTAGTTTTACATCAATATAGGGTATTTTTGATGTTTTACATCAATTATAGAGTGCTTTTTTAGCTTTACATCAATTATAGTGTCTTTTTGTTATTGGTCACCCGAAACTCGGGGGACTAGTATAATCATCGTTGTCTGTCTGTCTGTCTGTCTGTCTGTCTGTTTGTTTGTCTGTCTGCCTGTAACGCGTTTTTCTCGAAAACTATTTGTTCGATTTTCGCAAAATTTTACAGGTTTACTGGGCATTTTAAGACCTCAAAATTTGTTGAAGGGATTTTTAAAATATTGCTTGGTTCTTGAGAAATCAAATTTTAAAGGTTCTCGGCGAATTTACGGAAATCGAAAACTCTGAAGAAAAGAACTTAATCTCCTCTAATTGCAAGGGACATGTAAAGGCATCATGATGTATTTTGGGTGACCACTAATTACGTTCGTCTAGTTCATTATTGGTATTCCGAAACTGGGGGACTTGTATAATCATCGTTGTCTGTTAGTTAGTCAGTCCGTCTGTAACGCGTTTTTCGCAAAAACTATTTATTCGATTTTCGCAAAATTTTACAGGTTCACTGAACATGTTAAGACCTCAAAATTTTTAAAGGGATTTTTAAATTATGACTTGGTTCTTGAAAAATCGAATTTTAAAGGTTATTGGCGAATTTACGGGAATCGAAAACTCTACGCGAAGAATAATTACTCCTCTAATTGCAAGGCAAGTTATATATAAACAATTTGCTACTCTTCGCGCGCGAGTTTCGATGGGTGGTTAATATAATCAGGCATTTACCTTTATTTTATGGTGTTTGTTGGTCACCCAAAACTCGAGGGAAATGTAAAGGTATCATGGTGTATTTCGGGTGACCACTAATTACGTTCGTCTTGTTTTACATCAATTATAGAGAATTTTTGTTGTTTTTTGTGTTTTTTTGTGGTTTTTCATCAATTATAGAGTATTTTTAATGTTTTAATCAATATAGAGTATTTTTGTAGTTTTACATCAATTATAGAATATATTTGTATTTCTATATCAAGTAAAGAGGATCTTTATCGTTTTTGTCAATTGCAGAGTGTTTTTGTTGTTTACATCAATTACAGAGTATTTTTGTAGCTTTACATCAATTATAGAGTATTTTTGTTGTTTAGATCAATTATAAAGTGTTTTTGTTGTTTTACATCAATTATAGATTATTTTTGTAGTTATATATCAAGTTAAGAGTATATTTATCGTTTTTGTCAATTGTAGAGTATTTTTGTAGTTTTACATCAATTATTGAGTATTTATGTAATTTTACATCAATTATAGAGTATTTTTGTTATTTTACATTATTTAGAGAGTGTTTTTGTTGTTTTACATCAATTTTAGAGTGTTTTTGTAGCTTTATATGAATTATAGAGTATTTATGTTGTTTAACATCAATTATAGAGTATTTTTGTTGTTTTACATCATTTATAGAGTATTATTAAAGTTTTACATCAATTATAGAGTATTTTTATAGTTTTATATCAAGTAAAGAGTAATAAAGTATTTTTAATGTTTTACATCAATATTGAGTATTTTTATTGTTTTACATCAATCATAGAGTGTTTTTGTTGTTTTAAATCAATTATAGAGTATTTTTAAAGCTTTACATCAATTGGTCACCCGCTTCGGGGGACTTGTATAATCATCGTTGTCCGTCAGTCCGTCAGTCCGTCAGTCCGTCAGTCTGTAACGCGTTTTTCTCGGAAACTACTCATTCGATTTTCGCAAAATTTTACAGGTTCACTGAACATGTAAAGACCTCAAAATTTGTCGAAGGGATTTTTAAAATAAGGCTTGGTTCTTGAGATATCGAATTTTAAAGGTTCTCGTCGAATTTACGGAAATCGAAAACTCTACGCGAAGAATAATTAATCCCTTCTAATTGCAAGTGCAAACAAAAACATTTTACTATTCTTCTTCACGCGGGACTTTCGATAGGTGGTTGTTTAGTTACCTTTATGTTATGGTGTTTGTTGGTCACCCGGACCTCGAGGGACATGTAAAGGCATCATGGTGTATTTCGGGTGACCACTAATTACGTTCGTCTTGTTATAAAGTATTTTTGTTGTTTATCATCAATTATAGAGTATTTCTGTAGTTTTACATCAATATAGGGTATTTTTTATGGTTTACATCAATTATAGAGTGCTTTTGTAGCTTTACATCAATTATAGTGTCTTTTTGTTGTTTTACATCAATTATAGAGAATTTTTGTTGTTTTGCATCAATTATAGTGTTTATGTGGTTTTTCATCAATTATAGTGTTTTTGTTGTATTACATCAACTTAGAGTATTTTTGTAGCTTTATATCACTTATAGAGTATTTTTGTTGTTTAACATCAATTATAGAGTATTTTTGTAGTTCTATATCAAGTAAAGAGTATATTCATCGTTTTTGTCAATTGTATAGTATTTTTGTACTTTTACATCAATTATGGAGTGTTTTTATAGTTTTATATTGATTATAGAGTGTTTTTGTTGTTTTACATCAATTATAGAGTATTTTTGTAGCTTTACATTAATTATATAGAATTTTTGTTGTTTTAGATCAACCATTGAGTGTTTTTGTTGTTTTAATTCAATTATAGAGTATAATTTTACAGTTTTATTATAGTTCTACATCAATTATAGAGTATTTTTGTAGTTTAATATCAATTAAAGAGTATTTCTGTTGTTTTACATCAATTGAGAGTATTTTTGTAGCTTTATATCACTTATAGAGTATTTTGGTTCATTAGCATCAATTATAGAGTATTTTCGTAGTTCTATATCAAGTAAATAGTATATTTATCGTTTTTGTCAATTGTAGAGTATTTTTGTAGTTTTAAATCAATCTTAGATTGTTTTTGTAATATTTATAATAATATTTATATAATAGCTTATGAAGCTTATAATAGCTTATAAAATCAATATAGTAGCTTTACATCAATTACAGTGTTTTTGTTGTTTTACATCAATTATAGAGTGTTTATGAAGTTTTTCATTGATTATATATATAGTAATTTTTAATGTTTTACATCAATATAGAGTATTTTTGTTGTTTTACATAAATTATAGAGTATTTTTGTAGCTAAACATCAATTATAAAGTATTTTTGTTGTTTTAGATCAATTATAGTGTTTATGTGGTTTTTTATCAATTATAGAGTATTTTTAATGTTTGTTTTACATCAATATAGGGTAATTTGATGTTTTACATCAATCATAAAGTATTTTTGTTATTTTTGTATTTTTTTTGTTTTAAATCAATTAAAGAGAATTTCTGTTGGTTTACATCAATTATAGATTGTTTAAGTGTATTTTTAATGTTTTGCATCAATATAGAGTATATTGTACTTTTACATCAATTATAGAATATATTTGTATTTCTATATCAAGTAAAGAGGATGTTTATCGTTTTTGTCAATTGCAGAGTGTTTTTGTTGTTTACATCAATTACAGAGTATTTTTGTAGCTTTACATCAATTATAGAGTATTTTTGTTGTTTAGATCAATTATAGAGTGTTTTTGTTGTTTTACATGAATTATAGAGTTCTATATCAAGTTAAGAGTATATTTATCGTTTTTGTCAATTGTAGAGTATTTTTGTAGCTTCATATCAATTATAGAGTATTTTTGCTGTTTAAAATCAATTATAGAGTGTTTATGTGGTTTTTCATCAATTATAAATTATTCTTAATGTTTTACATCAATATAGAGTATTATTGATATTTTACATCAATTATAGAGTATTTTTGTTATTTACATCAATTATAGAGTCTTTTTGTTGTTTTACACCAATTATAGAGAATTTCTGTTGTTTTGCATCAATTATAGATTGTTTATGTGTATTTTCAATTTTTTACATCAATATGGAGTATATTTGTAGCTCTATATCAGTTATAGAGTATTTTTGTTGTTTTAGATCAATTATAGAGTATTTTTGTAGTTTTACATCAATTATTGATAATTTTTGTAGTTTTACATCAATTATAGAGTATTTTTGTTATTTTACATC
>Ga0163179_10003870_pt1 | contig 10098 bp, 8 predicted proteins | sample AtlANTMetagenome_FD_109643 | JGI IMG/M metagenome (GOLD analysis project Ga0163179, IMG submission 109643) | Marine eukaryotic phytoplankton communities from the Atlantic Ocean - Atlantic ANT 2 Metagenome | ecosystem: Environmental > Aquatic > Marine > Oceanic | place: North Atlantic Ocean... | reverse complement strand
GTCGACCCAGGTGCCCTACCGGCGAGTTGGCTTTGAGCAAGCGGGAACCTGGAATCAATTCCAACTTCCACTTACCCAAATCGGCCGTCAAAGACGTTTAGTCCCGATTCACGAAGTGCCTCTCGAAGCACAATCATTCCATTCGTTGGCAACACATCGAGCCAGCATCAGCAATGGCAATCTCAGTCGCAGCCCTGGCATTTGGGATCGTTTATTTGCACCCACAGATCCCGAGCATCCTGTGCGAGGTTATTTGTTGGGCGATCGTGACAATCCCGAAGGATATATCCTGTTCGAACAGAGTATGCCTCAGCAAATCGAAGACCGATGTCTTTTGGTTCGAGACATGTATGCGCGAACAGGAAAGGCAACGGAAACTCTCTGGGCGTTTCTCCACGGACATCGTTCGATTTTCCCCAACCTGCGTTGGTACGGTCCGCCGACGGACCCACTCCTGGCAGCCACAGAAGAGGCGCGTGCCATCCCCGTCTTCAACGATCGATGGATGGTTCGTATTGCTGATGTCCCGGAGGCTCTCCAGCAGCGAGGCTATCCGGCCGGCGTGAAAGAAACACTTGATCTTGAAGTGAGAGACGAATTAATGCCGGGCAATCATGGACGTTTTCAGCTGCGAGTCAGCGGAGGAAATGCGACGGTAACCCCTGGCGGCGATGGGAGTGTCCAAATCGACGTGGCGGCGCTAGCTCCATTATTTACAAGCTTTTTGAGTGCATCCAACTTGGAGACACTAGGCCGCATCACAGCGTCTGACCAAGAATTGCAGCGAGCGGATGCGATTTTTGCGGGCCCCGCACCCTGGATGCCTGAGAAGTTCTAAGCCGATGGCGTTTACCCTGGCCACCGATTCCTCCTCGTCGCACCTGACATCATAAACAGGTCTCAATCGCCAACAGTTTTTTGGCACGATCGAAGAGCGGTGCAATTTGCTTTCGGCGACTACGATTCATGAATTCCTCGAACTCAATTCCGACGGACCACAAACCCATACCTGTGCGGCGTTGAGTCTTCACGCGTCCTCGAAAGAACCAGGGCTCTTGCGTCTCCTCTTCACCGAACCAGAAGGCAACGAACAGCTCCTCTGTCTCAATCTCACGATCGACAACGATGCCAATTCCATGATCCGAAAGATCGCGAGTGAGGCCTACGAAGAGTCCATTCGCTGCGTCGTCGTCGTGCTCAAAGGGCCCCACCACAATCGGAATGGAGCGGGAATATCGAGTTTCTGCCCGGCTTTCCTCTGAACGTGGACGATTGGGAGCCGTGAGATCGCAAATCCGATTGACGCAGGAAACCAATTCAACGAGGTTTTTTCGATTGAATATGGAGAGCATGACTCGAATCCTCGGGCTATGGCGACATTGATTCTCTTTCGTCGGTGCATAAAGGATAGGTTGTGCCCATCGCAGTCCGCATTCCAGTGGCCGAAAAGGTTGGGTTACACTGATCTTGGGGGGAATTGGGTCAAAAACCGAACTGCTGGAAAACAGCCGTTCTAGATGGCAGCCTTGAGATAGAGCAAGCTGAGCCCGAGAAGTTGGGGCGAAACGGTTGAAAGGCGCACAAAAAAGGCCGGATAACCGGCCTGGAAAGCGAGGCCGACGGGACTCGAACCCGCAACCACTGGATCGACAGTCCAGTACTCTAACCAATTGAGCTACGGCCCCTCGCTGAATTTGAGTCTCGAATTATACATCGTGGCTTTGTTGTCGCAAGGTGGCTTTGTTGTCGCAAGGTCGTCTAACGCAATTTGTCGACAGCTTGCCGCTCGAACTCCACCATTCGTCAAAACCCCACCCAACATCCTTGTCACAGCACGATCCTAGGCTGCGTTGATTGCCATTCTTGTGTATCCCAAACGGTTTTCTGACAGCATCTTCGGCAAACCGTGACGTAAATTATAGATAGGCAGCCGCAGACCGCGTTGGAGCTATCAAATGGGCTATATCGAACGCATGAGCAACAAAATGACGAGTTTGGTCGGGCGAATGGACGGGACTGACTTGTTGGTGGTGGTCAGCCTGGTCATCGTGATCGGTTTTCTTTGCATGCGTGGCCACGGTTCACGGGTCAACTACTAGCTTGCTTGAACCGATCTCGGGACAAAATCGTCGCCTCGCCCCCGCTGGCTAAACTCCGACCGGCAGATTACCAGACACCATCTTCCGGGCTATACCCATATTTGTCGGCACGCTCAAAGTCGGCCTCTGCCTCCTCTGGTCGATCGAGCGATTCATAAACGAGCCCTCGATGTTGGTAGAGGACAGCCAAGTTTTCTTTAAACAGTCGAGCCTGACGGTCCAGCACGCGTTCGTCGACCTGTTTTTGAAGTTCCTCTCTTCCCATCACGAAACTGGACCGCTCATCTTCAGCCATCTGAACGGCCCGTTCCATATCGCGAACGGCGTTGTCGAAATCACCATTCAAGTAGTAGAGGTAGCCGCGTGTGTCCAGAAAAGCCGCGTTATCTTCCGTTCCCAATGCATCAAAGGCAGCCTGAATATCTTCGAGACCCTCGGTGACCTGGACATTTCCGAGCGCCCGGGCATAGGCACGCGCATTGAGCGATTCAGCCCGTTCGAAGGCATCTTTTGATGCTTCTACCAGCAAATCGGAGTCGGCAATGGCTTCTTCATGGTGCCATTGTCGCTGATGGACAAGCATTCTTCGGAGCAGCGCGGGGCGGAAATCTTGTCCATTCTTCTGCAGCGCAACCTGACAATCGTCCATCGCACCCGGAAAATCTTTCTGCTGCAATCGGATTTCGGCGCGACGAACGTACAAATCGCCATTTTCTGGCAGCCACTCGATCGCCTTGTCCAAGTCGGCCTCAGCAGCATCCAGTTCATCGAGAAGGTCATGTTCCATGGCCGCGGCGACATACCAGCGGGCGATCTCTTGCGGCAGGCCAAGGAAAATGACCGGTCCGAGTGCCATCAGCAGGCAAACTGCGATCGCGATGCCGCTCCCAAGTCGCCGTCTTGCCGGAGGCTTGAGTGGAATATTTCCATTTTTTGTCGGGCTTTGGCGGCCATCTTCCATCGGGCACATTCCGCTTTCATCGAAGAGTAGCAATCGCCGGCGAGCGGCTACCGAAGAACCGACGCCGGAAAAGTTGTAGGCTACTTGTCGCCTGTGCCATCGACAAGCCCAGGTGTACGGGTAGAATCGGTATCGAATTTGACAATCACTCAGCCCCAGCAGCCACGCTCAATTTGAGCGTCAAAAGGGCTGTTTTCATGAGTCTGAGATTGTCGCCATATCAACCAATACGAAGGACATTGGAGATTGGACGATGCCGCTGTATGAAATCGAGACGACGGCCCACATCATCATCACGTGGGCCGACGGTGAAGACGAAGCAACTCAGGTGGTAAAGGATGCTTATCCCAATGATGATGTGATTCGCATGACAAAACGTCCTCGCGACACATGGGTCATCTCGAAGGCCGCTCTCGGTATCGCCGATAAGGTTGACCCCTGCTCCGTGGCCCGCGACTGCCTTTCCAAATCCGCTGGTGACAAAGTTCACGCAATTCGACTGTACATGCAGGAAACGGGTGTCGACCTGCCGGAAGCACGTAAGGTCATCGAATCCAACATGGTCATGGGCTGGTAATTGCCGTCACAACACAATCACTAAGCCGGTCAAACCGATCGGCTTTTTTATTTCAACGATTCGGATTTCCGATCGTTGCATTGCTCATCTTTTTACGTCAGGCCTCTTCATAGGCTTGGTAAAACAAGCGAGGAGAATCAGCCATGTCTTTGTTTTCGCTAAAGGATCGCGTTGCCTTGGTCACAGGCAGTTCAACTGGACTTGGTAAGGCGGCGGTGTTGGCATTGGGTCAAGCGGGAGCGAAAGTCGCGATCAACTACTTCAACAATGACGAACGAGCGAACGATACATTACAAGAAGCTCGAGACGCCGGCGTGGATTGCATGCTCGTCAAGTCCAACGTCATCGACGAATCGGATGTCGATCGCATGTTCACCGAAATCGAAGCCAATCTCGGTGCGGTCGACATCGTTGTCGTGAACGCCACCCCTGATCAACCCCAACGGCCTATCGAGGAATATGATTGGGATTTCTACCAACAGATGCTCGATTTCTTCGTGCGTAGCCCGTATCTCCTAACCCGCCGAGCGTTACCCCACATGCGTGGCCAGAAATGGGGTCGCATTATCAATATCACGAGCGAAGTTTTCCACCGGAGTGTCTCACCCTTCAGCGCTTATGTCGCTGCCAAAGGTGGACAAATCGGATGGACACGCAGCATGGCCAGTGAATTGGCTCCCGATGGAATCACCGTGAACTCTGTCGCACCCGGCTGGATTCCGGTAGAGCGCCACGAAAGTGATCCGCAGGAGATGAAGGACAGTTACAAGGCCATCATCCCCATGGGCCGCTGGGGGCTCCCGCAAGACGTTGCCTACGCGATCGTTTATTACGCCAGTAACGAAGCTTCGTTTGTGACGGGGCAGACGATCTGCGTGAACGGTGGAAATACGCCGTGGTAAACAGAAGGCCCTCGTCAACAGAAGGCCTCGTAATCAACCACTAGCGATAATCCGGCGACAGCCGTCCGGAAGTGGCTCCCGACTCCCAACCGTCGTTAGGATATTCGCTGGCACCCGTCGACGGATATTGCCCAGCTCCAGTGCTCGGATATTGCTCCGTGCCCGTGGTTGGGTATGAATCCGCACTCGTGCTCGGATATCGTTCCGCGCCCGTGGCTGGATATTGCCCAGCTCCAGTGCTCGGATACTGCTCGGCGTCCGTGGTTGGATATTGCGTCGAAGATTCGAACCTCTCCGAGCGGCCGGTCGGATATGACGCCGGTTTGACTCGACGATCTTGATTCAGAGTTCCACTCTGAATCTGACCCTCTTGGCCCAGGCGGCCGGTACTCCCAGGACGCCAGGGTTGAACCGCCCGTCGTGGTCGCGAGTATTGAGGCTCATCTGAGACGTTTCCTTCACCAGCAGGCTGCTGAGCTGCGGGAAAATCTCCTCCGCCCTGCGTTTCGGCTGGATAGCTATTTGCATCGGCATAACCTGGTCCGTCGACAGGCGTCGCATCGGAGTAAACATCGAGATCCTGTGGCGGCAAGGTACCCGCCTGCTCATCGGCATATCCAGACGGCGACGTGTCACCGAACATCTCCGCTGCACCCTCAATCGCAGCCGATGCTCCGTCCACCGCATCACCATAAGTTTCTCGAGCTGCTCCAGACAGATGATCTACGCCATCCCCAACCGAATCCCGAAGAGTATCGATCTGGTTTCGAGTGAAATCACCGATCTCACCCGCTTTCTGAGACACAGCTTCTGCTCCTTGCCGGAACTGCCCGGTAACCTCTTCCTGCCATTGTGAATCGGCTCCATAGCCAGGAGCACCTGCCTGGAAATCCTCCATCGGCGGCTCCATGGGTTCCGTGCTTGGATCATACGCCGGTTGCCCAAGTTGCTCGAACTCAGGATTTGCATCCGCCACAACCGTGTTGTTCTGCTCCGGTGCGCCGTAGGGATCAGCATAGGTGTTGTCGTAATTGTCTTGATACCCGTTATAGGAATTCTCTTCCTCATAACGGTATGGATCAGCAGCGGGTTGACTCGCATAGCCAGGATCAACAACCTCCTCCGGTTGTTCGGCTGCATAATCTTCGCTGTAAAATCCCTTTTGAGTTCCCCCAACCGTTGCTCGTTTGACGGTTTCGTCTTCCGTGTAACCAGAAGTCGCACCAGGATCGGTATTGCTCGTGACTGCAACATCTTCGTCATAGGGAGACGGATATCCCGTCGACGGATAGTCGCCTGCCACCGGATTCACATTCGTGGAAGCCACTCTCTCTTCGGAAGCAACCATCGGCCCTTCCGAAGCAACCACTGGAATGGCATCTTTCGAAGGAGGCGGCAGTTCGACTTGAGGAGCATCGCCTTCCCAACCGGGGAATGAGCTAGCGTCATCTGCCGCTAACCAGTTCATGCCAGGAACTTTCGCCAATCCGTTTCGAGTACTCTGACAGCCGACGGACAACATCGAAAAGCTGACGAGCATGACCACAACGCATCGTGCAGGGTGGTGCAACATGAATCGCATGATTGAGCCTCTTGATTGTTCGAGGAAGTTCGTGAACGAACGTCTCGAAAAAAACCTGGTCAAATGATGAGGTGACAGAAGAGTTATTTATTTCGGTATTCGGCCAATCGCGACCTATCGCCAAAGCTGATCCGCAAATTTTCGCCAACTCTTACAATAGATCACCCGAAACCAAAGCGGCGGGATGATAGGCGGCGATGAAGATCGGGTCAAGCGAAGTCCATCAAGAAATATCCCAACGGATGCATCACGCGCGAGCTATCGCTGCAATCATCGACAGCGAGACTCCCCCTAATTCCAAGAAAAGAGCCTTGGCTCTTTCAAGCCAAGGCTCGTCATTATTCATAAGACGTCCTAGCGACGCTATCAATCACTTCGCGGCAGCAAAGCGTTGTGCAACTTCTTGCCAGTTGATGACGTTGAAGAAAGCGGCGACGTAGTCAGGACGGCGATTCTGATACTTGAGGTAGTAGGCGTGTTCCCACACGTCCAAGCCAAGAATTGGAGTACGTCCTTCCATCAGCGGACTGTCCTGGTTGGGACTACTTTCGACCAGCAACTTTCCACCGTCAACGCTGAGCCAGGCCCAACCACTTCCGAACCGAGTTGCCGCCGCCCCCGAAAAGGCTTCCTTGAATTTGTCAAATCCGCCCAGATCAGAATCGATGGCGGCCATCAACTCACCATCTGGATTACCTCCGCCATTCGGCGAAAGAACGGTCCAGAACAACGAATGATTGGCATGACCACCACCATTATTGCGAACAACGTTGCGAATGTTCTCGGGAACGACATTCAAATCGGAAACAAGATCTTCAATCGACTTGCTTTCCAGATCGGTGCCTGCGATAGCATCGTTGACCTTGGTGATATAGGCCTGGTGATGCTTGGTGTGGTGAATCTGCATGGTTTGGGAGTCAATGTGTGGCTCCAAAGCTTCGTAAGCGTAGGGCAATTCAGGCAATGAATAGGCCATGATGGTTTCCTGTCTGTGAATCGAGCATCCAAATTGTTTTCAACCCAACAACCGTTCGTCGGGCAGTCGTTATTCGTCTTGGTCTCTGATTCCAAGGTCGACAACTGAGCTCGCAGACAATTTGCGACGATCCGGTCGTCAATTCTTGGAGGAGGACTCAGCTTGGAAAGCCCGGGGAAACCGCTGAAACGGTCACTTTTTCGTGGCTTTCGACACTGATTCCCGGCCAGCGTACTCCATTCGACAGGGTCTGACAATGAGGGCAACAAGCAGGGAGACAGCCGGTCAGCACTGATCGATCACGCGTGTTTGGCTGTCAACTTCGCGCGTAGCATATCGACAATCAAGGTGGCTTGTTGATCCGTAGAAACTCGACGATCGCGGTTTCGGAGTGGGCAAATTTTCAAATGCACCATTGTATTCTCCGAATCTGGCTGATGAGTGCCGTCTGCCACTTTGGCGGATAAGCTGCATTCGACGGCAAAAATCGTGGGACGGTCCGATAGCCGACGATGCGTCAGAAAGGCCTGGGTGTCGACCGACAACAGAACATTCGTGCTCTCCCAATGAACGATTTCGAAATCGTTCTCCAACGCAAATCCCTGAATCCTCTCCAAAACCAGGGCTCTCGAATCTCGAACCTTCAACACATGCTCGACCGAGGATTCCAGCGGTGCCTGACGGGACCAACCATGACTAGTTCGAGGATTGTGAAGCCTGTCCAATGGCTCGGCAAGCAGCAAGGGACAGACTCGATTTCGGCCAAGTTTTTTCGCTTGATAAAGCGCCTGATCAGCGCGAGCCAACATCGCGTCCGGATCGTCGCCGAATTGTAACTCAGTAACTCCAAAACTAGCCGTCACGTTTTGATTCAATAAAACCTCATGCTCCATCTTTGCCAATTCGCACCGCATCGATTCTGCACGTTGAATGGCCATCTTACCATCGCAGTCCGGACACAGAACAACAAACTCTTCCCCGCCGTAACGCATGACCCAATCATCTTTCCGGGACAAACGTCGCAATAAGGTGGCGAAGGTTACGAGCACATCATCACCCGCCTGATGGCCGTAATGATCATTGACTCGTTTGAAAAAATCGATGTCCGCAATGATGACACTGCAGTTCGTCCCATTCCGACGGCAGGCGGCAATCATTTCTGCGAATTTACGATCGAAGAGACTTCGATTATTGAGACCGGTCAAGCCATCGGTGGTAGCCTGCTTGTGAAGCACCTGGACTTGATCTCGCAAATGAGTTTCGGAAGAAATGTCTCGAAGCAGAATGATCGCGCCGCAACAGCCCCCCGTTTGGTATTCGTCGGTAACAACGTGAGCATTAATCTCGATCGAGAGTCGCTTGTCGTTCGGCCGGCGAATCGATCCGAGCAGGCAATTTTGGCGGTTCTGACGGACCACCTGGTCGACCGGACACCGAGCATCACGAATCACGTTTCCACTCAAATCCCGCAGATCCAACTCAGCGCAGTCCCACATCCGATTCAGGACGTTGACCGCGGGAATGCCCGTCAGCCGTTCGGCAGCCTGGTTCCATCCCACAATGCGTCCTGACATATCGGTAAAGATAACTCCATCTCGCATTGACTCGATCAGTTTAACGGGAAAGACCGTCGCCAAACCACGCGTATGGAATCCTGAAAGCGGTTGCGTTACTGGCCATGGATTAAGGCCTGGATCAACCGCTGCCGACTGATCCAATTGTGCGTCAGTGAGTATCTGTTTTGAAATCTCGGCAAATTCTTGGACGAGTTCCGGGTCGAATTGCGTGCCAGCGAATCGCAGTAATTCGGACAAAGCCACTTCGTGAGACATGGCCGGACGATATACCTGGTGGGTCGTCATCGCATCGAAGGCATCGGCAACCGCCAGCATGCGGGCCCCCAGCGGAATCTGCTTGCCACTCATGTCATGCGAACCGCTGTTCCCATCAAATCGAACGGACGCGTATTTCACGATATCCATGATGGACGAATGCTGGAGGCAAGACGCGAGAATCTGTTGGCCGGCGGACCAATGCTGGGACATCACTGCGGCTTCCTCAGTGGTCAAAGGTCCCGGTTTCGTTAAAACTCCATCCGGAACTGAAATCTTGCCAACGTCGTGGAGAAGAGCCGCAACTTCGATTTCATCAATCTGGTTCGCCGGCAAGTGCAATAACCGTGCGAAAGACACAGTCCCTAAGGCTACTCGCAAGCAATGCGAGGCGGTCGGTGCATGCTTGGCTTGCAGCGCCGTAAAGAGGCCGCTCCCGACGCCAAGCCTAGCTCGAATCAGTCTGTCTTTCTGTCCAGGGAACGTCGCAGCAGCGGATTGAGCCGCTATTTGGGCTCCCGACATCCAATTCCAAGAAGGGGATGTCGGGACGCCGAAAGTGGTGTCGAAAGATGCGTCGCAAGAACCGTCAACGTGACGGGGAGAATCGTCGACGGACTGAGGCTCATGATTCGAACTAGCAAAGGTGCCATTCACGGAAATTTCGACTCGTCAGACATGGCGACGTCATCTGATCGCATCCTGCTAGCAGTCAACGATCGGGGCGCAAGGTGTGCATCTATCGAAGAGACATAAAAGAGTAGCTTTTGGAGGGTCAGGGTCAAACTTTCCCCATCAACTTGGCTCCACAGAAATGTCACCCAAACGAGTGAGAAAAGTGCCGAGCGGTAATTTTTACAGTACTCGATTTCCCTGCAAAACAGCTCTCACGTCTTCGAATGTGGTGGGCTGAAATGAAGAGATTGAAGTCAATCTCCCAGAGATCCGATTTTAATTGGTGCGGATATCTGGAAGCCGACTAGGGTCATCATCAAAAACTCAGCTAGCTCGAAACTATGATCGGAATGAAAAATCGTGGTGACCGACGACGTCGTGTGCTCGCCGACGAGCGGCTGATGTCATCGGATCGAGAATCATCCGTCGATACGAGTAGCAAGAGCCAGGCCAACGGGTCTGCGCCTCGATACGCTGCCGCAGCGCTTGCGGAG
>Ga0163179_10003869_pt1 | contig 10098 bp, 7 predicted proteins | sample AtlANTMetagenome_FD_109643 | JGI IMG/M metagenome (GOLD analysis project Ga0163179, IMG submission 109643) | Marine eukaryotic phytoplankton communities from the Atlantic Ocean - Atlantic ANT 2 Metagenome | ecosystem: Environmental > Aquatic > Marine > Oceanic | place: North Atlantic Ocean... | reverse complement strand
GTATCGACTGCCGATAGAAGCGCTCTGGTATCTCTTCGCCGCGGCCGCGCTCGCGGATCCGAAACGTTGCTTGAGCACACTCCGACAACATAGGTGGCGAGCGTGCGGTGCGTTGTGCACCCTGGGCCTCGTCGCGTGGACAACCCTCTGGTACTTGCCCGTTGGCTTCAAATGGTGGGGTGCATGGTAAATCTCCTGTTCATCATCTCCTTGTGGCTTGGCTGCGGGGGCGGCACGAACAACAATGATGCGCCGCTGCCGGCCGGCAGCGAGGAAATGGGCGATTTAGTGCTCATCAGCATCGACACACTCCGCGCCGATCACCTTTCGAGCTACGGTTACGAGCGCGAGACCAGCCCGTTCTTAGACGCGCGTGCCGCGGAAGGTGTGCGCTTCACGGACGCCAGGTCGCCCTCTCCCTGGACGCTGCCGGCGCACACCACAATGCTCACGGGTTTGTCGTTTCCAAACCACCTGGTTGTTGAAGATGACGCGCGCTACGGCGGCCCCTCCCCCTTTGTAGGTCAAGCCTTAGCCCACAAGGGCTTCCAGACAGGAGGCTTCGTCTCTACGCTTTACGTTTCCACGCGATTTGGTTTCGACAAAGGCTTCGCGCACTTTCAAGACTTCGACATTCACAATTCGAAAAAGAACCTTTCTGGCGAAGTAAACGCTGAGGACGTGATCGGTGAGGCGCTGGAGTGGGCCCGCACGACAACGCCGGGCAAACCGATCTTTTTGTTCATACATCTCTACGACGTCCACTATGGCTACGACCCGCCAGCGCCGTACGACACGATCTTCGACCGGGCGAATAACGAAGACGACTTGAAGTACCGCAAATACAGCTACTACAAGCGCAACCCTGTCGACGACGAACAGATGGCCCACCAGGTTGCGCAATACGACGAAGAGATCAGATACGTCGATGCACAGCTCGAACGCCTACACAATGCGTTTGAAGCCGCAGGTCGTGACTCTACGTGGATTGTCACGTCCGATCACGGCGAAGAATTCAACGAGCGTGGCAGTTGGGGACACGCCCACACGCTTTATAAAGAACAACTCCACGTCCCGTTCATCGCCTGGGGAGATCGCATCTCGAGCCCACGCGTCGTGACGCAGCGTGTCGGCATTGAAGATATCGCCCCCACCCTGGCGAAGTGGGGCGGCACGGCCTTGGACGTAGACGGCATAGACCTCCGCCCCATCATGGTCGGTGGAAGAACGCCTCCCCGCTCTCATGTTGCCGAGACGAGCCGCTTCGCCACCCACCGCCTCAGTTGGCTAGAAGGCGACTGGCGCCTTGAGTGGGATGTAAAAACCGGACAGTCCGAGTTGTTCAATGTCGCTGAGGATCCAGCGGAACGGAATGACGTCTCGGACGCGCATCCAGAACGCGTTGAATCGTTAAGAACAAATCTTCTCACCTCGCTGGGCGATGCTTGGGAGGCAAAAGCAGACGCGACCCTCGCCACCAAAGGGTCCTTTTACCAGTCCGGTAAAGAACTGGGGCGCACTCTCACTGTTTCACCCGGAGACGCATTCGGGGTCACTCCTGTAGACGCGACGGTCAGACTTAAAGGCGCCGGGAAAGGTTCTCGATGGCGCGCAGCGGGTGGTAAGCGGCCGGGTTCAGACGCGCCGGTCGCCCTAAAGAATGACGCCCAAGCGGCGGGTGTTCAGCTGAGCGAGAATGAACGAAGACGACTCGAAGCCTTGGGCTATATCGAATGACGCTACACCGTACGGACGCCTACACCCTGCTCGCCACGTGGACGGAAGGCGAATCACTACTCAAACATGCCCGCGCCGTAGAGGTCGTGATGCGCTGCGCCGCGCTTAAGTATGGCGACAAAGACGCAGACCCGGAGCGCTGGGGTATAGCGGGGCTTCTGCACGACGCCGATTACGAGGCGTGGCCAGAAGAGCATCCCGCCAGAATCGTCGCTTGGCTCCGTGAACGTGGACATGAAGACCTCGCACACGCAATATCTGCCCACTATACGAAGTGGGAGGTGCCGCATGAAAGCGCCCTCGACAAGGCGCTGGTCGCCTGCGACGAGCTCACCGGATTTATCGTCGCGTGTTGCCTAGTCCGCCCTGAAGGCATTCGAACGCTGAAGCCAAAGAGCGTGAAGAAAAAGCTCAAAGACAAGCGCTTTGCTGCCAGCGTGGAGCGCGACGAAGTGCATGCAGGCGTCGCACTTATACAGGCCGATCTGACCGAGCACATCACGTTCATTATTGACGCGCTCAAGCCCCACGCGGAGGAGCTCGGGATCGAAGGACGCGTCCTGCCGTAACGACATAAAAACGGGACTTAGAGCGACGATCGCTCAAAACTACAAAAAAACCTGTTTTCGAGTCTAAAGATCCTGAACGGACATTCCGTAAAACCAGGGCATCGCAGAACGGAGTTTTGCCATGCCACGCACCCTCACAATGCTCGCCCTTCTCTCGTTGACCCAAACAGCAGCGGCCGACGATTTCCACGTCAACACTGCCGACCTCGACAATGACGGCTCATGCGACGTCCTGACCGAGACCACGGACTGCACGTTGATCGAAGCCGTATTGATGGCCAACGAAAACCCCGGCAGCATCGACGTCGTCCACCTGCAACCCGGGATGAAGTACACGTTGACTGAAGCCTGGGCCGATGCCGCTGCGCTCCCCACCATCTACTCAACAGTGATCATTCAAGGACAAGGGTCTGAGTCGGTCATTGAACGCCTCAATGACGGCACAACGGACGCGTTCCGGCTCTTCAACGTCCACGAGGGCGCACGTTTGGTGCTAAACCGCGTGACACTCCGCGGTGGTCACAGCGAAACGAACGGAGGCGCCATTCTAAACGCGGGTACCCTCCGACTCCGCAACGCCACCTTGGAAGACAACACCGCCGAATCAAATGGCGGAGCGATCGCGAGCAGCGGCGCGGTGTACCTGCAGCGAAGCACGCTCCAATACAACATCGCCGAAGGTAGCGGCGGCGCTATCTCCATGATGGCCGACGACGGAGAGCGCCTGCGCATCATCCGCTCCACCGTAAACACCAACACTGCATACGATTCCGACGCGACCGGAGGCGGCGGCGGCTTGATGCTTTCGGGCGACGCCAACGTGATCGTCTCCGAGTCAACCTTCACCGGCAACGAAACGGACGGCATTGGCGGCGGAATTTACCTCGACGCACCGACGACCCGAGATGCGAAGCTTCGCAACGTCACCGTAGTGCACAACGGCGCCTCTGAGGCCGGCGGTATCTACATGAACGCGACAGCCCAAAGCGCCGACGTACAACTGTCCAACAGCATCGTGTCTCTTAACGACAACGCAAACCCCGACCTTTGCGTCGACATTTGCGTCAGCGAAGAGGCGTTCATCTCCCTGGGTGGAAATGTGGTTGAAGACGGCAGTGATGCCGTCACAACACACATGCTCGACCTCTTCGACGAGGTCACTGGCCTTATGCCCTACACCATCGCGCCGTCGCCCTCTGGTGCCGATGAGGCGGGGACTGGTCATCACCCCATTACCCGTGCGAGCAACGCAGCTGCTCGGGGAACTGTAGGCTCGGCAGCGCCACGTGATCAGCTTGCCCGGCCACGTACTCCAGGCCCTGTAGACGCGGGTTCCGTTCGCGCTGTGGAATAGCCCTCAACGCATCCACAGCAGCACGGCCGGTATGTTCGGGGAGGACATGCCGGCCGTTTCTTATTGGATCACCCCTGGAGCGCTTCTTTCGCCAGCGCCAAGAACCGAAATAACGACGGGCGGTATTCCATCGCTGTCGCCGCCTCGGCGACGTTGAAGAGGTTCTTGTGGTCCGAAAACCACACCGGTGTGGGCTTGATTCTGAAGGGCGCTCTAATGACCGATTTTTCCGGATGATCGAGCAGGTATGTGTTGTGAACACTCCCACTCCCCGAGACGATCTCTTCTCGGGTGTGGCCAGGAAAAGCGCCCCAAGTCGTAGACACAAAGCCGTAGTTCACGCCGGACCAGGCATTTACTGCGATCCCACCGTAGCGCAGATCTGCGATCGCTTTATCGAGCGTCTCGCGATGCGCCTTCTCGGTCTTTGGGTGGATAGTGATCATGCACGACAGGGTTCCCCAAACCTTTTCATTAGCGAAAGCCACGGCCGCTTCTAAGAACTCAGCAGGGTCTTCTACGTCTAGGTCGACCTCGGCCAGGACCCCACAGAACGCCTCATGTGTCAGCGCGTATTCCCCGGACTCCGCCTTTACATCGGGGAGCACGGTCCATGGGACGATCTCGTCTGACGCTTCCGTGAGCGGAATCGCGTTCGGATGCGCTTCAACGAACTTCGCGTACCGGGCTTGAGAACCCGGATAGTACGCCTTGCGTGGCTCAGTCATTGCCAGATGCTCGCGCACCTTCGCCACGAACGCGTCTCGCAAAGCCCACTTGCCTGGAAGAACGAGCACCTTACACGCCGTACAATTGAAACTGGCGTTGTGAGACACCATTCCCGCGACATGGCGTGCGTGGTAATCGATGTCTGCTTCGGACCAAGGGCCGGGCACGATCAAGAGCGGTGTGACACAGCCAAGCTCCGAGGTGATCGGTCTCGTGTTGATGGCGTCGCCTGCGGCTCTCCGTTGCTCAGCTGCTTCGCCGTCGACACCCCAGACAATAGCGTCGTGTGTGCTGTCCGAACCCGTCATATGAATCGTGTCGACCAAAGCGTGCTCACAGAGATGCTTACCGAGTTGTGCACCACCATTCACGATGCAAAGCACACCTTCTTCGATGAGCGGCTGTAGTGCCTTTTCCCAAATGGGGCCGAGATAAGAGTTCACCGGATTGGTTTTTAGGACGACAACTTCATCTTCTACGAAAAGCTTATGGAGCGCGTCCATGGGTCCTATTGAAGACACGTTCCCCGCACCAAGCACCAAGGACACAGCGCCTTCGGACGCCTCACCTGCCCGCTTTGACCGGTAGATTGCCCCTTGTGAAGCGGTCTGACCTGGCGTGATCCAGGTCTCTCCGACAAAGCCCCTGAACAACAAGGAATCCCATGTGTCCGTCGGGTATACCCGTACGATCTCTTGCCCGTCGGCTGTTTTGCGCCTTTGCGGGAGCGTGGGCTTACCATCGGCTTCCAACGCCCGGATCAGCAGGCGCATATTTCTCAAGGTTGTGGTGACGCCACCGATCAACACCTCGGCGGCTATCGCGCTGCCAGGGGTTCCACCCTTGGCTTGACCGCCGACCGAACACCACTCTTTCCGAGCGGCGTAAGTACTGTCCATGCACCGACGCAACAGTTTGATTCGCGCCTTGATGGGCACCTGCGTCCAAGCTTGCTTCTTAGCGTGAACAGCCTGCACCATTCGGTCGGCCTCTTCAAGAGAGGTCTCGACACCGGAAACGGGCGGTTCAGGGAACTTCGGTGAGCTCATCTACAGCCTCCTGGACGGCCGATTTGCCGGCGTCAACTAACGCGCCTCCCTAACCACCACCACGCCGGGATTGTGACCGTCAAAACAGACAACACCCAAGCTAGGCTTAGGCCCCAGACCGCGCCAAACTCTGGCAGGGTATACGCCGCAAAATCAGCGAAGACAGCGACGCTTACAGACCCCAACATCATGGGTCCCACAGCCCCCGACGGCACCGCTTCCCCCTGGGAAAGCCACAACGAAACCATCGTCGTCAAAAAGATCGCTGGGAACACAGCGATCATCCCCGCCAGGAAGGTGCCTCCTGCGCCAGCAAGCGCGATAGCGAGGCCTATCGCAGCGGCCGCGAGAACACCTCGGGAAAGCAACACAAGAAGCGACACGTCGCGCGCGCCCTTGGGCGATGAAGCGACACCCCGGCAGGCCAACACCCCAAGCACGACCATCGCGACTGTAAACGCCCAACCGATCCACATCGATGGAACGCCCAGCCCAGTCGCGTGTTTGAGGCCCACAACGCCCAGTGCCGCAAAAACGGCCCACAGCGAGAGGCTCACCACAGTCATCAAGGCGAGACGGCGGTGGAGACCTCCGACCGCCAGTCGGGGTGGCAAAACTCGCCAAGACAACAAAAAACTCGCGTTGACGAACATCCCGACAGGGGTGGCGAACATCGCGTCTTGAAAGGCCGCCGTACTGGTTGACGTCGCCGCGATACCAACGGCCGCCGGCACAATGGTCGTTGGCAATGTGCCGATCAGCCCGCCTACCCGGCCGCCCCAACGCTCGATAGCGACCGTCGCGCCAATCGCCACTGCGCCCGCGATCAACGCTGGAACGAGAACCTGCGCCGCGTCGATCATCTGAACCTACGGCTTGAACATTAGGAGTTGCGCGCGCTTAGTCTTCGTCTTCCAGACAACTATCTCAGCTTGCGAATCGCCGGTCAGATCGCCAACCCAGATTCGCGTCTCTTCGCCCTTCAATGCACCCTGCGCTGTGCGAATTGGCGTGTCCGAAAAGCCCTTCCCCTTCCCGGAAAAGACAGCGAGCCCGCCATCTTCATCCTTGGTCACCAAATCCGGAAGCCCGTCTCCCGTCACATCGTGCTCAAACTCGAACGCAGACTCCTGGCGCGATTCGACGGGACGCACGACGGTATGCAGCGGTGTGGCCGGGCCAAAACGAGCGCCGCTTAGACTGCGCGCATACATCTGAATCTTGACCTGCTTAGAGACCAGGGCTCTTGCCAGCGTCCCAACGCCCAAGTCCACATGAAAGGTACAGAGTTCCTTGCGACCGTCGCCGTTAAGGTCGACTAAATTGACGGCCATCACAGCCTCGTCGCTCGAAAGTCGCTGCGCGGGCCCAAATCCAGTACCGGTTCCAGGCGCGAACACAACCTCGCCCACAGCGCCGAACCAACTCCCCTCGCTCACCCATAATTGTGCGACGAAATCGGTCTTACCGTCACCGTTCACGTCTTCAAACCAGACGGCTTGAACCTCTTTTTCGACCGCACTCCGCTTATTGGGGTCGTCCTCTGGACGCGCGCTGACGTTCAGCGGCAGCTTTATGGACTTCCTCGTGCGCATTCCCTCGGCGTTCAAGTGGTAAACAGTCAGCCACTCGCCATCGGGCAGCAACAAATCTCGGAAGCCATCACCGTCGAAGTCGTCGATTTTCCAAGCCGGCGAAACCGAGGACACCACCAGTTGATTGCCCATGGATCTCCGAGAACTAAGCTCCCCCCGGCTTCTGGCGTTCACCTTGGCCCGCTCTTTGCCATCTACGCCGACGATGCGGATCGTTCCGCCCATCGCGATCACCGCTTCAGCCGTACCGTCGTCTTCGAGGTCGACAAACACATCCGTCATCTGGGCGCGAGACATCCCGACCCCCGATAGCGGCGTTCGCATTTCAACAACAGTCCTTGGGCCCGTGGACTCGAGCGCGACGAGCCCGTCAGCGCCAACAGCCCAAAACCCGGACTGGATGTCCACAAAAAGCGCCCGATTTTGGACGTCCGCCGTCCAACGGTCGCTTACGCGGCCAGTGGGCTCAAAGCCCATCACCGTAAATGACACGGCGTCGGGTTTGGTTCCGCGCCGCTTCGCAGAGAGTGCGACCAGCTCGTCCACACCATCTGCGTCCACATCTCCAGCGCGCAGCTCTACGACCTGTTCAGGCAGATCGACGGGTACAGCAACAAAGGGCAACGTTCACCTCTTGGTAAACATAAGCGACCAACATCACGTCCACCATGCGTTATAGCGCCGCGATAGAGGAGCACCGGATGTCCACGCCCACGAATGTCGCCGCCGAAGCCGCCCGGCGAAGAACTTTTGCGATCATCTCGCACCCGGACGCGGGCAAGACGACGCTTACGGAAAAGCTCCTGCTTTACTCGGGCGCGATTCACTTGGCTGGGTCCGTGCGTTCGCGAAAGGCATCGCGTCATGCGGTTTCAGACTGGATGCAGATGGAACAAGAGCGTGGAATTTCCATTACGTCATCCGTCCTACAGTTTGATTACCGAGGGAGCGCGCTGAACCTCCTCGACACCCCAGGCCACGCAGACTTCTCTGAAGACACCTACCGGACATTGGCGGCAGTAGACTCCGCAACAATGCTCATAGACCACACGAAGGGGATTGAAAGCCGAACGCTCAAGCTGTTTGAAGTGTGCCGGATGCGCAAGCTTCCCATCGTGACCTTCATGAACAAACTCGATCGGCCAGGCCGCGATCCCCTCGAACTCATCGACGAGCTCTCTGAAACCCTTAATGTCGCTTCGGCGCCCATCAACTGGCCCATCGGCATGGGAAGAGACTTTGTCGGCGTCGTCGATCTTCGGACGCGTATGGTGTCGCTATACAGCGGCGGAGAGCACGGTCAGCAACAGCTTCAGGTAGAGGCCCTCCCCTTTGATGAGATCCGTGATCGTGTCGACCAACGCACTTTCGACGAGGTCAGTGAGCAAATCGAACTCCTCGAGATGGCCGGCGAAAGCTGGGACGCCGAACGTTTCCTGAAGGGCGAACTCACGCCGGTCTTTTGGGGCTCGGCGATGACCAACTTCGGTGTCGAGCCGCTTCTGTCTTTTCTCGCGGAGCACGCGGCCCCGCCAGCCGTCCGCGAAGGCATAGACGCCAGCGGAGAATTGATAGAGATGGAACCCGAAGAGGACCGATTCAGCGGTTTCGTATTCAAAGTGCAGGCCAATATGAATCCCCGCCACAGAGATCGGCTGGCATTTCTGCGAGTGGTGAGCGGACATTTCGAACGTGGGATGGACGTCGTGGTCGGACGCAGTGGCGAGACGATGCGGCTGGCCAAACCCCACACATTCATGGCGCAAGAACGCTCTATCGTTGAAGAAGCCTGGCCAGGAGACATCGTCGGGCTCTACGACCCGGGCAAGCTTCGTATCGGCGACACCGTGGCCAGCGGCGTGGCCATCAAATTCGCGGGTATCCCAAGGTTCGCGCCTGAATTTTTCGCGCGGATCTCCATCAAGGATCCGCTCAAGCGCAAACACCTCGACGCGGGTTTGACCCAGCTTGCCCACGAAGGCGTAATCCAGGTGTTTGTGCGTAAAGACGTGGGCTTTCAAGACCCCTGGTTGGGCGCGGTCGGAATGCTTCAGTTCGAAGTACTCCGACAAAGGCTGCAAAACGAATACCGCGTTCCGACTCAGATCGAGATGCTGCCGTACAAGATGGCGCGGTGGATTCAGGGAGAACCCGAAGGGCTGGAATGGCTCGAAAAACGTCGCGAGTACAAAATTGTCATCGACCGGCTCGACCGCCCCGTGTTGCTCGCCGAGACCCCCTGGATGGTCCAATACGCGAGAGATAACGCGCCTGGGCTGATCCTTTCGGAAGTCGAGCCGCTCTAGTCGGTCGGCGTTTGCCGGACATAGATCGGGATAAGCTTGCTCGCAGGGGTATGGCTGCCCCGTGCCCTCAATCCAACCGGAACCAAAGGATTGGTCTCGGGCAGGTACCCGGCACAACATTCACGCGGCACGTCGAAGGCCTGTGCGCGAAAACCGCTCACTTTCCGGACGCGCCCGTCATCTGATGGGCCTTCAAGCTCGAGTAGGTCTCCAGTTTCGATGCCTCGGTCACGCATGTCGTCGGGGTTCATGAACAGCACGCGCCGTTCACCTTTGATGCCCCGATAACGATCATCTAAGCCGTAAATCGTCGTGTTGTATTGGTCATGACTGCGGATAGTGAACAGCCGCAGCGCGCCTTCAGGTAGGCGTATTTTCGGTGTGTCCACCACATGAAACACGGCTTTGCCCGTCTGGGTGTTCCACTCGCGTTCGCTCGCTGAATTTCGGAGTCGGAAACCGCCAGGGGTGTTGATTCCTTCTTCGAAGTCTACGAACAACGGGATGACCTCTTCAATCTTCTTTCGTATACGCGCGTAATCGCCCACAAGGTGACGCCAATCCACGATCTCCCCGCCTGAGATCGCGCAGCCGATGCCTGCCACGATCGCAGGCTCGCTCAACAAGAGCGGCGACGGTGGCATACGATGCCCTTCAGAGGCGTGCACACAGCCCATGGAATCTTCAACCGTGACGCGCTGACGGCCGTTTTCCTGCAGATCGATCTCACTTCGCGCCAAACACGGAAGAATCAGCGCT
>Ga0163179_10003868_pt1 | contig 10099 bp, 11 predicted proteins | sample AtlANTMetagenome_FD_109643 | JGI IMG/M metagenome (GOLD analysis project Ga0163179, IMG submission 109643) | Marine eukaryotic phytoplankton communities from the Atlantic Ocean - Atlantic ANT 2 Metagenome | ecosystem: Environmental > Aquatic > Marine > Oceanic | place: North Atlantic Ocean... | reverse complement strand
GAATAGATGTTAATCCAAATGCTTTGTTAGTTTCAAAAAATATAACATCAGAACCAGGGTGTGATGCCTCTTCTGTATTGCCTGCAATATAATTCATATTTTGAAACGGTGTCCAACCATTAGAAACATATTGTAAATCAGATGTATGATCATCACCTATATAAAGTACCGATTTTTCTTCTTCTTTATAAACTCTACCTGTTGTTGCAATAAAATTATCAAATATGCTTTGTGCAATATTAGATGTATTAAAAGCTCCTGAGCCCTCTGTATCTCCAGGTATAGATTGATGTATTGTATTAACCAAGTCAGTATATCCTTCTATAGATATAAAATTTAATACATAACTCTGTTGTCTATCGTTTTCTAATCTTCTGTTTTCTATTGATGTAATAACGAAAGATCTATGTATTACTGCGTCTGGAAAATCTGGAAATGTTGATGTTCTCAATTTTAATGTAAATGGCTCACCACCTACAATAGGATGCTTTTCTATTATAGCATCGGCATCAGCGAAAGCTAAACTACCTTGTAAGCAAGGACTCCATAAACTTTCATATAAAAGTATTTCTGTTATTTGTGCTAGGGTTAAATCTACGAAATCATTATTATTATTATATAATCTCATTTCGTCAATTTTTACATCACCAGCGAAATTAATTCTCTCTTCCATTACCTCACCAGTCTTTTATATGTCTCTACTATTTCCTGTACTTGTGCTGAAGGTGGGACTATAATTTCTCTTTTTTGTTCATTTAAATCTGTTTCATAATCTAAGTTAGTAACAGATTCTATTTTATTATCAAGCTCTTGTTGAGCGTCCCAATCTACAATTACGCTCTTGTCTTCTTTCAAAACCCAATGATGTATAGACGATGAATTGTTTGAACCATATTTATCATTAACATAGGTTACCACTTCCTCTTGACTTATAGGCCACTCTCTTTGAACATCTACTATATCATTAGCTAACAATAAAACCCAATGATAGTCTGATCTACCATATAATTTATCTGCTAATATTTCAGGAGTTTCGTAGTCTTTAACATAATATTTCTCTATTATCATTCTATTTTTAAAAAATTTATCTAATATAGCTCTACGAAATATATCAGGAACAATAGTATGAGTTTTTTGATTATTATATGGATACGCAATTTTTGGTAATGATTGAAAATACATATTAATACCCCGCTGCTATTCTGTTTGCCGTAAGTGTTTCTAGTTCTGTAAAACTTAGTTCCATTGTTATTTCTGAAGGTGCTCCTAATGTATCTTTAATTGTTTGGAATGAACCATCTGGTCCATATGTAATCTTAACATCTGTTAAAGCACAAGATGAAATCTTAGGTAAGTGTTCATTACTTACAACAAACCCTTCACTAGGATCATAATGCAAAAATTGTATTGCAAATTCTGAAGGGTAAGTTAAAAATGAATTGCCTGGTGTAAGTTCTGGGTGCATGTGATACTTAAATAACTTTATTATTTCTTCTACATTCTGCAATTCACTTTCGTTTTTAGGTGAAAACTGATATTGAAATGCAAATTTTCTAAACCCTATACTTTTAAATAATTGTTCTTTAAATGGATTGTTTAACTTTTTAGATTGTGCTTCAATTGCTCCACCTACATTTGCATTACCTAAACCAGCTGATCTAGGTATATCTGCTGCTCCTGCTATAATTCCTCTTCCTGCTAACTCTACTATTTCTGAAGCATCTATTTGATTAAATCTTCTATTTGTTAGTGCTCCTGCTATACCTAATTCTTCTGATTGCCAATCTGCTTGATATGCCGATATAATAGACTGAGGCACATGAAGATGAATTGCTGAGTTCAAAAATGTAGTTGAATTATCTTCTTTCATTAATTTAGAAGCACCGCTTCCTAAAATACCACCTGCAACAGTAGCACCTGCTACTTTGGCAAGTTTACCTAAAACAGATCCCTTTCCTCTAGCCGCTGCCAGCCCTGCTCCAAGGCCTGCAAGCATTCCACCTGCTCCCATTAACCTTGTGTGTCCTGCGTGATCTGCTGAAGATCTATTTTGTTGTGTAGAAAATTCTGAATCAGGATGTAAATCAATTATTTCCCTGTAATCATTTTTAGCGAATTGGAAACTTATATCGTTGGTTCCTCTTACATCTTTTCGAGCTGCTAATGAATTTCTCCGTACCATAATATAAAATGCTACAGCGTTTGGTTGGCTTGCAGATAGTATTTCTTGAGGATAATGATGGGATTGAAAAGAATTTTTAAAATAATTACTATAATTTTTACTGTTCCTAGCATGCCAAGCAGAATGGGCTGCCTTCTTTTCCGAAGATTCAAGCGATCCAACCCAACCTTTGTCGAGAGGATCATCATCTTTTCCGAATAGAAATTCAGTGGCATCTGTAATTGTTTCCTGTACAAATTCACCTACTGCTTCATATACTTTTTGGCCTTCGACAGCATCACTATTTGTATCATCTGTGTTTTGTCCTTCTTGTCCTGTGCCTTGTTCGTTTAGCTGGCTGTTATCTGTTCCGCTCATGTCTGCCCTATAAATAGTTAATTAACATTATAGTCTTATTTATATGGTTTATGCCAAAGAAATATATAAAGGAAAGTTTATTCCTAGAAATCCTAGTAAATATCTAGGCAACCCTACATCTATTACATATCGTTCTAGTTATGAGTTGAAGTTTATGAACTGGTGTGATTTAAACAGTTCTGTAATAGGTTGGAATTCAGAAGAGATAGCTATTCCTTATCGTAGTCCTATAGATAATAAAGTTCATAGATACTTTGTAGACTTTTATATGGAAGTAAAAGATGCTAATGGCTCTAAAAAATGTTATTTAATAGAAGTAAAACCTAAAAGATTTACAAGAGCGCCACCTGCAGGTAAAAGAAAAACTAAACGATACTTACAAGAAATAGCAAATTATGCTGTTAATGAAGCTAAATGGAAGTCTGCTAAGTCTTTTTGTAAGAAACAAGGCATGGAATTTAGAATAGTTACTGAGAAAGAATTGGGTATCTAGTATAAATACATACATGGACACAAAACCTTTTAACGATATATATTCTAGAACAGGCGGTAAAGAACAGTCTGCTCGTTGGTATCAAAAAGCAGTTAGGGATTACACCACAGGTATGAACACCTATAATGAAGTATCTCAATCTGATATAGGTAAGTTTGCAACACAATTAACAGTAGGTAAAATGTATTTGTTTCAATATGATCCACTTACAAAAGAAGACTTGCCATACTATGATCAACTACCATTAGTTATTATAAGTGAGCCTTTACCAACAGGTTTTAGTGGTATTAACTTACATTATTTAAGTCCTTTAATAAGAGCAGAATTAGTAGAAAGACTTATGGAGCCTGTTGCAGACTCTAAAGAAGGCACTATCCATGATGATAAAGCTGTTATGAGATCTGCTTGGTCTTTTATAAGAAACTTTAGCAGATTTCCAGAAGTTAGAGGGTCTGTAAAAAGATATCTTAATACACAAATAAGAGGTAGGTTGTTAGAGATAAATTCTAAGCATTGGAAGTCAGCAGTATTTTTACCTGTACAAGACTTTGTTGGTGCTTCAGCTCAAACAGTTTATAGAAACACAATGACTAAACCAGAGCGTAAGAGGAGGATGGTATAATGGGTTGGAGTTTAAAAGATTTTTTAAGAGGCGCAGTAGGACGAGGAAATGTAAGGCGTCAAAGAAACAGACTTAGAGGTAAAAATTTTAATAGTAGGGGTAGCGCTCTTACTCAGGCACCTTTAACAAATCACGAAGAATATGGCAACGGGCATAGTTTTAAATCTCATATTGCCACAACACAATTAGCTAGAACAGAAAGATTCGAATGTCAATTTAGATTCCCTCCTGCAATACTAGGATCAAATAGTGACTTTCCTTTAAACTGTACGCTAATGGCAGAAGAAGTACAAATACCAGGTATGGTATTAACAAACAAAGAATTTAATTTAGGTAATTGGACTCATTACAGAAATAACAATATGCAATTTCTAGGGAATGAAATAAATATTACCTTTTATACATCGGCAGACTGGATTCATAGAGCTAAATTTGAATCTTGGATGGCGCTGTGTGTAAACCCAACATCTAAAGAAGTAACTTTCCCAGAGGAAACTTGGGGAGAGATTGCTATAAATGCTATGGATATTCAAAATAATTTCCGTAGTAGTTGGGTACTACATGAAGTAACACCTAAAGTTCTCAACCTTATACCTTTAAGTATGGGTGCTGTAGGTGTTGTAAGAACAACATTAATTGTCTCGGCTACTTATTGGGAGTCTAAGGCAATTGAAGTTAAATTGGGTGAGCGTGAGGCGCGTTGGTCAACTTATGAACCGCCAACAAAGACGTACACCGCATAATATAATAGGAGTAAATAATGTTACCAAAAATTGATACACCAATATTTAGTTTTACTCAACCGTCAACAGGAAAGGATATTAGATTTAGGCCTTTTGTTGTAAAGGAAGAGAAGATATTAATGTTGGCAAATGATGGTGGGGAGATCGGCGACATGGTCTCCGCTGCACAACAGGTTGTGCAAAATTGTGTTGTAGACGATATTGATGTAAAAGATTTTACAATTTTTGATCTACAACATTTATTTCTAAGAATAAAAAGTAAGTCAACAGGCGAAATTCAACCATTCCAATTAGGGTGTGGGGCATGTCAAGCAAAAGTTGCTTATGATTTAAATTTAGAAGAAATAGAAGTTCAAGGTTTGGATCTAGATCATAAGGATTTAATCCAAGTTAATGAAAATGTAGCAATAAAATTAAAATGGCCAACTGCAGAAGTATATGCAGTCAATGAACAAGTAGACGACGAGGGCATTGTGGCAATGTGTATAGATCATGTTATTGATGGAGAGGAAATCATAAATATTAGAGAAGAGCCTATAGAAGAAGTTATAGCTTTTATAGAAAGTTTGCCTTTAAATGTTTATGGCGAAGTTAAAGACTTTTTCCTGAACATGCCTAAAGTAGAACATATGATAGAGTTCACATGTCCTAAATGTAATAAAGAAAATTATATAGGCATCTCAGGATACGAACATTTTTTCGGCTAACTCTTTCTCAGGAGAGTCTTGCGAATTACTACAAGACTAATTTCCTGTTAATGCAAGAACATCAATATAGTTTGACAGAGCTAGAAAATATGATGCCATGGGAAAGAGAAGTTTATGTCACATTTTTAATTGAACACTTAAAGAAAAAGAGTAGTAAAGTTAAAACAGAGGAAAGATAGTGCCAGACAATAAAGATATAAAAGAGTTATTTGGAACGACAGATCCTGGTGGTGTGCTGAACGAAGTACAAGATACCTTATCTGATGATAGACAATTTATCGAGAAAGAAACAAAGACACTTAGAGACTTAGCAGAAGGTAACAAATTCCTTAATGCAGTCCAAATAGCTGATTTAGGTAGGCAGTTTTTTACTGTTGAAAATAAAATTAAAGGGAGCCAAGCTGATATTGAAAAAGTAATAGGTGAAGAATTCCAGGACGCTCAAAGAGGAAGAAGAGATCTTCAAAAAGCTGTAGGGCAATCTGAGATAAGAATTAGAAAGCACCTTGACAGTAAACTCTCAAATGTAACTCAACAATTAGTTACGCTTAAAGATTCAGAAAAATTTAGTGCTGGCGGTATTATAGTACCTAACGATAGTCGTAACTTAGGAAGTACACCAGAAAAAACAAAAGATCTCGCAAGTGCAATTATGGTTGGCGCACAACCAACTATGTTGGGTAGAAATCAAAATGTCATAGCAGCAACAAAAACATTAGGAGCGTTTACCAGAGGGATAACAACAGATGGCGCTGTTGATAGTGAGAAATTATCAGCATTACATGATACATTAAACGAAGATAAAAACATTAAAGCACAGTTTGAAGATTACATTCAAGCAGCTAGAAAACTAACAGCAACAAAAAATCCTTCTCCTAAAGATATCAAACACTTTGAAAGAGGCAGAGAGCAATTAATGTCATCCGGAAAATTTGATAATTTTGATGATGACTTTTTAAAGTCCCGAGCAAATTTGAGGGATCGATTCAAAGGATGGATCCAAGGAGATGAACACCTTCCTAATGTTGCTTATGCAAAAGAAATAAAAGAATTACAAAGAGATACAAATTTAAAATCAGATCAAACAACCTTAGCAAGACAAAGAGCAGAAGAGTTTGGCGATGAGATAGAAAAACAAGCAAAGGGTAGATCTGGGATTGATGATGAGGGCGGAGAAGAAGCCAAGCAAACTAAATTACTGGAAAGAAGTGCTAAGGCGAATGAGGAAACTGCATCAGCTACATCTGGTATGGGCACAAGCATAATAGGAATTCTTTTGGCAGTTGCTGGTTTATGGGCACTTTTTAAAGTAGGTAATTCTAAAGTAAGCGATGTAACGGAGGCCATAGATAATACACTTGGCTTTTTCGGTGTTGATCCTTCAGAAGGTGATTATATACCAGGCTTCTTGGGAGGCGGAGATGAAGAAGGATCTACAGGTATCAATAAACTCGTAACAGGTACTACAGGCGAACTTGCAGAAAAAACTATTCGGAAAAGAGTTATAGGAGAAGTAGCTACAAAAAAAGAAGTTTTAGGTACAGTAGTAGATGCTACTGTAAAAGGTGGGACTAAAGTTGCAGAGATAGTAGCTAGACAAGGTACTGAAGAAGTTGTTGAAGCAACAGTTGAACAAGCAGGGAAAGAAGTTGCAGAAGAGGTAACTGAACAAATAGTAAGAGAAAGCACTGAAGAAGCCGGTGAACAGATTGCTAAAAATGTTGGAAAAGAAGTTGGTGAACAAGCAGCAAAATCAGTAGTTAAAAAGATACCTGTAGTAGGATTCCTTGCGGGATTAGGTTTTGGTGCTTATAGACTTATAAAAGATGGGGATCTAGAAGGCGCAGGGGCGGAAGTACTATCTGGAGCATTGAGTACATTACCAGGTTTGGGAACAGCGGGCTCAGTAGTTACTGATGTAGGTTTGGCCGTGAGAGATTATAATAGAATTCAATTAGAAAATTTAAAAGACGAAGGCGCATTTACTAAGAAAAATTGGGGTGAATCTACTATAGATAGAGACTATAAGTGGAACGAAGACAAAGCTAAAGCAATTCTAGATTGGGAAGGCGACGATATAAGTGATGAAGATAAACAATTTTTAGAAGGGTTTATTAATAAGGAAGTTATTCCAACATCAAATGCTGTTGAAAATGCTACTGAAGAAGTTAGACAAACTACAATAAATGTTAACCAGACAAATGTCAATGCACCTGCCGAAGTGCCAACACCAGAAGTACAAGTAATAGCCTCTGTACCCAAAGCAAGTGTTGCTACAAGAAACCATTCCTTCCAAAGAATGAACGATCAAACTTGGAGTTTAAGTACTTAAATTTTTAACTCTATCTCTTAACCTAGTAGCCCTAGGTCCTACCTGTGTAGCCCAACGACTGTCCAACATTTCAATAGCAGCTTTATCCCAATCACTTTCGTTGATAGCACCAATAAACTTTTTAAATTTGCCTAGTCTAGTTCTACCTAAATTAAACATCATATTAACAAGAACCTCTTGTAACTCACCGGGATACTCTTCCCATTGTTCTTTAAATAATGCTTTACATTCGTCTATTGAGGTATCCAAGTCTTCCTCGAAACAAGCTTTAACTCTCTCTTCTGAAACAGGTGTTCCGACTTCTTGTCCTTGCTCAGGATCGGATGCTTTAACCAAGTGTCCGACTCCAAATGTCGGGTAGCCCAAGTGGTCTTTGTAAATTTCATATACTACACCCTCATCTATTTTTAGTTGTTCAAATATATTATTTCTGTTCATAATTGCCCTTTGCGTTATACAAAAATTGTGCGTGTGGTTTAACATAACCATTTGTTATGCTAATTCGTTTGTGTTTATATTTATTAACATCTTCCGCTTTACTCATATTTAATATCTTAGTATCCAATGCAGGTATCTGATGTTCTAACCAAGAAGGCCATATCATCAAATCGCCTGTCTTAGGTTGTATTGTTTCTTCTAGGTTAACATTTTTTGTTCCTAATGCCCATGCGGTGTACATATCTGACACAGGAGATTTAAATTGTATTGGTGCATGTTCTTCATCTGCTCTTACATAATAAGTAGCAATAAGATAATATTGTCCATGCGAATGCCAAGAATAAGAATCTGTTTCGTCAAAGTATGTGTACCAGGCATAATTATACCAATAGTCATTTAGTTCTTCTCTTAAAGAAGTATCAGGCCCTTGTTGGAAGCCTTTGTCTATAGGGTGTAACTCATCATAAAATTTCATTACATGCTCTTTAATTATAGGTTTTAAATCTTGCCAACCTTTTACACCTTCCATAGGATCTTGTTTAAGTTGAAACTTATGATCGCCTTCTTTTGTATAAACAGATACTTTACTTCTTTGTCTATCCCAATCAACTTTTTCTTGTTGTATTGTTTCAATAGATTGTTGTAAGTCTGATAAAAGATGTTCGCCTACATTATGTACATGATATAATGGTAACCCTAATATATTTTTCATTTTGCTAATAACCAAGGAACTAAATATTTTCCTGTTGTGTCCCATTTACCCATAACAAGTTTGCCTGGATTCTCATGATGATTTTTGTGATAGTCTTCTCCACCCATAAACAAATTAGATAACTTACCTAAGTTTGTAGGTTCTCCTTTTTTACCGCCATGTCCTCGCCAATTTAAATTAATCATCTGTATCCAACTCCAACAAAACATACATGCCAGCCATACATTTAAATATGGATTTATTAATGCAAATAATATCCAATTAGCAAGATATAATCTCCAATAGTTTTCTGTTACCCATTGTGCGTCTTTATTTCTGGCATAGTTTCGCATGAATACAGGTTTTGTTTCTCCATATCTTCCTAATGCAAGATTCCAAAATCCTATTTGTTTAGGACCATGAGGATCGCCTTCTTCGTCTGTATATTTGTGATGATTTAAATGTGCTATTACATAATGTCCAGGTGGTGCCTCGCCTGTAAGTACCATGAAATACAACATTATATTTTTACCCAACCATGTAGGTTGAAATTGATTATGTGTTAACCATCTATGATAACCTGCATTTGCTATTCGAGAAACTAATGACAACATTATAAAGGCAAAAATAAATTGCCATATTGTTGCGCCTTGTATGAACCAATATGCTAACCCACCTATTGCTATTGAAAACAATATAGCTAATTTAATTGCTGTCTTGGTTGTGTACTTCATACTACTATTTATTAGTCAAAAAGAAGCCCTCTTAAGAGGGCTCCAAAACTTTGGAAGTTTAGCTATCTTCTGCAAGTTGTTTGAAGTAAGATAGTGTATCATCTTCTTCTGAATCTGATGACTCAGGAGCTGATACTGCTGGCGCTGCTTGGACGCTTTTCACTTTTTCCATAAAATGATCGTCTTCTGCATCATTAGTAGTAGCTGAGATTGCCTCTGCTGTAGGAGCTGTTGTTCCTTTTAGAACTAAGTCTAATTTGGATTTCAACTCTTCATAAGACTTGAATTGATCTGGAGCAATCACACCCTGTAAAGAATGTTGTTTGTTCCAAACTCCTTCAATCTTAGCATCATCATCAGCTAACGGGCTTGGGGAATCAAATTCACTTTTATCATAATTACGATATCCTTCTACCTGTCTAATTTTCAATTTGAAGTTAGCACCTTCCCAGAAATCAAAAGGATTAACTGGATTCTCGTCTTCAAATTGTGGTTGCATAACATCTTTAATCTTGTCAAAGATCTTTTTACCAAACTTATATAGGTAAACTTGACCTACTGCGTCTGGATTAGCAGAGTCTTCAACGACTAAGACATTCGCATAATAATTTAAGCGTCTCTTTTGCTTACGAGCTATTTCTTTGTTAGCTTCAACACCAGAGTTCCAAAGTTCAGAATTTAATTCTGAAACAGGATCTTGTTTGTTTAGCGTAGTAAGAGAGTTCTCGATATACCATTTTCCACCAGGTCCTTGAAAACCATGATTGAAAATTCTAACCCATGGCATATCCTCGCCTTGT
>Ga0163179_10003867_pt1 | contig 10100 bp, 4 predicted proteins | sample AtlANTMetagenome_FD_109643 | JGI IMG/M metagenome (GOLD analysis project Ga0163179, IMG submission 109643) | Marine eukaryotic phytoplankton communities from the Atlantic Ocean - Atlantic ANT 2 Metagenome | ecosystem: Environmental > Aquatic > Marine > Oceanic | place: North Atlantic Ocean... | reverse complement strand
CTCTACCAAAATCGAATCATCAATCGTAACTTCTAACTTTTGATCCAATAGCCTGTCAGTATTTATAAACTGAAAAACGTATTTTGAAAGAGGGTCTTGTGATGTTGTGCAAAAAGCTGGAATTACTTCCCTTCCGTTCTTAAGAAGTGTATAAGCTTCTGGGTTAAAGTAAATCTGTACGGCTTTATGAGAGCTATCTTTCATAGTGTCTATAAAGAAGTTCTGCTTTAAGAACCAATTGGGGTATTGCTTTGGTGCGCCGGCGTAAGAAATAAACTCTTTCTTTATCTTGTTCTTAGACTTATCAAAGCTTACCTTTATTTGCGTAGAATATCTTGAGCTGATCTGCCTCGCATCAATCGCAACTATAGAGTAAATGTAAGATTTCGTCTTATCAAATTCACTATCTATAAAATATGTTGGCATTGTTACCGCCGACTTATTTAGCCCAGGGTCGATATGCTCTTTAGGGTCTGACCTCACCACAGAATCGTCGAAATCAAAATGCTTAATAAGTGTAAAAGCATCATGAATAGATTTTCTACGAAACACCTGAATGTACTTTACATCTCTTTGAGGGTTCACTGGTGGAGCCCATGTTATAACAAGGCTCTCATTGTCATACTCAAAATAGTAGTTAACATCAGCAGGAGGATCTGGACGACGGGTTTCTTTTGCGACTAGAGTCACCACCGGTGCTGGCTTAGAAGATACCAAGAATGTTTTAATAAACATATTGCCTTCAGTGTCTGTAGCTGGCACTCTGAACTTTGCGATGGTATGTCCTGTATATTCATAGGTTTGACCATAAGCTATCTGAGAATCGTATACTGTTCTCACCTTTTGTCCCATCGCGATGATCGGTGGCATCGGATAGCGTACTCCCTTGTAGACACGTTTCTTCTGGATCACAAAGCCTACGACGTCTGCTTCTGCCACAAAGTCATCCGTATCTACCTGCTCTAAATCGATATAGGGAATGTCAAAGAGATATTCATCATTGCTAAGCAGACCTGGATTATTTGATATTGCCTTTGACTTCTTTAATGAAGCCAGATAGTCTTCAACAATTTGAGACATCCCAATAGACGTTCCTCTTTGTGCTGATGTTCTTCGCATGTAAGGAGCGTAAGTTGAGTTTAGCTGCATCAACGTTGACGTCTTTGATTCGTTAATAAAAAAATCTGTATAAGAAGCGCTTTCAGGCTCTTCGTTCAACGAAGGAGGTAATAGGCTCTCTAATAAATTGGAATCTATTTCGCTGGTTTCCGCGATTGTTGTAAGTAACTCAAGCGGTGTGGCTTCATCAGTGCCAAGCGAGTTAAGACGCATTCTTACCATATTCTCTATATTCTGTGGTAGCTGCAGATTGCCTGCACAAAGCGCGGAGAAATTTAAACCAGCAGCTTCATCTTCGGTAAAAATCTTTCCCTTACGTAGCGATCTGCGGATTTCTCTTCGGGTAGATTTCAGTGATGAATTCTTTGTAGCCAACATACTTTTCTTTGTATCTTTGAGTCCAAAAGTTAGTGTAGCGTATCGAGACTGACGAGCATCAAGATTAGTTTCATCGACTGTACCCTTATTCTTGAATCTACGAGATAGATTACCGTTCACTGCGCGATTGCCGCTTTCGTCTATTGTTTCATCTGCAACAAAAAAGTTATATCTAAATTCTGCTTTTATGTCTATCATTTCTGGTACATCAAAAACAGGGAGGGGCTGGCTTGGAATAGATTCTACGCTCATTGTGTCGACTCCTCTGATTCGGTTTCTGGAATGGTCACATATACCCTGTAATTAGCTAGCTCAACGCCCTGAGATGTTTCTAGCCCTATTCCTACCTCAGTTTCTGCCTCTGTTAGCTTGTTATTCTTTGCATTCACAGATGCAGAATCTTCTTCATCAGTTGAAATTTCCACTTCAAATGATGAAGGATCAAATGGGATAGCAAGTACTCTTTCAAATATCGTGCCATATTTTAGCGACTCTTTCTTATTGGCTGCTGCCGCGATCGTACCATAAGAATTTAAATAAGAATACACGGAGAATGCCACAGGGTCTAGACCCTTAAACAAATTCATATCAAGAGTTTCGCCATTCTCATTGTAGAATGTAAACGCCTCAACTTTCCTATCATCCGTGTCGAACGCTATATTGCTACCGGACAGAAACGAAGATTCGTCTTTATTAACAGCATCTAGCGCTGGCATAGCAATGGATCCTGTCAATACGCTTCTTCGTTGCTCAGCGCCGTTAGGGTAAGCATCAGGAAAGAAGTCTAGATCGAGAAGGATGTCAGAGTAAAGCTTAAGAGCAAAATCATTTTTAAGATTGTTTATTTGCTCATCCGTATATTTCTCTTCTGACAGACCTGACTCTGATTCTTCTGTTACACCAAAATTACCATCAACAGAATCAAAATTGACGATCAGCTCTCCTTCAGTAGAGTCATCTACTCTGTTAATAAATAAATTTCTAGAAAATGAATACTCTTTATCAACGTACTCGAGCTCGGGTCTGGTTAGATCAACTTTTTCAATAGATACCAAAAAATTTTCATTTGAAGGAGTCGATAATTCTCTATCAACATCATCAAGATCCACCGGTTCTTCTTTCGTCATGTCTAATAAACCGGAGGGAATACCAACAACGACGTACTTTAACTTATTCGCTTCACAGAAGTCTTCCTCTTGCAACACAGTTGACATAAACGTCATGTTTGAGCACGCCAGTAACTTATCTCTGGTACGTATCTCACCGTAAGTTGCATCAGATGAATCGTACACTCGTATATAGTTTAATAGCATCTTACACATGTCTGTTGACATTGGTAGACCGTGGCTTATTCTCTCCCTTAGACTCTGGGTTCCTTCTGTTTCATCATCAATATCAGAAGCCAAAGAATTAACAACTGCCGTGTAATTGTCACTTACATTTGAAAAATACTTCGACAGAGAAGAAATAAACCCAGTTGCAAATTCATGGTCTTCATCAAGCGCAGTAAAGGTTCGAGTAATAGCAGAAGAGCTTTCTTCTAAAGTAGAAACATCCTGCTCTTCAGAGTCAAGAAAAGTGGAAAGAGCATCAATACGATCAGTTACCCCAGCATAACTAAACGTCATGCTTAAACCAGCTGGAGAAATCTTATCTCCTGCACCGGGGGAGGTCCACGATGCTGCCATTCGAGGGCCCATTAATTTCATAGTTGATCCACCAGCCAATGTTGCAACAGATGCTTTTCCTGTAAGAGAAGAAACACTTGAGGTTCCTGTTTCATAAACAGCAGAGGTTGTTCCGCTTGTGTTCGTTAAATCATCGATATAAAAAGATGATACTTTAGCAGCAGCCAAGATTATAGCACCGTGCATACGGTTAGACGGAATCTGTGTGAAGTTCGTCAGCTCAAGCTCATCGATCGATCCATTTAGGAACAAGTAATTTACATCATCTAGCAGCCCTAAAAGGCTCGAGAATATAGAGTCGCCAGTCGTCGAAAGAGCCATCAGCGAGTCCTTTATATCATCAAGCTTAACAGACGTCTCTCCAGATAACTCACTAGAAGTCGATTTAGTGCTGGTTGAAAGCTTATCACGGATACCCATGGTCACTTTGTCACAAACTTCTTCCCAGCTTAAGCCGAAATACGATTGTAATGATGTATTCTCGCTGCTTTCACCTTCAGCTATATCTGTTTTTTGCGTCACCTCCATCGGCTCTATTGTAGTTGGGTTTGACCAGTCTTCAGGCTTTGGAGAGACACGGACAGATGATTCAGGAACGCTAAAAAATTGCGTCTTGGTTCCGGATGCTGAAGGCTTCCCAAGCATGTTTATTAGAGAAGAGTCTTTCTTTACAACATGCGCAAGGGCAGAGATGTCGGTGGTGTCACCAGTTATTGCAGCACCGCTAAACTGGTCTTGCAGAAATGCCAAGAATAGAAATAACCACTTCCACGTAGAATTATCTCTGCCGGCTGCACAGAGCCATGCGATTTGTATCGCATCGGAAACGCTAGCGGTAGAAGAAGAAGACTGGGGAAGTCTTTCCAAGCACTCCAGTACAACATTCCTGAGTATTAATTCTAATACTTCAGAACCTGGGGATGCGTCAAGCTCCAAAGCTTCATTTGTTAAAAGATTGCTAACTGACTCTTCTGCTTCTGCCCAACGTGCTGATATCTCAGAGTAAGGACCGTCAGATATCGACGGCTCTTCCGAATTATATAATTTCTTAATCTGGTCTGGAGCCGAGTCAACCGCGGCATACCGGCGGCTATTTGTTATAAGCTCTGATTTTTCAAAAGGGTAAACCGCTGTTCTTTTACGATTTAAGGTCGACGGGTATAGAATACCGTTTAAGTTAAATGTACCGAATATGTTCGATGATGAAACCCCTTTACTGTTTTCCCTCATTCTTGAGACACCAGGTCGGACATTCAAAGTAGAGCAGAAGCCAAATCCTTTGTACGCAGCGCCGCTTCTAGGGTATATACTCTCGTCCTCATCAGCAATATTGCCATTACTTTTGTTAAATGACAATAAATACTCTCTTGAAATTGTCGCCAATAAATGCTTAAGCGCTATCTCACTATCTTCTGACATTATGGAATACATAGTGCTCATACAAGCTCTGGAGGTCTTTAACTGCTTTCTCAAACGATTAGGACTGTTTGGATAATTCGGCAATCTAGCGCCAGCCTCAAATTCTCTATCGGACATCTCTAAAAGTCTTGGAGCACATGCAGACAAAGAATAGCAATAGTCTTTTATAAGTGTATATAAAACCTCTGTGTTGGATGCTGATGAAACTGAAGAGGTATCAAACTCAAATGCAGATAACGCTTCTTCGTACATGTCAATATTATCAGCGCCTAATGAAGAGAAAAACTCTTGCTGCTGTGCGAGGTTCTTAATATGCGCCGCCAACCAATCAAGCTCCCCTATTAATTCTTCAGAGGTGTCAATATCTAGAAGGTTTTCAACATGTAGCGCTCTAGTGGCGCGTTTTGCCTTTATACAGTTTCCAACAGATGTAACGTTTTTATCTGAATCGAAGATAGGCTGGAAATCTATTAAACCCAATATTACCGGTCTTAAGGCGGCGTTTATTTCAATAGAATTCGCTGCTTTTTCGGCATCTTTTTTGGCTGCTCTTTTTGACGCCGCAGCGTCACCGGATCGGCCGACGGGGTCACCGGTTCTTCTTTGTCCGGATTGAAGCTGGTACGCTAATAAAGCCTGCTTTCGACGCTCTTGCCTCTGCTTCGCTACTCTTAGCTGCTCCATTTTTTGTACTGATGAACCAGTCTTCGACTTCTGTTTATTTCTTGTCTTTGCAGAACGACCCGACTTTCGACGCTGGCGCCGACTTTTTACCTTAACGCCTGGGGTACTTGTGTTCTTTGCGCGCTCTTTCTCTTTATTGTAGATTGCAGCTTGCTCGCCCAGCAAAAGCTCAACTAAAGATACTACTTCTTCCTTTTCAACGTTTACTAGAGAATCTAGCTTCATATCTGAAAGTAAATCTGGCATCCTATAATCTCACTATCTTCTTTGAGGATCTGGACCCTCTCTTTAATTCTTTATCAAACTGCTTGGGCTTCACGATCGCTGACTTGTATCTATTCCTAACTTTATAATTTAATTGAATAGCGTGTACCTCATAACGATAAGAAACAGAATATCCGGTGGTGAAATGCCTAAACATAAAATTGGCAGAAGAAGGATCAGCGTGGACCGTGCCAAGCAAATTTCTACCACCGTCGCTAGTAGCAAATACTTGAAAATGATCTACTTGACTTAAATCACCGTAATACGTCCAGGTTACCAGTCTATTATCACCACGATTCTCGCTCTTTACAGCATACCCCTGCTTTTTTGGCACAGGCATGTTAACTTCAACCCTTACCTGCACATTCGTGCGACCCTGCAAGAACGGATCCACAGGCTCGATTCTGCTGGGAGCCGACATGTTCACCTGGCGGACTGTTGATTGTAGGGTCGCCCTACGCAATGAAAGAGGGTTTCGAAATTTCCCAACCATTTTTTGAAATGAAGCCAGTGATGCTAAATCTTGGTCGTTCGTCACGAGCTTGGGAAATAGCGATTCGGCGGACCTTACAAGGGCAGTTATCCTATAACCGTATCTGATACTTGGCATCAACGGCTTAACGTTCTTTTTTTCTTGTGTATCTACGTTATCTTCGAAGTCACCGGCTGGGTACACTCCAAATGATTCAACTTCTCCAGTAACAAAATTTTCTCTTTCAACTAGAAAATTAATAAGCTCAGCGAAGTTGCTCCTTTCCGCCAAAACATCTTTATCAAAAAGCACACCCTGATTGCCTGCATTAAGCGCCTGCTTCACTTCTCCAAAACCGAAATCAGTAAATGAAGCCTCCAGACTAAACGAAACGGAGGGCATTTGGCTCTTCACCAACACCACAGGTGTGGGTGTCTTTAAAGAAATCTTGTCATCATCATCCAATGAATGAGGGAGCTCTAGAATGGCATCTGTCCCTATTATCTCTTTACCCCTCTTCATTACTGCGACAGGAACATATCGATATTCTCTTCCGAGCACTACCTTTTTATCATAAAAATTAACGATCGCGTCGTCGTCACCTACGACAAATTGTGATTGTTGTTCTGGCGTAGACCCGACGTATGTAAAGCCGGAGTCTTTTCCAGACCTGAAACCTGCATACGAATCAACCGTTAAGTCATACCTTCTAACCATCACACATACCGCATCTGTAGGAATGTCTGAGACTGTTATCTTTACAAGTGTACCACTTTTCGCAGATTGTGCAACTGCGCTTAAGGCAGTCGTCTGATCAACCTTCAATTCTTTTATGGGTAATAAGACTGTTGACCCAAAGTCTTCTGCTGACCTCAGGTTCTCACCTAAAGCAACGACCCTGTATAACACCGTTCTGCTTGTGGCGAATTCATCTTTAAACCTCAGCTCATCATCTTTTGATAAAAGAGGGGTCTCTATAATTTCTTTCCAAGATGAACCTGCATCGGACCCGCCCGTTTCCGCAGGAGCTGTTCTTCTAAAAACCCTTACAGACTTAGCTTTTTTATCAACTTGCTTAACGCCTATTGAAATCTCACCAGCCCTGATTATAGACGCTTCGATTAACGGCTCACGTATTGGGGTAAGATAATCATTCAATAATTTCGAGTGCTGAACAATCGTGCCAATCTCTTCGAGCTTAACATTTTTATCGTTCCTTAAGCGAGCCCTCAAGTAATAGGTTGAAAGAGATTTTAAGCGCTCCTCTTGGATAACGATCCTAAACTTTATCTTTCTCTTTTTGGTAAATATCCTATACGTTCTCGGTGGCTGAATTTTAAGTTGCGGCGTAAAGCGAAGACTCTGCGCTCTCTGCCCTATCGCGGATGGAAGGCTTCTAACTGAAACTTTTTTAATCTGGCCGGGGTCTTTTTTCGAAGACAAAAAAGATCTAGATATGCTTCGAAGAGACATATTTGTTCTTTGCGGTATCGACGTAGGAACCGGCTGACTAGCCAGAGCAGAAAACAGGGGAGAAGAAGACCTCATGATATTAGAAGCTGCAAGTGGATTCGCTGAAATTGACACATTCTTTCCAGAGGATACTCCCCTGACAGAAGACACACTAGTCTTTTTTGCTGCGCTTAACCTTGCGTCAGAAATTGCTTTTCGTTTTTTTATCAATTTGGCTAGAGAATTGCTGATATACTTCGTGAGGTCAACCCACCTTTTCTTTATTACTTTCTCTTCCTTTTGCTTTCTTTTTTTCCGCAGACTTCTTTCCATTGTCTTTGTAGACCTTGTGAATGATCTTGCGCTTCCAACTCGAGCAGGTTTTCTTTGCATTACCGGGGTGGGTTTCTTTGGTAGGACATCAACCTCAAGAGTTAAGCAATCATTGTAAAGTGCCTTTTCTACATCTACTTCCATCGTTATTTCATACAAAAATTCACGACTACCAGGATCTCCCCTGACTGCGCGAAGGCGAGCAGGGAATGATGGAAATAGTAGTGTATCTTTTAGAGTTGGAAGATTGAAGATCATTTAATCAAAAACCACTGTGAAAAGATTTAAGAAAGTCGATTCGCCGCCGTCATCAGTAAACAGCTTTCCTACAAAGAATACATGCTTACCAGGGCTATATGGATCTCCATCCTCAAACTCCCCGAAATCAATCATGCGTAATTTATTTATACTGCCGCTGCAAACTTCCCACACTTGACACACAAGATTATTATCATTGCTAGTGGCTGGAAATGTTAAGCTAATCGGTGGACCGACACCAGTTTCACCGCTCGGGTCATTTGCACCAAGCTCATTAGCAAGATCGGTAAATGTTAGAGGTGTAGGCTGTTGAAGCATGGGGTAGGTTTTTAATTGTTTCCGAGATATCCTGTTGACTGGAGGTTTAAATTGGTAGTTTGGTACATGAGTTAATCGCTTGTCTTGCCATAGACTCTCTATATTAGAAAGACTTATCTGTGTTGGAACACCAGGAGAAATAGGTAGTTGAGTAGTGACCAAAAATTCTCCTGTATTCTGACTCAATTCAAAGCCAGATGTATTTGTAAGAGCCTCCTCGCTTCTCAGCGGTCGCATGGCTGCGAATGATTCAACACAGTCACTTATCGCGGCCGATGCTGAAACGACTAAACTCTCTCCTGTTAAGCTTGTAGCAGAAGAGCCAGTCAGAACCTTTAATTCACCATTTACTAAGTCAAAATCACCAGCAGGAAAAATTATCCCGCCGTCTGCGTCGAATTCAGGAATGACCAAGTCTTGTGGTCTATTTGCTGCTTCAAAGAAAATGCGATTAATTGCATCTTCCGCCACATTGGGGTCTTCTAAAGAAGATTCGTAAAACGTAGCGTAATCCGAGAATATTGCAAATGCAAAATTTAGTTCGCCCTTCGCCATCTGTTCTCGACCAGTCTGTGTCAAGAACGTGTCCATGAAGCGTGTCTTTTTATCTAATATGCCAGCCATGGGTATAAGTATTACCCTCTTGAATCATCTGGGTCGCTTGTTTCCTCATTATCAATTTCAGAAGATAATTTTCTAAATCTAGAAAGTCGCATTGGTGGTGCCTCCCCAGTCTGGCGCCTTATCGCGTCCATTCTGGTGGGCTCAGAGATCTCTCCTGAAGCAATTTCGTTACGTTGTCGTTCAGTCTCAATTTCTTCTTTTTTCTTACCCTCTTCTTCTTTTTTCTTACCCTCTTCTTCTTTTTTCTTATTTTCTAGAAATTGCGAATAATACGCAGACATTTCTTTCCAGCGACTGATTTCATTATCATACGCCCTTGTTTGCGTAGCTGCATTCGACCAAACACTCTTTACCAGAGAAGGTATTTGGTCTAGTATCGAAAGCAATTCTTGCTCAACATTCAACTCTTGCGTTTGTGCTAATTCTTCTAATCGGTTGAGGCCGTCTTCAATGCTTTCTTTAATAACATTAGAATGCCAATCACCATCCAAAAGATTGCTCGTTATTTGTTGTCTTTGCTGAATCAGAGACTGTATCTTTTCATTCAGCATAGAGACAAACTCGTTTTCTTCCATCTTTATCCCTCCAAAAACTGTCTAGACAACAATATTATACATGTGTTTTTTAGGAAATAAAAAAGAGGGCCGTCTTTCGACGGCCCTCAGAAAATGGGTCAAGGCTCATGAAACTCATGAGCAACCAAGACATTAGGAGCGGTCAACAACCATGATCATATCACCAACGCGAAGGTCGAATTGGAATTGGATCGTGTCATTAGCAGTAATCCGGTAATCGTTTGTTCCACCGATAGAAGATGAAACAAGCAACTGACCATTAACATATACCTGCGCTTTCTCGATTCCGCACTCTGGGGACAACTGTCCGTTGTCACCAGCCTGCTTCTTGACTGTGGCGTTTCCACCGGCAGCGATGTTAGTTGTGATAGAACCCGTGAAGATCGTAGCGGTCGCACCAGATGATGCGTCTGCGAGAGCGTTCAGAGCGCCGACAACAGTTGTTCCAGCTGAGAAGAGAGACTTTCCGCGGAAAGAAGCGTACTCAGCAGTGGCTGCGAAAAGCATACCAGCGTT
>Ga0163179_10003866_pt1 | contig 10102 bp, 9 predicted proteins | sample AtlANTMetagenome_FD_109643 | JGI IMG/M metagenome (GOLD analysis project Ga0163179, IMG submission 109643) | Marine eukaryotic phytoplankton communities from the Atlantic Ocean - Atlantic ANT 2 Metagenome | ecosystem: Environmental > Aquatic > Marine > Oceanic | place: North Atlantic Ocean... | reverse complement strand
GTCCACCGGGTTTGACTAAATTTGAGCGAGTGCTTGCTCGATATCTTGCCAGAGGTCCTCAACATCTTCGATTCCAATGCTGACGCGAACAAAGCCTGGGACTACGCCGGCAGCCGTTCGTACAGGTTCTGGAATGAACATGTGACTTGAGTTGAAGGGACACTCAATCAAACTCTCGACACCGCCCAAACTGGTCGCCTCAAAAATAATTTTCAGGTTGCGCATGAATCGAAGGGCTGCATCATCGCCTCCCTTGACGACGAAAGCCAACATTCCCGTTCCCTTGGGCATAATCCGTTGACCAACATCGTAGTCTGGGTGGCTGGACAAAGAGGGATGGATGGTTTTCTCAATTGAGGGGTGGGCTTCCAAACGCTTGGCGATTTCAGATGCACTGGCGCAATGAATGGGCATTCTGGCACTCAATGTTCGCATTCCCCGCTCTAGTAGGTAGCACGCGTGAGGGTCGGGAGCCCCTCCAAAGTGGACTTTCTTTGGGAATAGTTCTGCAATCAAGTCCTTGCGGCCCACAACTGCACCTCCAACAATATCGGAGTGGCCGCCGAGGTACTTTGTCGTAGAATGAATAACCAAGTCGCATCCCATTGCAATTGGTTGGCAGCCCCAAGGAGACGTGAATGTGTTGTCAATGATCAATAATAGATCGTGCTTTTTTGCAATCTCAGCCATCGCTTCAACGTCGCACACCTTGAGGACCGGGTTTGACAAAGTCTCGATATAGAGCATTTTCGTGTTTTCTTGGATGGCGGCTTCGTAAGAGGATGGGTCTTGCATGTCAGCCATTGTTACATTGATACCGAATCGCGGTAATTCTTCAGTCATTAGGCCGTATGTGCCCCCGTATACATCCGCACTGGCAACCACATGATCGCCGTTAGAGAGCAGTCCAAGCATGACGGTTGAAATTGCTGCCATTCCACTTGCGAAGAGTTCTCCATCTTCTGCACCTTCAAGGGCGCAGATTTTCTCAACGCATGCTTCAGAGTTAACGCTGGACAGTCGTGAATAAATCAGAGTGTGTTGCGCGCCTGCGGCCCACCCAGCATAGCGTTCGTCGCTCAAATAGTAAGTCGATGATTGGAAAATTGGAGTATTCACTGCTCCCTCGATATGTTGCGTTCCTGAATGAACCGAACGGGTTGCAAATCGTTTGTCGGAGTGGTCATCGCCCATACCCTTCGTGGACCTTGCAAAGCATTTCAACAAAGCGCTTGGCGATTCAGGCTTCTGCAACAGAGATCGCTGATTTTTTAGTGGACTTCTCTCTAAGCTTTTTGATGTATTTAACTGAAAATACCACGGCGAAGACGGTCAGCAAGAGCGCGAGAATTGGTAGGAGGATTGCGAGAACTGTGCAGAAGATGCAGGCGCCCGCTTCTACGGTCGATACCAGTGGGTTGGCGATTCCCCCGGTGGTCATCGTCGAAAGGGCTCGAACCGAGACGGTTCCAATCTGGATGGTGCCAGATACACCTCCTCCAGCGATGATCGAAAGTGTCCATTGTACAATGGGGCTTGTATCTCCTAGAGTAGAATACACCATGGCTCCGCCAGCGAGCATTGCGGCAGGAGATGCGATGGTGTCCATCAAATTGTCCAGCCAAGGAACATAATAGGCGAGGATTTCGAGTACCATTGCAGAACCCAATAGAACGAGGCCGATGTCGGATGACATCCATTCACTTGCGCCCTGGACAGGGATGTCAATTGGAGTGTAATCAAACCGAATAGTGAGGCCATACAAGAAAGGGGGCAAGAAAACTCGGAAACCTGAGGCCGCTGCGAGGCCAAGGCCAAGAGAAAGTGCCAAGAGAAAATCCATACCATTCATTGTGATTCCACCCACGATGAATAGTCATCTGTCGACTCCGCAATGATCCATACAATCTGTGGAGTCTCATACGGATGCTTTTTTTCTAGGATGCTGATGATTTCTTCTCGTTTTGTTGGAGTGACTTTCACCTGCAGATGCCATTCGGCATTTGCTTCGATTTGCCCTCCCCAACGATATATTGAGTGAATCGCTGAATGTTGTATACAAGCCGCTCCAGCCTCCAACATTTGCTGACAAAAAGCGCCGACTTCGGCTTCAAGCCAAGAGCCGGGTAGGGTGGTTTGAATGATGCAAACTTGGCCAACCATGTATGTCCGAGTGGTCAAAAGAACATGAAAGCAACGCCCCAACACTTGAGGACCTTATCGTTCAGCATCAGATTAGGTGAGGCGATGGATTGGGATTCACCGGTTGATTCAGGCCCTATGCCCGAAGATGGTTCGAATTTTGATGCAATCGTCGTAGGAGGGGGACCAGGGGGGTCTTCAGCAGCGGCCTTTTTGGCGATGAAAGGTGCCAAAGTATTGCTTCTAGAGAAGGCGATTTATCCGCGTGATAAAACGTGTGGAGATGCAGTGGGTGGCAAATCGCTCAAGCACGTAGAGGAGTTGGGTGTCAAGCATATTATTGAACAAACTCCACACTTTCGTGTTGATGGGATTATCTTCGGAGCCCCCAATGGTAAGGAAGTGAAAATTGCACTTCCAGAAGAAGAGGTTGAGCAGCGTGAAGCTGGCTATAGTCTCCCTCGTCTACAGTTCGATACACTCCTATTCCGAAATGCAAATGAGAAGGTTCTGGAAAATGGTGGTGCGGTCATCCAGGGTTTCTCTGTCAAGCAAATTCATATCGAGAACAATGCTGTAAGTGGCGTTTCTGGAACTCATGAAAAGAACGAGTACAAATTCACTGCTCCTCTGACAATTGGGGCTGCAGGGTACACCTGTCCTGTTGCTAAAGCAATCACTGGGCACCATGATGAGCCCATGATCGACAAGGATCACTATTGTGGAGCATACAGGGAATATTGGACTGGCGTTGGTGGATGTGAAGATTGGAGGGGAGCCATCGAGATTCACTTCATCGATGGGGTGATTCCTGGATATTTCTGGATCTTCCCTGTTGGTAATGGTGTGGTCAATGTCGGGATAGGTATGGTACTGACTGAAATGGACAAACAGAAAACCAAGCTTAGGGCACTACAAGAGTGGGTCATCAATGAAGACCCGAAGTTCAGTAAGCGATTTGCAAATGCCAAAATGGTTGAAAAGTCCGGAAAAGGCTTCCAACTACCTTTTGGGAGCCCCCGTAAGAAAGCCCCCTCTTTCCAGCCCCGTAGGAGTGCGATGGCCGGTGCAATTTGCATCGGGGATGCCGCGTCGTTAGTTGACCCATTTACAGGTGAAGGGATCGGCAATGCATTGCTATCAGCAAAGTTGGCTTCCGACCTGTTTGATTTGGAAAAGCACAATGGTGGTTTGCCTTCGGAAATTGCAGAGGAGTATCAGAATAAGTTGTGGGAAGAACTTTCTGCGGAATTAACAAACTCATACAAACTACAGCGTTTAGTCAAGAAAAAGTGGTTGATGAATTTCTTTATTGGAAAGGCTGTCAAGAAGGAAGAGTTGCAACATGCCCTAACAGACATGATTGCTTCAAAGGAAGCGCAGGGTCAATTCCATTCAAAGTGGTGGATGGTAAAGACTCTGCTTTTCTGAGGTGGAACTGTGGAGGCGAATCTCAATCAAATCGATGCTGTGTTCCTCGATCTAGATGGTACAATCTATCTGGGTGGAGAGTTAATCCCAGGTGCGATCGAATTTCTAAATCGCTGTGATGAAAAGGGTGTTCGTCGATTTTTCTTGTCCAATAACAGCAGTCGTTCTGTGACTCAGTATCTCTCCAAACTGGAGGGTATGGGAATCCCTGCCTCCGAAGATGATGTTCTCTTGTCTACGCATGACTTGCTCTCTTGGCTCGATGCGGAAGGTGTTGTGGAGACTTGGTTGGTTGGTACAGAAGGTATGCGTGAAATGTTGGAGAATTCTGGAATTCGGACGCGTTCAAGCAACCCTGAATACGTTGTACTCGGATATGATACTGAGATCTCCTATGAAAAAATCGCGACCGCTTCGATTCATCTACACAAGGGAGTGCCGATGGTGGCCAGTCATCCGGATATGGTATGTCCCTCTCCAGATGGGGGGTTGCCTGACACTGGTGCATACATGGCGATGTTTGAGGCAACAACAGGCGTAAGGCCCGTTCATATCTGTGGGAAACCACAACCAGGAATGATTCACCATAAAATCGAGGCATTGGGTCTTGATGCTCAGCGCTGTGCGATGGTGGGTGATCGACTTTACACCGACATGGCGATGGCGACACGTGCGGGGACCAAGGGAATTCTCGTCCTTTCGGGTGAGGCTACAATGGCAGATGTAGAAGCATTGGAAGAGGGTGCTGAACAACAGCCTAGCTTGATCGTAGGTTCTGTCGATGAGTTGTTACGCTAACGGCGACAAAAATAGGGTCGCAAAATCGCCTTGTCATTACACCCAATAAGGGTGTTCTTCAAGTGCCCATTTGTAAAATCGCGGCGCGTGAGTGCAAATCCGCCGCTTTCCGGCGCACCTTCTTGTGATGTGAGTGCGTTGCCCTTGGTGGAAGAATGGCCATTGTTGCCAACCCACCAAGTACACATGTCTAGGTTGGCTCAATTTGGAGTTGTCGAATTGGAAGAGGTGCTTGAAGCGATGCTGCAATGCCCGAGAGGAGTCCATGGACTCCCGTTCCCACTCGCAGATGAGATTTCAAACATTGATGCTTCGAGTGTTCGAATTCCTTGGTGGGTGAATGCGGGGGGGCCGCGTTCACTACTACCGGGGTTGTTCGAGACTTGCCAAATCATGCAATTACTACAGGTTCAAAGTGGCAATAGTGTCTTGCTAATGGGGCCACGAGGAAATTGGTGGACTGAATTGCTGATGTACATCGGAGCGGGACATATTGTTATTCTTGAACCGGAGGAGGCGCGACGGCAAGAGTTGATTCGGCGATGGGATGATTTGCGATTGGATTTGGTTGCCAATGCTTTTGGTTGTCAAATCGATTTCATCGGTACCGAAAAGTTGGATTCTTATACCCCAGAGGGTGGTTTTGACCGAATCTTGTCTACTGGAATGTTTCCAGCGTTACCTCTGAGTGTGATGATGCGTGTCCAAGATGAAGGTTATGCGGTATTACCGATTGAAAATGAGGGGCGAAGCATGTTGCAATTAATTCAACACCATGGTGAGGGGGAGCTGATGTCGCAATGGGTTGCTTGTTGGGATGTTGATCCTTGGTCCGATGAGGTATTGATTGCGTTGGAAACCGGTGTATCGATTGAGGGAGATGAAGATGTAATCGAGGGGTCCAAGGAAATCGAACAAGCGTGGTGTGATGCCAATATGGTGCCTACACGTGATCGGTTTGGACCAGATCGGATGTTGGATATGGTCGAGCGTGTTTGGTTTTCGATAGATCCCGTTCATTCAGATGTGCCGGAGGGGGAATTTGGTGGGTTGCGTGAATGTATCTCTGATGATTTGTTCCGTATGGGCCATGTCCTCTTACAGATGGGAATTTTTGAGTTGGCAACAGAGCACCTTGGTGAAGCGTTCAGACTAGCACCAACTGCTGAATCGGCAACATTTGTCGGTTGGGCGTTGAATGAAATGGATGATTCGTGGGCGGCATTAGGATGGTGTCGAAAGGCAATCGAAACTGATGAACGGTTGGGTAACCCTTGGAATGACATCGGTGCAATTCTTCTACAGATGGAGCAGCCTGCTGCGGCAATTCCATGGTTTGCTGTGGCGACACGTTCTCTGCGATACGATGCTCCAGGACACCCTTGGTCAAATTTGGCCCGGGCTCACGAAGCTTTAGGAAACAAAATGGCGGCCTTCGATGCGGCGAGAACTGCACTTGAACATTCACCAGATGATGACAATTGCTTGCGTATCATTGATGATTTAGGCGATGCGCTGTTGTAGATACTTACTCTACAACTTGAGGTGTAATCAGTACATTGTCACCATCGCGATCGATGATGGGGAGTTCCAATGTGGACGAAGATGGGAGTACGTGGACTGTGCAGGAAGGACCGCATGCTGGAGCAAGGTAGTCCTCGCCCTGTTCGGACATGACGAATTTGAGGCCGTGTCCACCAGGTAGAATGGCATCAATCGCTTGGAACTCCATCATCATGGTCACTGCCTGACCGGGTACAACTGTTTGAGCGTCATAACCACCTGCATGGTAGCGGATGTCCATGGTTGCATGGCCAAGGCGTAAGCCTGTCTCTGCATCTTGCATTTCGATGAACACTTGGCCCCCATCAAAGGTTGGTACTGCAAGAAGATGAAGAGTTGCTAAGCCTGCAATATGCAAATCTGAATCACTCATTGCTGGACATTCAACTGTAACCACTTGGCCGCCACCGACGACCGGTGCACCTCCGCCAAGGAAGGCCCCGTCGTTGGTGCATTCACCCATATCTAGACTCATGCGCTCGACATCGGATGGGGGCCATGTTTCTTCGATTCGCCATTCACCATCATTACGTTGAACCTGGGCGTGAAGGGCGGGGGCGGGACCGATGCCTTTCAGGTAATATTCGAACCACTCAAACAAATCTTGGGCCCAATCCCAACGCGTCATGTTGTGAATGGCTTCCCCTCCATAGCCCGAATCCTGATTGTTATGCTTGGTCCACTGATCTGGATAATTGTGCTCCCATTGTCCAATCATACCTGCGACCTCATAGCCGTTGTCGATGTATTCTTGATACCAATTGACGCCTGGAGGGCCTCCGAAAACTTGGTGTGGATCTACGTTCCAATCTTGGAGGCCTTGGACCCAGTAAATACTACCATTGTAGGTACCGAGTGCTTTGTCGATATGACTACGTTCATCGTAATAGTTGTCCATGTACGGATCAAGTTCACCGAGGCCATATCGAGTTGGGCCGGCCAAGAATCCTTCGACGACATCCCCACACATGTTGTCCAAGTCATCGCCATCGTAATCGAGGATGCTGCCTCCGTAGTTGGAGTGCATCACTTGGCTCCTAGCCTCGGCACTACCGTTCTTGTAGAGAAGTGGTCCTAGCGCAGTAGTCCCAGAAATTGGTACGATGGTTTTCAGATGGGGGCTGCCTTGGGCTGCAGCTTCCCAGGCGGTGGCCCCCTCATACGATTTGCCATAAATCGCGACATTCCCATTGCTCCACTCTTGTTGGCCCAGCCATTCAACGGCGGTATGGATGCTCAATCCTTCTCCGTCGCCACGATAATCGAAGCAGCCCGTGCTCTCTTCGGTCGCAAACACGGCGACTTGAGCGAATGCATATCCATGTGGAATGTAATTGTCATAAATGAATTCGCCGCGACCACCGCCGACTACATTGGTTGGAGAGGATTCATCTCCCGGGGAACCATACGAGAAATATGGGCTGATGACTGAAATGACGGGGACTTTCTCGCCTTCTTGGGTGTTTGATGGGAGCCAATATGACAGGTGGACTGTGGCTGAATTGGGGCCCCCTTCCCAAACACCTGTGGTGTCTACTTCGATGTTTACTTCTTGGACCTCGAGTGCATAGTGGGGACCTGGTTCGAGCACGAAAGTGTGTGTGTGACTTGTATTCCATTCGAGATTATGGCGATCCCAAATGCTTGGATATTGATCTTCAGCCCTTTCGTTGGCCGCGTCCTGTGCACCAAAGCAACCCGAGAGAGGCGTGAGGAGGAGAAGGAGGGTGATTGCCCCTACGTGTGTACGCCGCCCCATAGGGCGGCGGAAGAGGAGGAGCGCTTCAAATTGATGTAATACAACGTAATCGCGCCAATCGTGCGTGGATACTTCGAGGCATCTTTTGGTAAAACTCCAAAATTTGAAGTCAATATTGGCGCAAGAATCTGCATTTTGGGTGAGCATTCAGATTATGTCCCGTGGTTGAGGCCGAACATCATCACGTTCAGTTCAACAAATCAAAGAATGCGGGCGCAGATATCCCCTCGTTTAGATGGAATCGTCAAAATTGCAACCACACTGGAGGGGTGTGAGGCAAGTGAGTTCTCAATTGATGATGTTCAAATCACAGGAGATTGGTTAGAAACTTTGAATTTTCTAGAGAAACCTGATTCGCATTGGTCAAATTATCTCAAAGGCGCTGTTGCATACTTGGTAAATAAACGGCGAATCGTAAATGGATTTGAGTTGTTCATCGATTCAACCATACCTGCTGCAGCAGGGGCTTCTTCCTCGTCGGCATTGACACTTTGTGGGCTAGCTGCTGCACATTTGGCAAACGATATTCCTTGGACCCCTGAAGAGTTGGCTGTGATGGGTGGAGAAGCGGAATGGTATGTCGGAACGCGTGGTGGAATGATGGATCATGCAACGATGATGTATGCAGAAGAGGGGGGGATGTTAAAATTGGAATTTGACCCCTTGGGGGCAGAATTGATTGATGATGATCTTGGATGCAGGTGGTTCACTGTTTTCACCCATCCAGCCGACAAGGGCGGAGCAGTTAGAGACGCGTTCAATGAGTTGGCATTTGTGCAACGAGAAATCATTCCAAGATACCTGAGTGATGGCATAGATGGAGTTGATTTGGAGCAGTTAATCGAGAGGTTGCCTGAAACCATTGAAGATGGAAAATTTGGTCTGGTTCGTGTGCGCGACCGATTTCAATTTGCGATGAATGAGTATAATCGGGTACAATCATTAATCTCGCTCACAAAAAAACCTGATTGGGGGTACATTTCGGCACTGTTTGATAGTTCATGGGGAGATACTCGTGATCTTCTCGGAACACACACCGCTGAAATGGAGCGAGTTGCGGCAGAAACCCGAGACAAAAAAGGTGTATTGGGGGTGAAAGTTCTCGGTGCAGGTTTTGGAGGAAGCCTGTTGGTCTGTACGAAGCAAGATGTTGACTTGGGTCCCGATGCAATTGAACATACGCCTGGAAAAGGATTCAAACTGCGCAGTCTACAAACGAACGACTAGAGATGTTGCTTGTAGATCTCAAGCAGTTGCTGACGAATGGTGTCTTTCGAATACCGTTCTTCAACACCGGCCCTCATGGCAGCTGTATCCCACTCGTGTTGCATTGATTCTTGCATACCCTTAGCCAAGGCCTCAGCATCATCAACGGGAACTAGGATGCCGTCCTGTGAACGAACAATGTCATTCGGGCCCCCACAGCGTGTGGCCACGACGGGTCTTCCTGTTGCCAGTGATTCTAGCAAAACGATTCCGAATGTTTCGTATCGACTGGGGTGCACGAAGGTATCGATTTGTTCGAAGAATGTGTGTGCTTCGCCACGGGGGATTGCGCCTGTGAATGTCACGCGGTTGCTGATGTTCAATTCACTACACAGGTTTTCCAATCGTCCCCTAAGTGGCCCAGAACCTCCGAGTAAGAGTTTGCAATTCGGCACGTTGACCAATGCGTGCAGAAGGGTGTCGTGCCCCTTATCCGCGACAAGATTTGCTAGATAGCCGAATGTGAATTCATCATTCTCCGCTGGATTTTTGAATGGGAAGTTATGCAAATCAATCATATTCGGAACGGTCGTGAATTCAGTTGCTGGGATCTTTAGAATTCGTTCCAAGTCCTCAGCAAGTGTGGAGCTAACTGAGAGTAATTGATTTGCAGATTCAAGTGCTTGTTTCGCGGTCTTGCACTCTCGTGGGCCAACAATTCCTCTAGCGAATACACTTGCTCCTACGGTGACCACGTACGGGATGTTTTCTCGTTTCGATATCGCTTGAGCGAGAATCGCACCCCACATCGTGCACTTGGCGTGGATGATGTCAGGGGGGCCGTTTTGTTGCTTGTAAGCATCATACATTTTCAGTGCCAACCGTTCTCTTGAGCGAACCGATGCACGATAGATCGGTGGGATTCGATGAAGTGGTCCGGGCTGATACAAGCGGATTCGTGAACGTACTACAGTGAGGTTGTTTTCTTCGGTGATTGTGATTTTGTCAGTAGGGCCTTTCAGCCAGGTGGAGGAGGGGAGATCATGGAATCTTGCGTGAAGTACACCCACCTTGTGTCCCACTTCTGCAAACATCTCTGCCTGCTCTTGGAAAAACGTGCCTAGAAGTGGGGCGTCGTTACTGGGGTACCAAGACGGGATGAACAAAATATGGTGTTTACTCATCTATTCACCCAAACGCGGG
>Ga0163179_10003864_pt1 | contig 10103 bp, 10 predicted proteins | sample AtlANTMetagenome_FD_109643 | JGI IMG/M metagenome (GOLD analysis project Ga0163179, IMG submission 109643) | Marine eukaryotic phytoplankton communities from the Atlantic Ocean - Atlantic ANT 2 Metagenome | ecosystem: Environmental > Aquatic > Marine > Oceanic | place: North Atlantic Ocean... | reverse complement strand
GGTCAGCAACAGAGCAGCGTCTTTTGATCCGGCCGCAAGCGGCTTATTGAGAGAGATTAATGCAGCTTCCAGTTCAACTGCGTTGCTGTCTTCCTCCCAATTGTCATTGGTCACAAGCATTTGGCTTCTGATGGGCGTTTCATCAAAGAGCGTCTGAAATACCCTGAGTTCAGGATCTGCGAGGGCACCCGGCACACCTTCCGCCGCAAGCTGAGGACCTAGACCGCGGACAAGCACCGTCTTGGTCGAGCCACCGAGTACCGTAAGCCCTCCAATCATGATGTCGCCGCCCGCGCCAACCAGTCCACGAGTAGCTAAATTGACCAAATCAGCTGACGCGTCGTCGATCGTTAGGGCCCCGCCGCCGGAAGTCGCAGTGCCTGCGCTATTTCCAACTCTCACTGAATAAACACCTTCGTCGGCCGCTGACACGTTTTGAATGATTAAAGTCATATCCGTCTCACCAGCTAGCTCGACGTTATCTTTTAACCATTGAACGGAATCAACCACTCCACTCGATTCAAAGAAGAACTGAGCACGACCGCCTACAGGAACCCGAGTCGATCCGGGCGGGCGAAGAATCTCAGGCAACGAAGGGGGAACCTCGATATTGATCTGATAAAAAGCCCCCTCACTTACACCGGCGGCGGTATATGCTTTTACCGACAAAACGTTTTTATCTTTAGCCGGATCATCGACTGCAATTACGCTTGGTGTTGTGGGAACTCCAGACATAATTACCGCCGATGTATTAACTCGATAATATTGATTTACTCCACGCGGTTCTGGGCCTAACAACGGCACCTGATCGCCCTGAATATTGAAGAAATCAAGACCATCTACAAGGTCACTTCTCGCATCGATCTCCCAATAGCTGATTCCAGGAATACCGTCCAATACAAGTGAGAGGCTAACTTGCTCGCCTACCTCAAATGTGAACGATGTTTTATTAGATTGGGAGCCTCCATTTACCTGAGTTATGAGCCCCGTGGCTCCAGCAGTAGCGTGAAACAATCCCATTCCCGTGGCCAGCCAAGTAGCGGATTTCACTACTTGAGCGGCTGGCAACCTCAAGGCTTTCTCGAACAAGGAAACGATCTGAACCGCTGGCGAACGCTGGAGAATAAATCCCAACAAGAGAATGGCGAACTGCACTTTGGCCAGCTGCATCTTAAGGTTTAGAAAATTCATAAACTTTACAAAAACGTTGTCATGGCACGTCGGAAGCCCGAAAAATCAACCCAAGTCAAACTAGATAAGCTAAATCGCTCTTCATCAATAGAAATACTGTAAAAGCCCCCATACCTACGGCCCTGTCTCACTCAACCACAAAGAGCTCGATGAGTCCAACCCCTTCCGTACCGCCAGCCCCGGAGAGCTGGAACGTGTACACGCCCTCGTTTAGGGTTAGTAGCAGCGCGGCGTCCTTCGAATCGGCTACCAGAGGCTTGTTTTGTGCCGTCAATGCCGTTGCCAGCTCATCAGCATTGGAACCATCTTCCCAATCGTCATTGGTCACAAGCAACTGGCTTCGAATGGGCGTCTCATCAAAAAGTGTCTGAAAGACCTTAAGTTCCGGATCAGCCAAAGCACCCGGCACACCATCTGCAGTCAATTGTGGTCCAAGACCGCGTACCAGCACAGTCTTCGTCGAGCCCCCAAGCACCGTAAGGCCTCCAATCATTATGTCGCCACCCGCACCAACCAATCCACGTGTTGCCAGATTCACCAAATCCGCAGTAGCCGCGTCATCGATCGTCAGGCTCCCTCCATCAGATTTCGCTGATCCTGCAGCATTAGAGACTTGAACCGAATAGACCCCTTCAACAGTGGGGGAAGCATCCTGAATAATTAGCGTCTGACCCGTCTCGCCCGCGAGAGCGACATCGTCTTTGAGCCATTGGACGGAGTCCACCACTCCGCTCGACTCGAAGAAGAACTGCGCACGACCTCCCATAGGCACCCGTGTCGAACTGGGTTTGCGCAAAATTGTTGGAGGATCAGGAAGCGGGGATTCGGCAACTACAATGGTAATGGTAGTGGCGGTAGTCGTTTGACGCGTCTGGTTTGAGCCATTCCAAGCCTGGGCGATAACATTATACGTTCCTGCCGTGGTCGGCGTTCCCACAATCGCCACGGAATCCTCGGTATTTATATTGTTCCCGACCAATCCGGGAATGCTTAGACCTGGGGGGATATCCCCTGTGACACGCCATGACGACGCTGCGGATGGCGTTCCCGTTATATCGAAAACTAGAGAGAACCCCTCACCGACAGTCGCATCCGCAGGCGAAGCAGGATTAATCTGATAAGTGGTCGCTCCCGCCGTCGCATGGAACAGCCCCATACTGGTCGCTACCCAGGTAGTCATCTTTACTATTTTCGCAACGGGAGCCGACAGGGCCCGCTCGAACTGTAGTACGTATTTAACGACTGGTGTGCGCTGGAGTAGAGCGACTAGGATAAAAATGCCCAGCTGAGCACGAGCGAGTTTCATTTTGATCCACATTAGTTTCATATCGTATCTTTATTTGAGGGTTCGACGAAAATCAATGCTAGTTACAACCGCAACCGCCGCCGCCTACACCTTCGCCGCCCGTTGAGGCTTCGCGAGAAAATTGTATATGGGAATTCATTACGGATGCCAGTTCATCACGATCGGAACGCATCGTATAGTCCGACAGGTTCCCTTTCTGATAGGGTTCAACCGTAGCGCAACCCACGCCAAAAGCGATGAGGGCAACAAGAGTCGCCCAAGCGGAAATCTTTTTGAATATCTGTTTCATTCTGCTAATAGTCCTTGAATTTGATGGGTTAAATTTTCTGCCGACTCCTTGCCATGCCACCCCTCATGCGCAAATCGGATAACGCCTTTGCGATCCACTAAAAAGGAAGACGGCATAACACTGATTTCTGCCGCTTTCACCAACTGCTGCCCGGCATCGTGCGGCGTCGCAAAGCTTGGCTTTTGCTTGTCAAGGAAACGTTGCATCTGATTTGCCTTTTGGTCCACGCTCACGGCGACTATTTGGAACCCCTCATCCTTGAAGTTCTGGTACAATTTCTCCATTTCCGGGAAAGCCGCTTTGCAAGGAGCACACCAGGAAGCCCAGAAGTCCACGAGCGTCACTTTTCCTTCCATTTCCGGCACTTCCCCTTCGAGAGCGAAACCTTCCAAAGTTGACGGTAACTCCGTGCCCGAACCCCACCCTTCGGCTTGGACCAACGACACACAGGACAAAGCGGCTATTGCCGTCAGACTAATTTTCAACCAGATTTTCATAGAATTTAGATGTTTGCTGTATCCCAGAATTCATGACAATGCACCCTTCTGCACCAAAAGTTCCTTCCACCAGTTTCAACCCTTCTTCCTCGCCCAAGACAAATACCGTGGTGGAAAGAACTCCTGCCTCTAGACAGGAATTTGCGGTGACCGTTACCGCCAAAATGCCATTGATAACCGGCCGGCCAGAGCGAGGATCTAAAATATGCCCGAACCGTTGCCCGCTATGCTCAAAGAAACGGCGATAGTCCCCAGAGGTCGCGATCCCCAAATTAATGGCGGCCAGACTGCCCCACGAGGATCCGGGGATTTCCGGATTCTCAAGACCAATGTGCCAGGCTGGGCCGTTAGGAGGCCTTCCGATTGCGTGAATGTCTCTGCCAAAGTCCACGAGGCAACCCGTCAAGCCATTTCCCACCGCGATGGCCGCCACTTTATCCACGGCATACTCCTTGCCGAAGCCTCCCAAATCCAATGACATTTTTTTTTCCGGCAGAAATACACCTCCTGGCTTTCGTTCAACCTTTCTCCATCCCACCAGAGACCGCACGCCTTCGACCTCAGTATCGGATGGCAGTTGTGTGTGGGTTCTCCGGTAGTCCCATAGATGAATGAGCGGCAGCATCGTGGGGTCCAAAACCCCTTGAGTCATGAAGTGCAAATCGTCGCAAATTGCGAAAATAGACTCTACTTCTGTATCGATCTCAGTCCACGCAACGCCCGCATTCCGATTGATCTCACTGATAAGGCTATTGTCCCTAAACCGTGAATACTTGGTTTCAAAGTTAGCAACCCATTGCACCGCTTCCTTCGAAAACGCGGCCGCCTGGTCATTGCTTCCCGCGGAAAATTGTACCCGACAATCCGTTCCCAAGGCCTTGAACCGCAAATCGTACAAGCCACGCTTCGGGTCGAATGAAACCCGAGCATCAACTTTCATTGCCGCTGGTTTCTCCATTAGAACCATAGTGACGCACCCAACGTTATAATATCCGCATCTGCAAAAGCAGACTGCGGCGTTTCATCTTTTCCTTCCATCTCATAACGCTCAAAAGCCGCATCGACACTAAAGCGATCCCCAAACTTGTAGACCACTTTCACCCCGAAAGTATGGGTGTCGAACTTCGCCAGCCGGTAGTCTGCGGAATAAAAGGGGGCCACACCTTTGAGGGAGGCACGAGGGTCAATTACGGTTCCAGTCAAATCAAGCGTGTAGAAATCCGCTGAATTTTGGGTATAGTAACGGTATTTCGGGCGAATAATCAGATTCTCCCCAATTTTCTGATACCACTCCAGGTCAAAGGTATTGCTCTCCACTCCCCAGTTGTCATTGAAATAACGATAATCGAAATCCAGACTGCCTCCCGCTTGATCGAAAAAGCGCTTTAAGTTGAAAAACCATATATGCCGCGTTCGGTCTGTAGGTCGGTTCTCCGCGAACGTCAGAGGTAGGGAGAGGCCCGGGAGTATTTCCGTTTCCCGCCGGATAATTTTATAAGGATCACTCAAGTATCCGCTGATATCACTGTATGTGTAATTAAGGGCTACAATCGTGTTCGGATCGACTACCTGGCTTATCCCGAGAAAATAGTCGTGGCTCCCTTTTTCCCGATGCTCGCTAAAGAAGGTCGGTCGAACATCGTCGTCAATGAACGATATGCCATAGCTAAGACCCGTGTTGCGCTTGTTGTACTCAGACGTTTGAGAATACGCGTAACCTCGAGATAGAAAGTCGCTTTCCGAGCTATGCGAATACTGAAAGGTCGATTTGTGGATTCCGCGGGTCCAGTCCAAATCGATCACTCCTGCTTCTCGAACATCGGTGAGATTGGAAAGCGGAACGTTAACGCCATCGTCCGCAGGCACCCCAGTTGGCGTCGCCCCCGATATCGCATCGTGAACCCCATGACCTTTGAGAGTGATCTGGTTGCTCACCTTCTTCTCAAAACCCATGTAACGGGAGATCACCCGAATTCGGTCATTGTCCTCGCTGTAGTCCTGCCACTTGACTGAAATGTGGTCTTCGGCATTCGAAACTCTGGCCCCGAACAAGTACAGATAGCCCGCAAAAACGAAAATTCGCACAGATCGGGGGAGAGAAAGAAAGATTGGTCGGCTCATAACGAGTCAATTGATAAGAGAAAAGCGATATCGAGCTTCTACGTGCCGGCGCAAAGCCCCGGTTTCAGCAAATGCTATGGAATCTGCAAAAAGCATAAGCTGTGACGAGCCTGATACACTCGCGGTTCCACTGTTTACGGCCTTTTAAAAAATTTATAGCGAGACATTACTCCGGCTTCCATGCTAAAATCCCAAACCTTACCAAGGCAACCCGTTCCTGCTACGGTATCTGTCACGCGTAACTGTGAATTCTCCTAAAAACCAATACCTGTTTGTCTACGGCACCCTTCGAAGTGACCAACCAGAGCACCGAACCCATGGTCCAAGGTCCCTATCTCGCTCGATCGCCTCCGTCACGGGAACGCTTTACGAGCTAGAGGAAGGTTATCCACTATTAATCGTATCTGCTACTTCAATCGTATTGACCGCTAGCCGAGACTGGCTACGAGACTGGAATCAGGCCACTATGTTCGACTTGGCAACCATTCCGAACCCTTCCAAAGAACGATCTTCCCGCATCTGGGGAGAATTGGTCGAAATACCCATCGAGCAAGATGCCTTGACCAAACCTGACAGGTGGGAAGGGTTCAGTCTCGATCATCCAAGCATCTACCAACGGGTGATCGTCCCGGCAGCTCTCGCAGATGGGAGGATAGTGGCCGCCTGGGCTTATGTCGCGACGCAAATCCCAGCCACCGCTAAACTCATTCCGGATGGATTTTGGGAGTGCCCTAAGAAGCTCCGTTGAAACAGGGGCCAACGGTTAGAAGGGAGATTCTTCCAGGTCGTCTAGATTCCCGTTACCAGATTCGCCAGTTACCTGAGCGAGATCGCTGTCCACTTCACCGCCACCGTTCTCAATACGCCAAGCCTGCAGGTTCACGTAATACTTCCCTTTGTATTCGTTTCCTCGAATATTAAAGCTGACTTTTACGCGGTCTCCCGTGCGAACTTTTTCAAGAAGTTCGATTTTGTCCTTCGTACACTCGAATTTTACGTCTTGAGGAAATTTCTCTTCAGATGTGACCACAAATTCGCGTTTTTGAAACCCACTTCCGAAGGTTTGCGTGTCCTCTATCAATTTAACGGTGCCTTCCAATTCGTACATCCGAGTTATCATGCAACTCATTCAATCGATGTTAAGCAAAAAGTAGACGGGTGACTCATCTAATCTTGATCGTTTTTGCCCGGCCACCTGAACTTCCGTCATATCCATAGGCTTCCGCTGGATGTCTGGCTGGGGCTTTAGGGGACCTCGAAACGCTGATCTCCAAACAAAGATCGAGGGTGGGCACCCCACGCTTATTTAGTAAACCGTATTGACTAGGGAGGAAAGTCTAACGCTCTCGCTCAATGCGTCGCTAGAATCCAAATACGAATGCACTTTTTCAGGAGCGATCACAGACCAGCCCTGCAGTGCTCCAAACAATGCCTCCTCGCGATCTAAGCTGGCGACTCCATAGGCCAATTCCGCAAAGCGAACCGTACTATCAAAGTCGTCGTGTCCTATCTCGTAAAGGGAATCGTAATACGCATTATATCTTGAAGCGGATGACTCTATCGTGGCGAGCCAGGAAATGGAGACGTCCGGATTCCGTCGCGCAAACAATCGAGCACTTTCCGAAGCAACGGAGTCACGCTTAAAGGGACTCTGAAGATTCGAATGAAATCGCTCAAGATCCTGGTACACCTCATTCAAAATGAGGTCTTTCGCTATGAAGCGTGCCCCTTTACTGGTGACTTGATCCTGATTCTCCAATGTCCAAGTCATCGCTCCCCTTGAATCTCGCTGTGCCCATTCGTCTATGACCGCATCCATGATCGCGGAATCCACTAAGTCGTCGCTGGTAAAGTCGAGCTGGTTTAGAGTCTGAGCAGGATTTTCCGATACAACGTGAAACGCAATCAAGTTCGCAAGTTCCAATCTAAGTCCCGGCTCCATCACCGTTTTCAACAAGTCCGCAGCGAGCTGGTAATTTCGCTGTTCCGACAAGACCACTTCAAGCGTTCCGTGAAACATCTCATTCTGCAAATCGCGGTCGATGTATTCACCGCTGTCGTCGATCCAAGCAGAATCAATCCAGTCCCAGGCAGACACGGCATCATATTTCGACCAACCACCGGAAAGAGCGGTGGCCAGACGGGCTTTTTCAGAGGGAGTCAGGGAATAGAGCAACTCCAGAGCCCTTCTTGGGTCTTGAGATGCAATGGATTGCAGAGCCAGACCCGCAGCCTCAAAGGCACGGTGATCCTCCAAATCAAATGAAAGCGCCTCGATATAAAATTCCTCCAGCTCGTCCAGGCTTAGAGCCGATAGCTTTCTCCCAAGAGTAAAGCCGCCTTCCTTTCCCTGCGATTCTAGAAACGAGCCAACAATCGCCTTCATCTGTCCAACGATCGGGCGCTCAGGAATCTCATCAACAGGGCTCAAGTCCTCTACCGGCTCAGCGGATTGAGCCACGAACGAACGTTTAGTCCGTGTATCCTGAACTAGCTGGTCTGCCCAACGGGCGAGCAGAAAGCCGATCGAGCTAACTCCCAGAAAAGCGATAACTACTTTGATAAAATTCAGCACCGCTGCCCTCCGGCAAGAATTTAAAATAAACTACTGGTTTGGCTCAATCTCTTTGAGAAACTTAAAGAGGTCGCTGTTGGTTGAAAGGATCAAAGTCGTTTCGCGATCAAACATCTGCTCGTAAGTCTCGAGCGTCTTTATAAACTCGTAGTACTCAACAGACTTTGCGCTTTTGTTGAATGCACTCGCATAAATCTCAGTTGCCTTGGCATCTGCCTCTCCTCGAATCGTCTGCACTTGTTTGTACGCTACCGATTCAATTTCCTGCAGGTCTTTCTCCCGCTTACCTGTGATCTTAGCTGCTTCACCCGCACCTTCTGAACGGAAACGCTCCGCGATTTGCTGACGCTCGCTGATCATGCGCTGAAAGATGTTCTGCTGTACGCTGTTGTTGTAATTAATGCGCTTGAATCGCACATCCAAAAGTTCGATACCGAAGTCCGTCAATTTCGAGGCCGCGTTTTCAAAGATCTCCTTTTCGATCATTGCCCGGCCCGATGTAATGGGGTTTAGAATCCCAATATTCCCCGGAGCGTCCGCCAAAGTAGCGTCTTGGTTAGGCTCGCGATTTTTAGACGTGCGAATAACTTCTATCAGCTCGTGCTTAGCGATGGCGTTAAGGGTTTCGCTTCGCAGAATATCGTTCAGTCTAGACTGGGCACTACGCTCGTCTCTCAAGCGCAGAAAATATTGCTTAGCATCACTGATCCGCCAGCGACCGAAAGTGTCTACCGAAATATAGGTTTTATCCTTGGTCGGCATTTCCGTGGGAATCCCGTCCCACTCGAGTATCCGCTTTTCGATCATGTTAACCTCCTGAACGAAGGGAGTCCGAAAATGGAGACCCGCTTCGGTGATCGGCTCTCCAACTGGTTTTCCGAACTGCGTGATGATCGCCTGTTTGGTCTCTGGCACGGTGTAAGCCGATGCGAAGAGAACTACCAATGCAGCGAGTGCACCGACAATAATTAATAGACCTGCTAATTTTTTCATCATTCTAGCGATTCTGAGTGTTCTCGTTGAGCTGCAAAAGCGGAAGGATTTGCTGAGCCTCCGCATCGATCACTATCTTTTTCCCCAAACTGGGGACTACGCTCTGCATAGTTTCGAGGTATAGGCGACGCTTCGTCACTTCCGGAGCTTTAAGATACTCCCTTAAAATGGCGTTAAAACGGGCGACATCCCCTTCGGCTTCATTCACTCGCTTGAGCGCGTACCCTTCGGCTGCCTGGATCTTTTGGTCCGCTTCTCCGCGTGCTCGAGGAATCACCTTGTTGTATTCACCGTTGGCAATGTTGATCATCTGCTCACGCTCCTGCTGTGCCTGATTGACTTCGTTAAATGAATTCTGGACCGGCTGCGGCGGATTCACGTTGTTGAGCTGGACCTGGTCTACGTTCAAGCCGAGCTCGTACTTGTCCACCAGCGTCTGCATCTGGATAAGGGCCTCACTCGCAATCTCCTGCCGGCCAATAGTAATGACCTCATCAACAGTCCGGTCACCAATGACCGTCCGCATGACCGACTCTGATATATCACGAAGCGTCCCCTTAGGCTCCCTGACCTTGAAAAGAAAAAGCTGGGGATCCTCGACACGATACTGGACGCTCCATTCGACTGTCGCGGCATTGAGATCTCCCGTCACCATGCTGCGCTCAAAGCTTCGTTCCGTCTGCGAAGGATTGAACTGACTCGGATCGTTCGCCCCTCTAGTCGCGAATCCAAACTCCTGCTTTAGCTGGCGCTCGACCTGGACAATTTCGTAAGTGTCGATCCCGAACGGTAGCTTTACATGTAGACCGGGATCAACCGTCTTGATGTACTTGCCAAAGCGAAGAACGACTCCCTGCGACTCGGCCTGTACGGTGTATAGCATTGAGTAAGCTGCCGTTGTCACTATAATCGCTACAAGGATCCATAGGATTGAACCCACTTTAGCCCGAAACTCCTTTAAACTGTTTGGTATTTGAAATTCGATATTCTCGCCCATTTCACGATACTTCAGCTAAGACGTCTCAACGCAACGCGAATCTCAACGTTCCGAGAAAAGCCTACAGCAATCTGCTTTCTTGAGGGAACCAGTCCATTTCTAGCCGCCTAAGAGCTCAATCCAGCCCTCCCGAT
>Ga0163179_10003863_pt1 | contig 10104 bp, 3 predicted proteins | sample AtlANTMetagenome_FD_109643 | JGI IMG/M metagenome (GOLD analysis project Ga0163179, IMG submission 109643) | Marine eukaryotic phytoplankton communities from the Atlantic Ocean - Atlantic ANT 2 Metagenome | ecosystem: Environmental > Aquatic > Marine > Oceanic | place: North Atlantic Ocean... | reverse complement strand
TGTGCACAAGAAGAGCTTCACCTACACCACTAACACCGCCCAAAACAGACATCCCAACAGTCCCCGCGGGAGAAATATTTTTTGGTTGAAATTTTATAACAACATTGTTAAAAGTCATTTCGTCATCGCCATCTATATAAAGAGTTTCAGCTGTATATTGCGCTTCTCTTCCAAACATTTTTAATCGGGAACTTAATAAATTAGGAATCATGGCATTACGAACACTAGAATGTGGGGCGTTATTTACAAGATCACTAACAAGTGAACCACTAGCTGTTAAAAATTCAGCATCGGCATATGGCAAAAGCTCTGCTAAAGCTTTAGTGCTGGTAGAAGTAATTCCAGATATGTGCATTTGGCCATATCCAATCATTTCGCGTGTAGTATCAACATAGGTTTGGTGCGCAAAAGCTTGATGTGGATCTGCTTCAAGGTAATAATATCCTGGGACTGATGAGGTTGGCGAACCATACGCTACCGTATCATAGCCATGGGTTGCCTTTGCTGAGTCGGGTCCTCTAATTGTATATACATCATCATTTGATTGTCGCATCATGAAAAATGTTAAACTTCGGTCCCAAACATCTGTTTGTGGACGAGCTGGCAAACCGCGTTCTGCTGTATCGGAATTATCATAATCTATTTTTCTAATGCCACCTTTTGTTCCGCCAACAGAATAATATTGATCGCCTTTATCTGCAGTTGTTGCTTTACCAATAGTTACAACCATATATTCCAAAGCAAATGGAGCACATATATAATTTTTCATATTAATGTGCTGTGATGATGTTGCATGATATTTTCCAGATAATGGAAATTGAAAATTAGAAATTTGACGTCCACTATGATAATGAAAATCTGGCGTGGCTGACAATTCATATTTATAACCTTCCAAAGACTCGGAAATGAAAGCTACTCTATAATTAGCTATTGGACCAAAAGCAGCGCAATGATGAGTTACATTGTGTTGAATAACTTTTGTATCAGTGTTTATATCTAAATGGCTCGGAAGATTAGACCAAGCAGCATCGCCGGTATCGCGGCCGATCATGCCCGGCCCAATTGGTTCCCATTTTGATGAATCAAATCCAAAATAATATAAACTATGGCCGCAATATGATCCCATTCGGTCAGCACTATTATTATTTCTTTGCCGTTCTGTACCAAATATAACTGTTTTTGCTTCTTTATTTAGCGGAATTGGTATTGCCACTTTGTTCCTTAACGAACTACTTAAACCAGGATATATTTCTTTTGGTGTTCCTTTAGACATTATGCTTGGTTCAAAATAATATTTAGATTCATTAAAAGGAGCATATTGTGTAAATTCATCATCAATGGACTCTAAACCATGAGATTTTGCAAGATGGCCAAATACATTCCATGTATAATTTGAACTAGTTGCAATCCCTGAAATTCTAAGAGATCCAGTAATTGCCGAAGCATATATATCGTCAAAGAGTTGATCATTTGTACTTAAACAAGCAGGAAAACTTACATCACCAGAGTTTAAATCTGGCGTGCGAGTATCGTCAAAAAAGAGGGAATGGCCACCAAATCGGGTATGATCAAAACCTCCATAATTTCCAGGCATATAATCATATCTATCATTTTCTCGTAGTTGAACACGTCCAGGTCTAGATAAAACCCCGCTTTTAAGATTGTACGCTCCAATTTTTGCTGATTTATAAAGAGCTTTTGCTTCATCCAAGGTAAAATATGACCGCCAAACAGCAATATCGGCAAGAGTCGCGCTTAAATTCGATTTGGTCCATGTTGATCCACCCGAACCCGGGGTACCGGATGATGCTATTTTTGCATCACCGTAACCTAGATTTAAAGAAGGGGTGTTTGCATTTTTTACAAACGCTTCATAATTTGTTGCCATGTTATGGCCTGTAGTGCTATTTTGCAAAATTCCATTGAAATATATTTTTACATCTTCCCATGGCTTGGCTGCAACCATTGTGCCGCCAGCTGCAGTTATAGCTGTATGTGATGTTTTAGTAATAGTAACATATACCCATTCATTAGTAGGAACATTTGCTTGAGAATAAAAATAAGCGCCGTTGGCATTGGTGTTTATAAGATTTAAAGACGCGTTAATGGGTACTGAAGTGCGAGGTCCCATATAACATCTTATACCTACTGCGCGAGTGGCTTCTGTAATATAAACGGTCCACTCATTGGGGTGCTCTAACACTACTCCACCATTGTTGTCGGCTGATGGAATATAGGCCCAAAATGAAACGCACATAGATCCTTGAGCCAAACCCGAGGTTCCGCCGGAATTTAGAGTAAGACCAGCAGGTCCACGGACGGCAAAATTTGAGTTTCCTAACAGCTTAATTCCGGTAATTGGAAAGGCCGAAAATTTACTTGTTCCAGATTCTGGTGTGCCAGAAACTCGATCTACAGTAAATTGTTTATTAGAAGAATCAATAAACCCATTAGTTTGATTGCCCCTAAGCCATAGTAATAAATCATTTTGCTTTTCAACTATTGTTGATGTTTGATTTTCTCTAAAAATTCTTTTTAGATTATATGGCTCTCTAATTTTTGAAAATACGCCCATGTACTACCTCAACAAATCTCTATAAGTTATCGAACTACGGGAATCATATCTGTCGCCCGCCCAGCCAGTAGCCATCGGAATAAATCCTGGTGGGAGATCTCCCTCATCTAATGTAATATCCATTAATCTTAGCACTCCAATAATTTCTGCGTCAGGTGTTACTTCAGCGTACATATCTCTATCTTCCCACGGTCGAATGTATTTTATTTCATCATTAATATATTCGGTATCTAGGAGTTGTAATGCTTTTTGTGTTTCATCGGTCACTATAATACTACTTGCATACCCTCGTGTACTAACATCTTCATAAGGTGTAATTCCCCATAAAAGTTCTCTACGATCAAAAGAATTACTACCAAGTTCTGCCATGCCGGGATTTTCTAATTCTCCAAAAACGCCGCCAGGATAACTATCATATCCAATAAAAATACTTTTGCCAAAAAGAAAGTCTCGAATAGCAAATGGTTCAATAATTCCTTGAAAAGCCAATGTTTCATTATAGCTTGGAGAAGCCCCAAATATCGGTTCCATTCCTACTGGAGGTCCTTCATTGGCACCGCCTTGAACATATCTTACTGCATCATATTTTTCTAAATCATGATAAGGGGTTAGTTTTGAATGAATTGTGCTATTATAACCTAAACCTGTTGGATGGTCGCCTATAGAAAATGAAACTTTTTCAAAAATTTTATTATCAGGCATTCTGTAACGAAGACTTCCCGATGCAGAATTGTCAATCCACCAAATCCGATCATCGCCTTTATGACTAATGCTTCCAGAAAGATCTTGAATTCTATCTTGAGCTACTTCAGCCTCAGCTGTATATACTATGACCTCTCTATCACTGAAAAGAACATATTCTGATGTAGTATATAAATCGGTTAAACTTTCTTCATTAAAAAATCGAATATACGGTTCATATTCTACCGCTTTGGTGTCATCAAACCAATCGTATTCATATCCCATTTTTCTTGTTTCAGAATGGTATACATCGTATTTTTCATTTCTACCAACAATGGGAAGCATGCCTCGTTCTTGTCGAAGAGAATAAATTTCATTTCCCTGAAGATACATTCCTGCACGAATGGCCGAGCTTCGAGTTGAGGTACTTGCACTTCCTGTAATATACGTCAACGACATTATGTAGCCCCTCTTGTTAATACACCTAAATAAATTGGTTCAATTCGTGCTGCCAAACGGTCTTCTAAAGAAATATGTACATCAGCTTGTTTATATTGCATTTTATGTCTTTCTAACATATGCGATTCTACAACAAAATTCATTCCGAGAAATTCCGCTGTTCGAGGAATTAACCTATCAATTAATATACTAAAGTTAGTATCAAACCATTTAAAAAATTCAAAAAATTGCTGAAAGTTCATTCTATCAGTCAAACGATTAAAGTAAACTTCTCTTAATCGGTCAAGCCGAGGATAGTTTATACCGTATTGAGCTTCGGGAGTTCCAACAATATTTTCTAAATACTTCATCGATGAAAAAATATTTGCAATGTCTTCATTTAAGGCTTGAACTAAACTTACTTCAATTGAAAAGCGGCGGTCATCAGCAATGTCTTCATAAAACGGAAGTTCATGAAGCGGCGCAGGAAAAACTGTTTCATAATCCCACTCTTCTGCTCTTGTTGACGAACGGATTCTAACTTTATTATTAAGAGCAGCCTGATCCCAATTAGGATCATATATACTATAAATTATAGCTTGGTTGCTAGTGAATGGAGAGGATGCTGTCCAGCCTGAACCAGTAAGATAATATTCATTTTGAGATTCGTCAAACAAGCGAATTGTTCCATCCGATGTTGAAGAAGTTACTTCATGAATAATATTATAATGCATTCGAAGTCTTTCCCATGAACCATACGGTGCAGACGCCGACGAAATACCTGACGAATTTTGATCAATACTCCCAAGGCCCATTACTGGAAAGTTATAATTTACTAAAGGGTTTTCAACTCCGAAACTAAAAACATTTAATGCGTGTTCTTTAGCTTCGGACTCTTCAAGAGCTTTTGACCAAAATTTAATGTTAGATACCCGAGCATCTAAACTTGTTACGGTTCCGTGATGGGGGAGAGCGTCAGCTGCGTAATTTAAAAATCGAGTTCCAGCATATGACGTGCCCGGGCCCATGCTTAATTTTGGAGAGGTCCAACCGGCGGTTTTGTTTCCTAAAACATCAATATTTTGAGCAATTCTATATGATTGCGAAGCTACAATAGCAGCCTCAATATAATCTATACCCGGCCGATAAGCGCGGATTGTATACTCGCCAAATTGAGTATATTTTTTATGATTTAAATTTACATACCACCGTTGGCCATCAAATATATTTACGCTGCTTGAAGCATATAGATCAAATAAACCATTTTCGCTGCAAGAAACATAAAGTCTAAGTCCGCCCGGTGATCTTTTTAAATGAGACCCCGAATAAGCCAAAAGGTTAACCACCGGGGCAGCATTTCCGCTGTTATCAATAGTATCTAATCTAAATAAACTTTGAGTGACTGCGTTAGTTTTTATTGGAAAAATAAATTGACCTTCAATAGCCCAAGAAGCTGTTGTTAGATTTTTTAATTCGGGAATTGGATTCGGAACTGCCATTTTAATATCGCCAGAATCAATAACAAAATCTGTTGGGCTATAATCTGGATATGGAGGACCAGGTTCATGTCGGTAAGCAGAAAGTTCTGAAGACGTTACAAAGGGAGAGGAGCCAGCATCTTTAAAATTAATAAAGTTAATGTGCTTTTTTCTTTGTTGTCGGCGCCCTTCAAGTTTCATCGATGGCGCGCCGCCAAATTCCCTATACCTAAAGTTTGCATCAGGTTCAATTCCAGCTGCACGAATTAAAGCAAAAACTGAATGCTTTGTTCCTTTAGATCTCATAATTTCAGGTAATTCTGAAAGCATACGCCGCCACATTTGATTTTGCGCTTCTTTAAGCGGTGTGCCAGAACCTGAGTCTATTAAAATATCTTCTCCATGATGATATTGACTCGGAGGAGCCGATGCAAACAAGCTGGGCAATTCAAATCCATAATATTGCGCAAAATTATTTAAGAATTGATCTGGGATAACATCATATGTTCCATGACCAGGATGAAGAAGTTTTCCAAAAGAATCAATATATAATTTCATCTCATCAAAAAAGCTAGCCCATATAAAAAGTAAAGAAGTTATAATTTGCACATTTGGCATATGACCGTCGCGCGGGAAGGCATCACTTACATAACCGTATTGGTTAGAGACGTCTCCGTCTTCTTTAAGAAAACCTTCTTGATATTGTGCTTCTAAAAAATAATGTCTTGGAACTAATTTAGTAATCATGTTGGGATTATTTGCATCATATTGACTTGCAGAATTCATTAAGGTGACGTTCCAAGCAATAAGATCTGGATGATCCGGGAAAAGCGTTGGGCAAAATTCTAATTTTTCGTGAGACATGGGAGTTCCATAACCTTTATCTCCACGATTAGTCGACATATTAAAATTTTCCATTTTAGCGTGAATACCATTACCGCTATGGTCTAACATTACATGATTGTTATTATAACTACCAGTTGGCTCATTAAATTTATAATATAATAACAATGAGCCACTATGGGTATAACTTGCAGTTTGAGCAAATACGGGCTTTTTCATATATTTTTTAATATTTTCAGAATTTCTAGCATCGCCCCAAACTCGAAATTCATCAACAGACCCATTTAAAATTGAATTTGGAGTAAAAAGATTGGTTCCATATTGATGTGTTGATCCAGAGCCTATTCTAATATCCGCATTATTAAAATTAATTGGGCCAAGGTCGGCAGAAAGCGATGAGGTTGATTTTAGTTCGCCGTCAATAAACAATCGTAATTTTGCCGATTCTAATAAATCAATAGTTGCGGCAACATGATTAAACTGGCCTTTAACAATTGAAGCTGATGTTACAAGGTATCTTGACCAGTCATCTGATGTTCCAGATGAAACCAAAAACATAAGTTCTGCTGTGGGTTCGTCTGCATGCGATTTTTTTAATGCTAATGTTATGCCACTATTACCATCAGATGCTAATTTTTGAAAAACAACTTCATTATTAATATAAAAACTGCCCGTAGGTATTGCTAACCAATATTCAATTGTTCCACCTAAATCTCCAATTCCGCGACCAATAATTTGATCACGATCGTTTCTTTTAGACAAAGCAGGAAAAAGATAACCGGCCGAATCTGACGCTGTTACAAAGTTACTAGATGAATTAGAAAGAGTTATGTATCCGTTGTATTTTGGCCACTGACCCAAAATATATTTTTCATAGCCATCAATATTATCCATATATTCTACATATTCTAAAGCTGTTCCATCAAAAGGATATTCATTAATAACACGGTCAAAAGCTAAGTTTACTTTTGCTTCAGCGCTATTAAAAAATACATGATTTTGAAATTCTCGCCAATCTACAGGTAATTGTTGAGTGCTTTTTAATGCAGAACCTTGTGGATCATACTTCCAAGAATCCAAATTTAAATCATGGTTTTCTTTAAGTTTATCTCCAGAAATTTCTGTTGGCTCAGTATTAGTTAAATTAATATAATTTGAAATAATTTGCGGAGCAAATAATCTTGACGATGAAAATGTATTCATTAAGACACCACTTTAAACCTTGTACTCGTTTCAAATATAGATTCATTGCCTCTATCAACAACCAATAATTCAATCGTGTAAATACGATTAAGCGGAAGTATTGTTAATGGAAGATTAAAAAACATTCCAGTAGCATCTGCGCTTACTCTTGTTGAATTATTCGTTTTTCCAAACGGTACTAAAATTTCATTTGTGTTTGCTTCTTTAATTCTATAATAAACTTCCTCAAGTATAATAGAAGGAAGTCTTATTGGAATTCGCACGGGATCTTGTGCTTCATTTCTATCTCTTGCAAATAAGCGTATTTTTGCGTCACCTCTTTTTTTGTATTCACTTTTAAGATCTAAAACAGAAAATCTTATATCTCGATAAGTTGTTTCTACAAAGGGACTTGCTTGTGAGATTTCTATAGAACCCGTGAAAAAGCTAACATTTTCATCAAGACTAAGCCATTCTTCACCAAAAGTTACTGAACCACTAGTATTAATAAAATCAGCCAAAGTATCTTCAGAATTAACACTAGCTGACGCAAAGCTGTCGATTGCTACAGAAACCGAATACATTCCAGTTTGAGTCATTCCCGATAGTGAATGCTGAGAACCAGTAAAATATTTTGACCATGACCCTGTATGTAATTTTAATAATAAAGAATTTGAACCCGTAATTTGTGTTAACGCTGATCCACTTAATAGATTTGCTTTTGATCCGCCAATAAAATTATGTAAAAACAATGAACCAGAATTATTAAATTGCAAAGCTTTATGGCGATCCTGAACATGATCTTCCCATTCGAATATTAATTTTGGAACAATAAATGGATTTTTTGTATGCCTACTTGCAAACCTTTTTACAAATCTTGTTTTGCTATCTGTTTCTTCAGAGCCAGAAAAAGCAATTAAAAAACCATGATTATCAATAAATCCGGTCATTGATGCAGAAATAACGGTTGTTAAATCAACAAGAAGATTTTCGTTTCCTTTATCAAAATATTGAGTGGAATAAAGAAATTGCTGATCGCCACCACCAATGGACCCTGAGCCGATAATATCAATATCACTTGATCCTAAGGCGCCTTCGTATTTTGCTCCAGTAACTTCCCACAAAACATTTTGGGAATTAGTATATGAACTAGTTACCCAGTTTGCTCTATCAAGTTCGCTAAGAGCATATACATCACGGCCATTACCTTCGTCCCATGTTTTGGCAAGAGGATAAACAATTAAATTAAAATCTTTTGGCGCAATATTGTTTCCTAATATATCGTGTAATTTAAGAGATGCGGTAAAATAATTGAAAGAAACTTTGTCCTTTAAAGAAGACGATATATCAGACAAATTAAAATAAATAAGACCTCTTGAAAGTTCTATAGGTTCAGTTTCTGTGCCGTATGTTGATTCATCATATAACTTAAGTAAATCAATGGTTGAAGCAACGCCAACATTTGCATCGGTTGCTCTGGTTGATGAATTAATAATTTTGTCTGTGATATAAGTATCTTTGGACGCTGTAAATGTTAAGTACATTGATATTATCCCCTATTTTACAACTATTTTAATATCATTATCTGGATATCTTAATTCAAAAATTCCGCCGTCATTTAAATAGTACATTCCGTTTATTTTCATTTCTTCAAAATCGTGGTCCGTAGGTGCGTATTCAAAATCACCCTGAACATTTTTTAAATTTGTTATACTATATCCAACTAACGACATTACCCCGGGAGTCATAAATGCAGCTGATTGAATATCAGATTCAATAATTGGCATGCCAATTTGAATTTTTTCTCTTTTAAATATTTCTTGAACGTTAGATAAAACAGCTGCTACAACATCATATTTGTTAACATTCGGAGTGACGACAATTTCAATAGTTAATCCAAAATTAACAATATGAGCATCCATAACGTCCAAAGCGTCGCCGATTAATCTGAATTCATTAAGATAAGTTTTAATGTTGTCTTTCAATACTTGTGGTGCAATTATTAATTGGCCTTGTTGATTTTTGCTCAAAATATAAAGCATACCAGCTAAAGGGTTGTTTGGATTTGGAAGAATTGCAGCTCTATATACTCGTCCGTATGTATTGGGAAGTGTATAGATTCTGGCAAGAAGATCTTCGCGAGTAACAATTCTTGATTGAAGATTTCGTGCCGCTGGAATAAGGCCGCGGAGTTCGTCAATCGTTTGTGCATTTGCACCGCCTGAAGCAACGTGTAAATTATAACATGCAACAGTAGCTCTTGTATTTGAAGCTTGATCTGCGGAGGCACCGGCAGGAAATTCAATATCAAGTGTGTTTATATCTGTGATCGCTCGAGCAGAGACATTATGAGAAATTCCACCTCCATAACGATATGTAATACTTAAGGTTGTATTCTGTGGAGCAACGCCTAATGTTTTGGTACCCATTAGGGCATTAGGGTCAATAGAAAATCTAGCAAGATGTTTTTTTCCGTACAATGGTAGTGAAAGGTCGGAAGGATCGGGAATAATATCGTCATCGACAATTGTTGAATTTCCACTACCAAACATTAATGACGTCATTCTGGTTTTCATTGACGTTTCTGTAACAAACCTATACGGGGCTGGTTGAATTTTTAAAGTTGATTTTACAGGATCTTGAGGATAATACGGGTTTGGCATTTGTGTAAAAACTGTATCTTGAGTTAAACTGCCCACCTCGTAATAAAGATTATTGTCACTATCAACAACTCTCATGATTTCAGAAACATTGTTATTTGGAAGAGTATATTTACGGAATGCTTGGAAGCTATTAGGAACAGCAATATTAATTGTTTTAATTTCTCCAGAAACGCATTGTCCATTTCTAGTAAGGATCTTATGTGTAACTTGTCCCGAAGTTCGACTTTTGACGTCTTGCACTGTT
>Ga0163179_10003861_pt1 | contig 10105 bp, 2 predicted proteins | sample AtlANTMetagenome_FD_109643 | JGI IMG/M metagenome (GOLD analysis project Ga0163179, IMG submission 109643) | Marine eukaryotic phytoplankton communities from the Atlantic Ocean - Atlantic ANT 2 Metagenome | ecosystem: Environmental > Aquatic > Marine > Oceanic | place: North Atlantic Ocean... | reverse complement strand
CGACAGGCCGATGGGAGTTGCGATCAATGACGACGGTGACACGATGGCCGTCGCAGCAAAGAACAAGATCTGGTTCTTAAGAGACGCTCCTAAGATCGCAAGTCAACTCGAGCCGTCGACAGCTGCTTGCTTCTTAACCCGATCAGCACAGGTGACGGGCGAAATCCAGGCTCATGAAATGGGATTTGTGGGCGACAAACTATGGGTCGTTAATACGCTCTTTTCCTGCCTTTGCACCTTGGATCCGAATTTCAGTTTTGTGCCACAATGGCGGCCTCGCTTCATCTCAAGCCTGGCCCCCGAAGACCGATGCCATCTAAACGGTCTGGCCATGGAGGCGGGACAACCGCGTTTTGTGACCGCAATGGGCGAGACCAATGAGGCAGGTGGTTGGCGAGCGAACAAAGCGCAGACGGGCTGTTTGATCGATGTCACCACCCACGAAGTGATCGCTCGAGGATTTGCTATGCCTCACTCACCTCGAGTCCACGATGGGCAGATCTGGTTATTAGATTCCGGCCGGGGGACTCTCGTCCGACTCGATCCGAACACCGGCAGCTCTGAAATCGCCGCACGTTTCCCCGGATACACGCGCGGACTCGCGATTCACGGCCGCTACGCTTTCATCGGGCTCTCGCGAATCCGTGAAACATCGACATTTGGTGGAGTTCCCATTGCTGAGGATCGCGATCGATTGAAATGCGGAGTTGCGGTTATCGACCTGCAAGAGAGTCGATTGCTCGGTCAGCTGGAATTCAAAACAGGTGTTGAAGAAGTATTTGATGTTTCGGTCATCGCCGGCAAACCATTTGCCACCATGCGAGGACCGTTTTCCGAGGAAGACGGCAAGAACACGATCTGGACGGTTCCGGACGCTTAAGCATTCGCGGTCATCCAAACTTTGTAAGCACGCACGACAGGCAAAATCCATGAGTTTCTCAGAGCGTAAACGAAGACGTCGCTTTCGAAAAAGCGCGCGCCGTACGACTAGCCAGATTTCCATTGATGCGTTGGAATCGCGTTGTTTACTCGCTGGTATCCCTGAACTCATTCAGCTCGACACGGAAGGCGATGCGTATCCGGAAGAATTTGTGCAAGTCGGAGACACTGTTTACTTCTCCGCTGAAAAGGAAGGATTTGGCCGCGAACTATGGGCGACGGACGGGACCGCAGCAGGCACGCGTCAGGTTCGCGATATCAATCCTGGAGAATCCGGATCGACTCCCAACAACCTGACCGCACTTAATGGGAAAGTCATTTTCTCCGCCGATGACGGAACCCATGGGCGAGAACTGTGGATGAGCGACGGGACTGAAGCGGGGACGGTCCTGGTGAAAGACATCAACCTCGGCAATGGATACTCCGGCTACAACGACTCATCTCCCGCCAACCTTGTTCGCGTCAACGACAAAATCTACTTTTCGGCCGATGACGACTTCCACGGTCGAGAACTGTGGATGAGTGATGGAACCGAAGCAGGGACCCTGTTGCTCAAAGACATTTCGCCGGGTGTCTTCGAGAACGGTTACTACGGTACATCGACTCCCTATACATCGGCACCGTCCTCGTTGACCGCCGTCGATGGAAAATTATTCTTTTCGGCCAACGACAATCAAAACGGCAAAGAGCTATGGATGAGTGACGGGACCACGAATGGCACCGTAATCGTTCGAGACATCTTTGCAGGCGAGGGATACCAATATCCTTACGGAGAAGGGCCGCTACAATCCTTTCCTAATCAGCTCACGAATGTCGACGGCAAGCTGTTCTTTACCGCAGTGGATCAGAATGGCGAAGAACTGTGGATGAGTGATGGGACCGAAGCGGGAACCGTCCTTGTCGAAGACCTGTTTCCGGGTACGTTTACCGACGAATACGGAACCTATCCTTATTCGAGCTATCCTCGGAGCCTGACCAACGTCAACGGAACGCTATTCTTTACCGCCAGCGGTCCCGACGTAGGAGAGGAACTGTTTCGAGTCGACGCGGGTAGTAGCGATGCTGTCCTTGTCCGCGATATCGTCCCCGGTGATGCCAGCGGCGTTTTCCAATCAAGACTCGTCAGCCTCGATGACCAACTGGTATTCACTGCTGATAACGGTGAAGGCCTTGAACTCTGGAGGAGCGACGGAACCGCGAGCGGGACGCAAATGATTCGAGATTTGGACGGTTCAAATTCGTCCGATCCTCGATATCTCTACGCCTTTAACGGACAGGTCTATTTCTCAGCCATCACCGAAGAAGACGGCCGCGAACCGTATGTGAGTGACGGTACGGAAGCGGGCACCGTACAAATTGTCGACATATGGAGTGGACCGAACGACTCCCAGCCTACTCAATTCTTTGGTTTCAATGACCAGGTATTGTTCAGCGCCGATGATGGAAGCACAGGATTCCACCTGTATACCGTAAGTGCTAAGCAAACAACGATTGCCAGCCTTATCGTCTATGTCGATGGCAGTCCCGTAGAGATCCCTGCAAACATTGGCATTGCCAACGATGGCACTCAACTCTCCCAAATCACTACTAGCTCCGACGGACGTCTCGCGATTTCAGCCATCGGAGATGAAGTCGTTCAGCCACAGACGCTCGGTGATTTCTTCGAGACCTGGCAAACGATGGCCGGTGTGGCCGGGAATAATCCCGAGGCCACCTTCTCATCAAGTGAACTCTTCGAAAATGCGACGGATGGTGACAACTCCATTCAGATGTTTGTCAACGGAGCCATCTCGCAGGACTACGATCAACACACCATTCAGAATGGGGACGCGATCGTACTTATTTACGGCGAGGATCCCGTTGTCTCACTGCAGACGAATTTCGGGCCACTTTTGATCGAACTCTTTGAGTCAGAGACTCCTGGAACAGTCGAGAATTTCCTGAAATATGTGAATGATGGAGAATACGACGATTCCTTCTTCCATCGATCGGTGTCAAATTTTGTGATCCAAGGTGGCGGATTCATCACGAACTCCGTTGAATTCACGGATACTTCGCAGTTTTTGAGTGTGGCCACCGATCCGCCGATTGCAAATGAGCCTGGCATTTCGAACCAGCGTGGCACGATCGCCATGGCCAAACTTGGTGGAAATCCAGACAGTGCGACCAGCCAATTCTTTGTAAATCTCGGTGACAATTCGGCTCTCGACCTGGCTGAAAACAACAGTTTCACAGTGTTCGGAAAAGTGCTGGAGATGAGTGTTGTAGATCGCATTGCCAACTTGCCGATCGATCGAAACAACCTGCCACCCTTCAGTGAATTACCAGTCAGTGCTTCAGGTGAGCTTGCGGTTATCCAGGACGTTGATGGACTCGGCGCAATCTCGGGCATCAAGTTCGAAGATCTCAATTTGAATGGCTTCTATGACGAAGGGGAATCCGGCCTCGAAGGTATAAGCATCTTCCTTGACGCAAACAACGATGGTGAGCTCAACTCCGATGAGATCTCGACGACGACAGATTCCGAGGGCCGCTACTATCTGGAGGCACCCACGGGCGATTATGTGCTGCGATCTGAAATAACAACCGGCCAGATTCAAACCTTCCCCATCACGAGTAGTGGATACAGTATCAACCTTGAAATTGGTCGACACCTGGAGGATGTGAACTTTGGTGAGGCGGACCTGCCCGCACCGACGTCCATTGATCTGGTATCGGACAGTGACACCGGTGTTGACTCTGAGGACAACATTACTCGACTGAATAACGACTCACCAGAAACGGCGTTGGAGTTTCGCATCACGGGAATCGCCAACGGCGCGGTGGTGCGACTGTTTGCCTCAAACGTCATGGTCGGCAGCACGGTAGCCGCGTCGAGTGAAGTCACCCTCACGACAGACGGAAGCACAGTATTCCCCAATGGAATGCAAGATTTCCACGCGACTCAAGAATTCCGCGGGGTAACCAGCCAGGCAACCGATGCATTGTCGATCACGATCGACAGCCTTGCACCGGGCAACATTACATCGACTCTCCCCAATTACGCCCAGGTAGGCCAGGCGTATGATGTCGACATCGACAGCCCAAATGAAGGACAAGCTGGTATCGAATACAGCCTGTTAAACGGACCCGCCGGCATGACGATCGACGCGACGGATGGGCAGTTAGTCTGGACGCCTACGAATGAACAGGCACGTCCTCAAAGCATCAACATTCGAATCGCGGACGTTGCTGGTAACGAAGTCACAGAGAGCTTCGACATCTCGGTGCTCGGCGTCTTGCCCGCCTATCCGGATTCCTACACGGTCGAAGAAGACTCGACGCTTAACGTCGCTGTGAATGCAGGTCTCTTCAGCAATGACGGCGATTCAAATGATGGCACCAATACCTCAAATTGGGTCGCGAGTCTCGTCGACAGTCCGCAAAATGGTTCGGTCAGCATCAATCCAGACGGTTCGTTCTCGTACCAACCGAATGCGGATTTTTCGGGAATTGACTCATTTACGTATACGGCTGCTGCGGAAGGCGATACGGCCAATACCGCAGCGGTAACGATTGACGTCAGCCAGGTCAATGACGCTCCAGTGGGTACCACCGACAGCTACACCCTGGACGAGGATCAGGTAATCAGCACCACTGCCGCTAACGGTGTGCTTGCCAACGATAGTGATGCTGATGCCGATACGCTCATCGCGACACTGGTCGACGACGTGTCGGATGGCACCCTTTCGCTGAACGACGATGGTTCATTCACCTATTTGCCGCGAGACAACTTCAACGGCAGTGACTCGTTCTCCTATCGAGTTTCGGATGGAATCTCTGACGTCGATGAGGCCATTGTGGTCGACCTGAATATCAATGCCGTCGCCGATGACCCGATTGCTCAAGCCGACTCCTATCAAATTAACGAAGATACGCCCGTCACCATTGGTGTCGGAAACGGTGTGCTATCCAACGACAGTGATGCTGATGGAGATGTACTCACGGCATCGCTCACATCACCACCCGAAAACGGAAGCTTGACACTCCAAGCTGATGGATCCTTCTCTTACAGTCCAAATGCAAACTATTTTGGCCAGGATCGGTTTTCCTATGAGGTTACCGACGGTAACACTCGAGTGACTGAAACGGCGACCATTCAGGTCATTCCGGTCGGTGATCCACCGACAGCCAATGATGATCAATTCATTCTCGAAAGCCGCGGAGAAGCCGAATCTCTGGATGTTTTGGTGAATGACACATCCGCGCCTGACAGTCCCGAACTGCTGATCATTGCTGCCGTGACTCAGGCATCTGCAGGCGGACAGGTCTCGATCCTTGATGATCAGATCCGATATATCGCCCCACCTGGATTCATCGGCAGCGAAACCTTCACCTACACGCTCAGGGATGAAGACGGTCTGACTGCCGAAGCGATGGTAACGGTAGAAACTCGGGAATCGAGCGAAAACAGCCTCGCTGGCTCCGTCTTCCTTGATCTCGATGGCGATGGCAAACAGGACTCCGATGAATCGGGTGTGCCGGGAACCTTGATTACTCTCGTCGGCACCAGCAACTCGGTTGATTCGATCGTTCAATCGGCAATTACCGATGACGCGGGACGTTATCGCTTTGAATCGTTACCGAGCGGCACCTATCAAGTCACCCAAAATCAACCAACCGCGTTACTCGACGGAGCAGAACAATTCGATTTCCCGGGAGCGACGATCAGCAATGACGTCGTCACCGACATTCTCTTGGCGGGCGGCCAGGCAGTGGACGGCCTCAACTTTGGCGAATCCTCGATCAAGTCAGAAAATCTATCGATCAATTGGTTCTTTGCTTCATCCGCTCGCAAGAACATATTCCGTGAGGTCATTGCCAATGCCGAAGAGAACGCTGGCAATGCGACCCTGGCTCAGTCTATCCGTGATGCAATGACGGAATTGCCCGACGACAGTAATTTGCTGCCTGTCGCAATTGCGGACAACTACGACACACGCCCCGACGAGACGCTTTCGGTCAATGCGGACGAAGGTTTGCTGGCCAATGACATCGACGCTGACGGTGATTCGCTAACCGTCACCCTTGCATCCGACACAACGAACGGTTCCTTGACTCTGAATGACGACGGCTCATTCGTCTATGTTCCAGACGCAGGATTCGAAGGTACCGATCGGTTCAACTACACCGTTAGCGACGGACAGGATCAGTCAGCTCGAACCACAGTTACGGTTCAGGTTGAACAACGGAGCAATGAGTTCGATCTGGAAGAAGATCGGCCCGCAGGAACGATCGTCGGTACCGTCGAAAGCTCAGCAGAATTAAGTGAATCGGTCATCTTTGAATTCGTGGACGTTGATCGTCCGTCGGAACTCAACATGGCTGCCGACGATCACTTATCCGGTAACCGTGAGGCTCCGCTGGTGCTCATCGAGTACATCGATTACCAATGTCCCGTTTGTCGCACCTTCAATCCGATTGTCGCTGATCTTGAAGACAGCTTTTCGGAGGAACTGCTGGTAGTAACGCGTCACCTGCCCGTCAGCGAAATCCACCCGAACGCCTTTGATGCAGCCTTGGTGGCGGAAGCCGCGGGTCGCCAGGGAGCGTTTGATGCGATGAGTGACCTGTTACTTGAGAACCAGGACGAATGGGCCAATCTGGCAGATGCGACCTCCGTGTTCTCCGGTTACGCCGCTACGCTGGATTTGGATCTCAATCAATTCAATCTTGATTTTGTCGACCCGGCGTTGAGAGACCGAGTTAATCGAGACCTGGAAGCAGCCAATACCCTGGGCTTGAACGCGACCCCAGCCTTCTTCCTCCACGGAAATCGACTGGAAGACTTGCCTGACGATCTGGAAGATTTCCGCGACACCATTCAGGAGGAACTCGATGACTTCGACGATACATTCGTCCTCAACCGAGTCACAGGAGATCTGATCCTCACCGGCACCAGTCCCCCGAACTTTGAGAATCGAAGCGTGCTGAACGTTCCGATTCGTGTTTCAGACACGACCGGGCAAACAGAACAACTGGATGTGATCGTCAACGTCTTGGACGTGAACGAACCGCCACTCGCATTTACTGACAATTACGAGGCAAGTTCGGGATTGCTGCTGACGGTCGAATCCGAGAACAGCGTCTTGGCGGATGACTCCGATGTCGACGGGGATTCGCTGACCGCAACTTTGGTCAGTGATGTCAGCAACGGCCAACTCACTCTGCTCGATAATGGAACGTTCTTCTACACGTCTGACGACGGATTTACGGGCACAGATTCGTTCATCTATCAGGCCAACGATGGATCGCTCGACTCCAACCCTGCGACCGTCAACATTAATGTGACGGCAGCCGAAGGCGAATCTGATGAGGACGTGTTGAGCGCTGGCCTGGAGACGATGATCGACTCAGCACTCGCCGACGAAGAAGACTGGCTATTTGCGTAAGGTTTTGTATTTTCCAACCGCGGCTAGAAGCTGTATTCCAAGCCGAGATTCATACCCTGCGCCCAGAAACTGCCCGTTTCCCCGGGGAATACCGGAGCAATTTCACTGCTGGTTTGCCCGGTTGAGTTCTGAGATGGATTGACGTTCAGATCAATCTGATCACCCGCTCGAAGGACATCACTCCAGAAAAATGCAGTGTATCCAAATCGGGCCGTCCAGCCGCAAGCAAATTGTCGCCGCACGTTGACGCCTAGCTCGGCGATGCCACTGAATTTATTAAGCCGATACTCACCAATATTCGACTCTCTCGCCAACAACCCCACGTTCGTTGTCGTTGAGCTACCATCGCGTGGAGTTGCAGTCGTTTGACCATTAATGGTTGCCGTAGAACGCGTATTTCCGAGTGCCAACAGGGCAGACCATTCAAAGGTCCAGCAGTCATTCTTTTGAGTCAGAATTCGCAGCCCGAACTGACCTCCGTGAAATTCATTCTCGGTTTCAAAGCTGTCGAAGAGCGAAAAGGTTGAACCAATCGTCGGCCCAGAAAGCGAAATTGTATTCTCGTTGATCCGCAGGTGATCGTTAAGATCGGCATAGCGGTAACCAAAGCTATAGTCAGCTCGAATACCGGGCAGCTCGGCATAAATCTGCCGGAAGACGGCCTCCAGCGTGTGGAATTCCGTCGCACTTGAAACGCTCATCGCACCTTCAAGGAGCCCCGGATAAACAATCAACCTTGCATCCTGCTGTTCATTCAGAGCATTGAAGAAAGGTCGTGCCAAAATGGAATGGTTGGCACCAGAGCCTCCAAATGTGTCGGACTCTTCCGACAGAGCCGTAAAGCTCACGTCCCAACTCTGACCACACGTGGGATCAATCCAACGACCAAACGAAAGACGACCACCCGACCGGCCATCCGCATTCACAGGGCTGTCGCCCCACAACACCGAGGTCGAACTTGAACCCAAGACGCCTGCCTCAGCCTGCGGTGTTCCATCGAGACTGGTGGTTACCAAAGGAGGCGTTTGCATCCCTTTCATCCACCAATGAAGGTATTCGATTCGAGCCCAAATTAATGGTGTTTCTGAAACCAAAAGATTCGGGTGATGATCCAAAATGGTTTCACCATGACCGTCATAGACTACGCTTTCGTCGTGAAGATATTCACCGTCTTCAGCAACGCGAGGCACCGCGTCTCGCTCTGCTGTCGCAGAAACGGGTCTGACGTGATGTTCATCATCGACGCGGCGATTTAGCGGCGGAATGATTGCTTCCAGAGAGGCAGCACACGCGGTTTGATTCCCAGCCTTCTCGTGCTTGGGAACGAATCCAATGTAACGCCCATTGAAATATCCACCGGGGCGCGATCCGTCATAAATGACGGACTGCTGCTGAGCGAAAAGTCCACTCGTTAGCGAGCAGGTAAGCACCACGATCAGACTGACGTACTTTGGATTCATTTCCATCCCCTTGCAGCTGAAGCGTCAAAGTCACAACAACCGCTAAGATCACTGCGATCCGCAAAGTTTATCTAGACGACCTACTCTGTCGGCTAATTCGGCCCATGGTCTGAACGAAAAGGGAAGCAGAGGCAGAAATTTGATGAAACAAAGTCGACAAACAGCCACCCAACCGAGCATATCCGCCTCGGTCAGGTGGTTTTCCCGCTAGCAAGGCTTGCGTCTAGGAGGTGCTGGAGGCTGCCTGATCCTCAGGCGGCGGAGTCAGCAATGAGACGACGATCAGCGTCAGGAACCCAAGCGGAATCGTCACGATACCTGGTTGGCTGAAGGGGACGACGGCAAGATCTGCGGATAGTCCATAAACCTTCGTGAAGGTATCTGCGCTGAGCAAAATCCAGCCGAGAGAACTGACCATACCGACGACCACGGCAGCGATGATCCCCTGTCGCGTCGTTCGTTTCCAGAACAACAACATCACCAATGATGGCAGATTGGCAGAAGCTGCAACGCTGAAAGCCCAACCAACGAGATAAGAGACATTGAGTTCCTGGAACAAGATCCCCAGCACGATTGCAATCGCCCCGACAACCACGGAGGCAATTTTGGCGACTCGCACCATCTGCTCATCGTTCATCTTGATACCGAGAACGTTCGACATCAAGTCATGGGAAACGGCCCCTGCAGAGGCAAGAATCAATCCACTCACCGTCCCCAAGACCGTCGTGAATGCGATCGCTGAGATCATGGCAAAGAGCCATTCACTAATGCTCTTCGCCAACAGCGGCGCAGCCATGTTGCTATTGGTCACATCCAAGGCACCACTCGTCATGGCTCCCAATCCCAGATAGAGAGTGAGGATATAGAAGAAGCCAATACTTCCGATCCCGACAATCGTGCTACGTCGAGCACTGACCTCGTCTTTCACGGTGTAATAGCGAATAAGGATGTGCGGTAGGGAGGCGGTGCCACAGAACAGCGCCAGCATCAGGGACAGGAAGTTCAACTTGTCGAGCAGTTTTTCACTGCGAATGCCCTGAAAGCGAGGATGTTGGCCTGGCTGTAGAACGCGACTTCCGGGCGTTGGCTTTTGGTAGTAAACGGTCGTGATCGCGTCGTCAGCGGGTTCCTCAACTGCTTGATTACCCCACAATACAACCTCACTGTTTTGCAAAGTACTAAAAAACGAGAGCGGCCCTAGAGCCCCAGTTTTCTGTTGATCATCTGGCAGCTCACTTAGATAGCCCACGGGATGAAGCTGTGCCTCGCCCGGCT
>Ga0163179_10003860_pt1 | contig 10106 bp, 4 predicted proteins | sample AtlANTMetagenome_FD_109643 | JGI IMG/M metagenome (GOLD analysis project Ga0163179, IMG submission 109643) | Marine eukaryotic phytoplankton communities from the Atlantic Ocean - Atlantic ANT 2 Metagenome | ecosystem: Environmental > Aquatic > Marine > Oceanic | place: North Atlantic Ocean... | reverse complement strand
TTCCGAGATAATCTCGATCTCAGGATACTCAGAAAGCATCGTCTCTAAAAAACCTTGCTCTCGTTGCTCAGTACTCTCGCTGCCGGGACTGTATCGCAACAGGATCACTCCGGAACTCTGTCCATCGGTCGTCCCTGTGCCTTGGTCACGACACCCGCTAGAAACGAACAATGAGATAGTCATCAAGACCAGAACCAACCGCCGCATGAGGGATTCTCCGTTTGCAACAAAGCCAGGGATTACCAACCAGGGATTACCAACCGCACAGTATAACCATTGGAAGCTCTTCACGGCACTCCACCCAAAGATTTGAAGAGATCCTGCGGGACATATGTTACGGCCAATTCCAAACCGGTTTTCAAAGCAGCGGTCCTTTCCGAACAGGCTCCATTGCGTAAACTGATTGCATGACAAATACCGCTCACGAATTCCGCCTGATTTGCACCTCCTGGGTGCTCTTGTTCACTCTTAGCTTCGGCCTTCTCTCTGCTCAGGAGGCAAGTGAACCCACGGCAGAACTGCCAACCCCCGAAGCGATCCAGGAACGCATCAAAGAGATTGAATCATCCGCGAAGGTAAGCGATGCCGAAAAAGGGAAAATCCTATCTCTTTACAACCAGTCATTAAGCGAATTAAGTGCGATCAACGAATTGTCGACGAAACGTCAAGCGTTTCAGGAATCGATTTCAGGGCTTCCCGAAGAGCGTTCGAAATTCGAGGAGGAAATCAAAAATTATGCAGAGACGCCGAATATCGACACGGAGAGAAAATCGATCCAACAATTGAGCAAGGAAGCTCAAAACGCTGAGGTCGAGGTTCAGGACGCCCAAAGAAAACTGGATATCATCGGCAATGAACCGGCTCGACGAGCCGGTTTGCGACTGAAGATTCCAACGATGATGGCGGAATTGAATCGCCAATCAAGTGAACTCAATCGAGAATCCCAAACGCCGACGACCGACGAATCGTCCGAAATGTCAGCTGCAAAGTCATTGTTCAATCAAATCGAACAACGAAGCGTTTCGGTTGAACTCGACAAGCTCAAGATTGAAAGCAACTATTACAGCCTCGCGGAAGAAGTGCTGACACTTGAAATCGATGCAGCCAAAGAGAAGGTCGCCTATCTCACAAGAATTCAACGACTTTGGCAAACCGCTTCCAATTCTCAACAGGCTCTCGAAATTGACAAGGCGATTAAGGAAGCAACTGCTGCCGAGGCAGCGACACCTTCAGAATTAAAGCAGATTGCCGAAACCAATCTCAAAATGATTGAGGAGTGGAGTAGGCAAAAGGATCTGCTTGCGGAAACGAATGAGTCTGTTTTTGTCATGCGACAGCAGCGAGCTGAATGGGATGATGAATTCGACAAATCCCGGGAAATGATCGCTGCCCAAGGTGGCGTCACAACATCCGTTGGCTTGATTCTCCGCAATCAAAAACGGGACCTTCCAAATATCCGCAAGCTGAACCTGGCACGAAGAAGTAATCAAGTCAAGATTACAGAACTACGCGATCGACTCTATAGTACAACCCAGGAGCTTGACTCACTCAAAGAACTCGACCAGTTCACGCGAGAGAAACTGGCCAACATAAATCCGCCTCTCTCAGCAGAACAACAAAAGCAATTGGAAGCCCCAACACGTTCCCTGATGGAACAGCGAGAAACCATTTTGTCAGGCAGTCGGGATACGGATCGCGATCGCCTACAAAGTCTGCTGAACCTTTCCTTGGCAAGTGAGCGATTGTTCGATGTCGTCACGGACATCAATTCCTACATTGACCAACAAGTGCTCTGGATTCCCAGCTCCAAACGTATCGACTTCACGGAAGTTCGCGGAGCGATTGAAACTTTTCGCAAGATTTTTTCGATTAGTCTCTGGCGAGAAGTCATGATCGCCTTCCCCCAAAACCTGCGCAATCAGCCATTGCCCCAGAGCATCTTCTTTATCGCCGGGCTGTGGTTACTCTTCAGACGTCGTCGTTTTCTCCGCGTGATCAATCGATTAGGGAAAACAGCCAGCGCACGCAGTTGCCACCGGTTCGATATTACGTTCCATACCGTATTGGCAACTCTTGCCTTAGCAAGTGCCATTCCGGTCTTGATCTATGCGGTTTCGATGAATCTGGCACTGACCGAAAACGCCGACTTAATGGCTGCAACCTACCCTATCTCGGAGGCGTTTGAGCATGCGGCCGTGTTTTATTTCTACCTCAACTTCTGGTACTACCTGGTAATCCCTCAAGGCTTAGGTGAATCCCACTTCGACTGGCCGGAGGCCTTCCTGACGGTTTCGCGCCGAAACCTGACGTGGTTTGCCCCGCTGTTCGTACTTGGAATCAGCTTACAGCATTACGTCGAATCGCTCGATGAATCGCAAGCTGGCGCATCGACGGGCCGAATCTCACTGACTTTGTGGCTTATCGTCTCAACGGTCTTTCTGTTCCTCGTCTTCTCTCCGAAACGCGGAGCATTCTCGAACTACCTTCAAGAACACTCCCAGGGTTGGTTGGATCGAACGAAACATATCTGGTACGGCTTTATTGTTCTCTCTCCCATTTGTTTCCTAACCTTGGCCGCGGCCGGTTACGTATACACAGCAACTGAACTGGCATCACGACTCTCCCTCACCTTTTTCTTTTTAGGTGGAATTTTTGTCCTTGAGGCGATTGCTCTGCGTTGGGTGAGAATGAACCGTCGTGAACTAGCCTTTGCACAAGCAAGGGAACGAGTTGCGGCTTTGAACACGAAGACAGAAGAAGATACAGCAGATCGTATTGGAGGCGTTGTTGAAGGAGATCTCGTTGATCTGACGGCGATCAACGAACAAACAAAACGTCTCTTTCAGAATTTCGGAATCGTGATCGCAATCATTGGGCTTTACGTCATTTGGGAATCAATGTTGCCGGCGTTGAAAAGACTGGATGATATCCATCTCTGGCCAACCGCCATCCACAACATCGTTGTCGATACCACTAGCACCGCGGATAACGGGACGGCATCTCAAACTTCCGTCCCACGCATGTCCTCAGAGTGGGTCTCCTTAAGCGATCTTCTGTTAGCGATCCTGATCCTCTTCTTAACTCTCGTAGCGACGAAGAATATCCCCGGCCTGCTGGAGATTTCAATCCTCAAGCGATTACCCCTGGATGCTGCCTTGCGTTATGCCATCTCAACGGTAACGCGTTACGGCGTCATCATCTGCGGGGCCGCCATTACCTTTGCCTGCCTGGGTATACGGTGGGCGCAGATCCAATGGCTACTTGCGGGAATCAGTGTCGGACTGGGCTTCGGGCTGCAGGAAATCTTTGCCAATTTTGTCAGCGGGCTTATCTTATTGTTCGAGCGACCACTGCGAGCTGGGGATGTCGTCACGATAGGAAACATCACGGGCCGCGTCGTACAGATCAAGATGAGAGCCACCACCATTGTCGATTACGACCGCAAGGAATTGATCGTTCCCAACAAAGAATTCATTACGAACCAATTATTAAACTGGACGCTGACCGATACGACGAATCGATTAGTACTCACCGTTGGAGTTGCCTATGGTTCCGACACGGACCGAGTTCGTGAAATCCTGCTGGGCATCCTGAACGATCATCCGAAAATCCTGACAACCCCCGGCCCATCGGTTGCCTTCGATCAGTTTGGAGACAGCGCACTCAACTTCACCATCCGTGCTTTTCTGGCGGACATGGATAATCGCATATCGGTGACATCTGAGCTTCATGCGCAGATCTACAAAGCTCTCGCGGAAGCCGGTATTGAAATCCCATTCCCGCAACAAGATGTGTACATCAAAACAATGCCCGACCCCAAAACGCCGCCGCACTAAAGGAGCGATATCAACCATGAGATACGAACTATCCTGCTGCCTGCTGCTTCTGGCAACGTTCGCTCAAACGGCGGATGGACAAGATTTATTTCCTGACACGGAAGCTCTGCAAGTCGCGGGACAGGTCGCCTTCACCGAAGGTCCAACCTACCATCCAAGTGGGAATGTTTTCTTTAGCGACATCGCCAACAATCGTGTAATGCGACGTGATCCAACCGGTGCTGTGCATATCTATCGCACTCCATCCGGTCGCACCAACGGAATGCTGCTCAATGGCTTGCGACTTGTATGCTGCGAAGGTGGCGGTCCTGAGGGAAATCGTCGAGTGACTCGCATGGAGCCGGACGGAAGCATCAAAGTTTTGACAGACCGTTATGAAGGCAAGCGATACAACTCGCCCAACGACATTGCCATCGATTCGAAGCGGCGAATGTATTTCAGCGATCCGCGCTACGGACCGCGAGATGATTTAGAGTTATTCGATGCTGACGGTGAGCCGATTGAAGGTGTCTATCGTATTGATCCCGATAATCGTGTCACACGAGTCATCACTCATGAAGTCGACCGTCCCAATGGGCTTGCCGTCTCAGCCGACGATCGGTATCTCTTCGTCGCAGACAATGTCAACGACGGCCCTCGAGCTCAAGGTGGTAATCGCAAACTATGGCGATTTGACCTTCAAGCGGATGGCTCGATCGATCCAGCCAGTCGAAAAATTTTGTTCGATTGGGAAACGGATCGAGGCCCCGATGGAATGGCACTCGATCGCGAGGGCAATCTGTATGTGACGGCGGGCTTCAATTTCCCCAAGCCCCCGGTCGAAACCGCCATCAAACATCGCGCCGGAGTCTATGTCTTTAGCCCAGAGGGCGAACTCCTCCAGTTCCTCCCGATCCCAGCCGACATGGTGACCAATTGCACTTTTGGGGGCAAAGACGGAAAAACACTCTATGTGACCGCCGGTCACAAACTGTGGAGCATTCCTACCTCAATCCCAGGCAAAGGCTTTTAGGGCTTTCGAGGCTGACAGTTTCCGATTCACGCATCTCCGAGGTATTTCATGATCCAATATCGCTTGCTGCTGGGAATCCTGATCATTGAGTGCCTTTCTGTGGTCTCATTGCATGCCCAACCGAATGTCTACCGCGACACGGTGACACCCCATTGGTTCGCCGACAATACTCAATTCTGGTATCGCAACCGTCTCGGCCGTGATGAGCATGAATTTGTAATGGTCGACGCTGTCAATGGAACGCGAAACGAAGCATTTGACCATCAACGAGTTGCTGCAGCCTTCGAAAAACTGAATTCCAAGTCTGTCGATGCGCGGCGATTGCCGATTCGCTCAATTCGTCAACTCCCCAATGGCCACTGGGAATTAACAGGCAACCGAGGCAGCTGGAAACTTGATCTCGATGACTATTCATTGATTCCATCCTCCGCGAAGTCAAATCCAGATGATTCGCTGCCGAGTTCAAAACGTATTCGCTCCAGTCGACGAACGGGTGCCGAAACAGAAATCGAATTCGTGAATCGTCGCAATCATTTGGTCTCCGTTCACTGGATCGATCGACAGGGTAACCGCAAAACTTACGCCCAGATCCAACCTGGTTCCTCGCATGTCCAGCATACTTATGCGGGTCACATTTGGGTCGTGACCGGTCCGCAAGACAAATTAATCACTGTATTTGAAGCAACTGCTCAGCCCAATCAGGCGATGATCGATGATCAGCCCGCAGCATCGCCCGAAACTCAGGTCGAGAAACGCAGTGAGGGCCAGCGTAAACGTTTTGGACAATCCCCCAACGGGCATTGGTCGGTAGAAGCGATGGGATACGATCTCTGGCTGCGAAACAAACAGGACAACGCACATCGCTTGACCTATGACGGCACTCAAGAAAATACCTGGCGTCGAGATGCGGGACGGGAACGCGGGATCAACATGCGTTACAACGCGCCTGATGCACCTCGCGGCGAGGCTGAGATCCGCTGGTCTCCCGACTCGACTCGGTTCATCGCGATTCAAACTCGCACCGCACCAGAACGCCGAGTCCATCTCATCGAATCCTCTCCGAAGGATCAAACTCAACCCAAACTTCATTCCTATCCCTACCTGAAACCAGGAGACCCGATCCCGGTCCAAGAAATCCATCTGTTTCACGCGTCCAGTGGTCAGGAAATCCCGATTGATTCAAGCCTGTTCGCAACACCGTTCGCGATCAGCGACCTTCGCTGGAATGGAGACAGCACGAGCTTTACGTTTCGGTACAACCAACGAGGACATCAAGTTTACCGAGTACTCCGCGTCAACGCGTTTACGGGTGAAGTGGTACCAATTGTCAACGAAGAGCCAAAGACGTTTTTCGATTATGCCGGCAAACAGTACCTTCGGTTTCTTGCCTCAACGAACGAACTTATTTGGATGTCAGAACGTGATGGCTGGAACCACCTTTACCTGATTGACTCAAACACCGGGTCTATCAAGTCGCAAATCACCCAAGGCGATTGGGTCGTCCGCGGGGTGGATCATATCGACGAAGAAAAACGTCAGATTTGGTTTCGTGCTGGCGGCATCCATACCGACCAGGACCCTTATCATGTGCATTATGCCCGAGTCGATTTTGACGGGGACAACCTGACTGTGCTTACCGAATCCAACGGCACGCATGAGATTGAATACTCGCCCGACCGGAATTACCTGATTGCCAAATGGTCCCGCGTCGACCAGGCTCCCGTTCACGAATTGCGTTCGGCGTCTGACGGCAAATTGATCTGCAATCTTGAACGAGCAGACACACAGGAATTGAATGAAGCAGGCCATCGATTGCCCGAGCGCTTCGTCGCCACAGGCCGTGACGGAAAAACAGACATTTACGGAATCGTCCATTGGCCTCACGATTTTGATTCCTCCAAGTCGTACCCGATCGTGGAGAATATTTACGCAGGGCCGCATAGTGCTCACGTCCCTAAGCGATTCCGCACACGATACGGGCAACATGAACTAGCCAATCGCGGGTTCGTCGTTGTACAGATCGATGGCATGGGCACATCCCATCGTTCAAAAGCGTTTCACGATGTGTGCTGGAAAAACATTGCCGATGCGGGATTCCCCGATCGCATTCGCTGGATCAAGGCCTTAGCCGAGAAGTATCCATGCTTAGACACCCAACGGGTTGGCATCTACGGTGGTTCCGCAGGAGGACAAAACTCATTAGGAGCTCTCCTCTTTCACGGCGACTTTTACCAAGTGGCCGTTGCTGACTGCGGCTGTCATGATAATCGAATGGACAAAATCTGGTGGAATGAACTCTGGATGAGCTGGCCGATTGGCCCTCACTATGAGGCTCAATCCAATGTTGCCCAGGCTCACCGGCTCCAAGGAAAACTACTACTGATTGTGGGTGAACTCGATCGCAATGTGGATCCAGCCTCCACGTTGCAGGTGGTGAACGCCTTGATCAAGGCCGACAAAGACTTTGACTTCCTGTTAGTCCCTGGGGGAGGCCACGGCATCGCAGAAAGTCCGTACGGGCGGCGTCGCCGAGTCGATTTTTTCGTGGAACACCTGCACCCACCCACAATGATTCCGGAGGAATCAACATCTCAATGAGCGTCGATCCCACGGGCCCCTTGCCTCAGGAGATACTCCAGCAAACGTTCGGCCATCCAGACTTTCGTGGTCAACAGAGCAACATCATTGATCGAATTCTCGACGATCAACACGCTTTGGTGATCATGCCCACCGGTATGGGAAAATCTCTGTGCTTTCAAATCCCAGCGATTGTGCTTCGTCGTCAATCAGCCGGCCGTCGACAATTGAGCCTTGTTATCTCACCGCTCATCGCGCTGATGAAAGACCAGGTTGATTCGCTTCAAGCAAAAGGCGTTGACGCCAGCTTCATCAATTCATCTCTGACACGCTCCGAACGAATAAAGCGGTACCAGAATGTGGCTGAGGGACATTACGATCTGCTATACGTGACTCCCGAAAGATTTCGAAAAGCCGAGTTTGTGGAGATCATTGGCAAGCGCAAGGTCGGCCTGCTCGCGGTCGATGAAGCCCATTGCATCAGTGAATGGGGACACGACTTCCGTCCGGACTACACACGACTACGAGAATTCCGTGATTTGCTAAACAACCCCACCACCATTGCGCTCACCGCAACTGCGACTCCCGACGTACAACGCGACATTGTCCACCAATTGGGAATCGACGCCGACGCGATTGAATTATTTCATGAAGGAATTGATCGCCCCAACTTAAATCTGCACGTACAACAAGTTTGGGGCTTCGAAGAGAAACTTGAGTTCATTGAAAAAGCTCGCGAACGCTGGCCAGGGAGTGGCATCGTTTATTTCACACTGATCAAAACGCTCGAATACTTCAGCGACCGGCTCAACGAAAGAGAAGTTCCACACTTGATCTACCATGGAGATCTCGACCGCACCCGTCGAAAACGATTACAAGATCGATTCATGAATCAAGCCAACCACCTGGTTCTAGCGACGAACGCGTTCGGCATGGGAGTCGACAAGGAAGACATTCGCATGGTCATCCATGCCGACATCCCTGGTTCGATGGAATCCTATTATCAGGAAATTGGCCGCGCCGGACGCGATGGCAAACCTTCCGAATGCACTCTTCTCTACGATGATGCAGATCTGATGACACAGATGGAGTTTCTGAGTTGGAGTAATCCCGATGCAGAATTCTACGAACGAGTCCATGATTTCCTGACGCATGAACTCGAACAAGTGAATGCCTTTGGCTGGGAATGGCTTCGAGAAAAAATTCATGCTCGAGACAAACATGACCACCGCCTCGAAACAGTCATCTCGATGCTCGATCGCCACGGAGTCATCGACTCGACGACCCCCGATCAAATTCAAGATGTGCAACCCTTACCCGATGCACTCCGGGATCAACAACGCCTGCAGGAAAAACTGAAACGAGACCAGGAGAAACTCTACGCGCTCGTGCAGTATGTGAAGCATGAAGGCGATCGCAAAGCCTTCATTCACGAATACTTCGGCCTTCCCTACCAACCAGGTTGATGTGCGTGTGATGTGCGTGTGATGTGCCGTGTGATGTGCCGTGTGATGGAAGGTCAGAACTTCGGATCCATCTGCTGTCGACGGAGCTTCCAAAGGCCCCCGCAAAGTCGCGTCGCAAACCGCAAGAAGGAGGGGACATCGACCTTTCTCTAAAACGTTTCCTTGACAACAAAACCACCCCGCAAGAAATCGTTTTTTTTAGCTCGCGAATTTTTTTGCGATTCCTAACAAATGCACTGCGCGATCCATGTTTTTCAAGGACCGCGATTTTCAGTTAATCCTTTGCTCGAATTCAAAAAAGATCGGTAAAGGCAGGCATTTCCTGGCTATTCAAAACCCGTGTCGACTCCTTCACCGATCAATTCTCCTGTGCTATTTTCAGCGGCTCGTGTGGAGCTGGAATGGGCAGAGAATAGGCAGAGAAAGAGGAGTTCAAGATGGATCGATATCGGACGAGGACCTACACCATTTTGCTGGTGGCAGCCGTCGTTTTGACAGGGGCAAGTGATAGCGGGGCAGAAACCACAGAATCGTCTGCAGAGGCGAACTGGAAAACCGATTACACATCGGCCTATCAGGAGGCAAAAACGAGTGGCAAGCTGCTGTTGGTCTATTTCCACAGCCCCACAATCGATGCGACTTGTCGTTCTTTCGAAGAATCAACGCTAAGCGATGCTCAGATTAAGGAGAGCCTCGCAGATTTTGTTCTCGCCAAAGTCCCCACGACCGCCGAGACGAATTCGGACGACACCCCAATCCGTCTGCTCGATCACGGCGCCTTCGAACAGATGAGAGGTCAGCAGGGCATCGCCATCATCGACCTGAAGAACAAAGAGCGTGCATTCTACGGGAAGACAGTTAATTGCTTGCCGTTTGAACAGCCTGTTTACTTTGCTCCGAAATATTGGGGCATCCAATCGATTCAAACGCTGCTAAATCTTCCCCCAGGTTCAATCACCCAACGAACTTTAACTTACGCGATTCGTTGTCATCCCGAGGTTCCGGCGAGTACGGAAGGATATCCTCACCCGGTGCTTTTCGAAGCCTGTGCCCAACATTCCCAGCATCAGGCGTCCATCTTGAACCAAGGACATCACAACTGGAGTTCCCGTTTCCAGGAAATCTATCATCAGGTCGGAGGGCAGCCCCCGATTGAAGTTTGGGCAGAGAGCTGGCCGGGGGAAAACTTGCTCGAGGCAAGCTTCAGCTGCGTTT
>Ga0163179_10003859_pt1 | contig 10109 bp, 6 predicted proteins | sample AtlANTMetagenome_FD_109643 | JGI IMG/M metagenome (GOLD analysis project Ga0163179, IMG submission 109643) | Marine eukaryotic phytoplankton communities from the Atlantic Ocean - Atlantic ANT 2 Metagenome | ecosystem: Environmental > Aquatic > Marine > Oceanic | place: North Atlantic Ocean... | reverse complement strand
GCCTTTAATAGCTCCAGGCGCGTACACGTTGTAATATTCTTGTTCAACTTGTTTTACTACGATTTTGTAACTATACCAACCTAGTGGATTATAATTAGCATCCGTAGAAACACCATTGTACAAACCAGGTATACCAGTAGATTCATTTTTATCAAATCCAACGCCTGTTAGAATACTATTAAATTGAACTTTTAATGAATCTCCAGGAAATGTTATTGAATCACTGTTTGCATTATAAGGTAAATAAACAGTATCAGCTCCAAAAGCAGTACCACTAGATTGATTTGTATTACTAGATAATATAGTTGTAGATTGTCTACCATATCTATCTGCTAGAACAACTCCAACTTGATAATTTCTATTTTGTTTTAAACTATGGTTTGGATATTCTACACGTGACTTTGCGTTTCCATATGCATTAGCAGTAGCTAATTTTTCTGTAGCACCTATTTGGTAATTAATACCAGAAGGTGGTGTATGTTTATTTTGAAAATTACTATAAACAATTCTATTACTAATAACCTCTTGCCCAAAAGCTTTTACGGGTATTTTATCATAAACCCTTATTATTTCATTAGAAGGTAGAGTTTTAAAAGGTTTAGTTGATAAATAATTATATTCAAGAACTGTTTCTGATCCTGATAATGTGCTAACTTGTATAGTGTCTACAACTTGAACAGCTAATGCGTCTGATTCTTTATATAAAATATCTATTTCAGTAATTAAATATTTAGAAGATAAATTAGCCTTTGTGTCAGGAAGTGGTATTTGCAGACCTATCTGAGTAACTTTATTTTCCATAAAGTCAACAATAGTACTTGCAACTGCTTGTTCTTCATCACCAGATATAAAATAACCATCTTGCTTAGGTATAAAAGCAACTTGCGTGAATGGAGCTATTATAGAATACTCACCATCTATAAATTTAAATCTATAACTAAATCTTACAAATTTATCTTCTAAATACTGAGGATCACCAGAAAAATTTGGATTGTAGTAAGGATTATTAGTTGTTCCATCAGGTAGCTTTTCACTACTAACATCTTGCATTGTTGTTTGTGTAGCTGCAAGAGTAAAAGTTAATATGTCTGTAGCAGTTAAACTTTGAGCTTGGCTAAGCGTTACAACTCCTGTGCTAGGAACAAAGCTAACTACAGTAGGACTACCTGTAATACCAGTACCTGTAACTGTAGCACCTACTAAAATATTACCTGTAGTAGAAGTTACTGTAACTGTAACAGAACTTGTCGTAGGAAGTGTTACAACCCCAGTTCCTATTACTGTAGTTTCTATCAAATCAATAGCTTGATAAGGATTATATTTAGCTACAGATATTTGATCTTCAGTAGTGTAATAAGTAGGAGTAGTTAATCTTTGAGGATTTGCTAAGTCAACATTTATTTTTCTAGGTTGATTTCTATTGTCTGTAAAAAACAATAAATTTTCTAATAAGTTTACACCTATAATAGGTCTATCTTTAGAAAAATTTAAAAAAGCACCTTCAATTAATTTTGTTATAACATCTCCGTTTATATCATAAGAAAAAATAGAGTTTTTAGCGGTTGTGCTGTATATAGATTGTCCTAATGTTCTTGGATCTGTATAATCTGTAAAAAATAAATATACTGTACTGTTGAATTCATCAACAAAATAACCTATACAATCACCTACGGTATAACCAGCTATAGTTGTAAAATTAACAATACTTGAATTACCAAGCACATTTTCTAAAGCACCTACGTCATCACCTTCAGACTTGCTAATTTGTACGTTCTGAGCATCACGATATTCGCCATTAGGCACTAATCTAGAATCTAAATCTTTATTCATTTTAGATTTTAGAAAAGAATTTTTAACTTCAGCCATTTAATTTTAGTGTTTTATCCATTTAGATTTACCTCGCATAACCTGTACAAACTCATTTAGTTTTATATTAGATAAACGTATTTTAGCATTACGTAGTTTTGCAGACTTTTCTTTTTTAAGTCTTTGTACTACATACTCCGGTTGATTTATTCTAGTAGATATAATAGCATGCGATATATATGCATATAAAGCTTCTTCCGCCATTTTAGGTATTTCAGTATCTAAATCACTAGAAAGACCATCTGATATATATTCTAAGTTTATTATTTTATCAACTAAGTTGTTAGAAAAAGATATTTTATTTGTTCTATTGTTGATATTAAAATAACCATTAGCATTAGCATACTGAGGTTCAAGACCGTACTGCTGGCCATAGCCAACCATACCAATATAATCATTAAAAAACTCAGCTGCCACTAATGGATCATTTAGTAAATTTATTTGATTATTAAAACCATTTTTATTCCACCTATCGTCTATTATAGAGTTAGCTGATTTTATATTATTGTCAAAGCTATCTTGTATAGGCACGCCTTGATTGTCTTGTATTGGAAGTTCTATTGGGCTTTGATGAAGATTGTTTGTAGGTAGTATAACATGCTGACGACCTGTTTGGTCCACCCAATATATGTTTACATAGTTAACGTAGTCTTGAGGAATTACTACGCTTAAATTTTTAGGAACTGTAAGCTCTTGAGATTTTTTACTTCTTAATGTATCATAGCTAAATTCTTGCAAACCTCTTTTAGCGTGAAATATAACATCAGTACGCTTTACGCTTGGTATTAATTTACCAACTCCTACATAAGCTATTAAAAAATTATTTACAACTTCATTTAGTTTAGTATAAGAATATGATCCATAATTATCTTCTACAACTGTGCCATACGCTTTATCTGCAATAGTGGCACCGTAATTACCACCATCTAATTTTTTAAGCTGCACAACAACAACTGTGTTAGCTGCAAGAGCACCTGTGATTGTTATAGAATTTCCAGATACTGTATACGCACTAGTGTATTCTGTATATGTACCCGCTGTGCCTGTAGGGCTTGTATATAATTTAAAGTTATTTAAAGCATAATTTGCAGAAGTTTGCGCAAATGCTTTAAAAATTAAATCAGTATCAAATGTAGTTGTAAAAACTTGACCTGCAGTACCACCAGCGTCACTAATAAAGCCTTGAGCTCCTTCGTAGTATTGTCTATTGTTTTCTTGCATTAGTGCCATACGTTAGCTTTTTGCGTTTATATCATTTTGTTGTATTTCAGCAGAAGCCGCTTGTACAATTTGAGGATCTCTTATAATTATACCTGAATATTGAAGTATTCTTAATATAACATTAACTTGTTCAGATGGTAATAATTCAAAATTTTGAGAACCTGTAGAAGTATAAATATATTGACCTACATTTCCCTGTGTAAAATTCCATTTTATGTCTAGTGGCTTTCTAATAAAAGAAGCTTTTATATTAGCCGTTATAGTTTTTGGATTTACAAATAGTTCATTACTCTCGTATAAATACGTTGGAAATTGTTTTGTTGATTTTGTAAGAGCAGATCTTTCTATATTATAAAAGTCGAATCTTTGAAGTCTTTGTATTTCGACAGGTAAAGTATCTGGCTCTTCTAGCGTGATGGTTCCTAATGTATAAAAAGAAAATTGATTTTGGCCTGGATTATCGTCATATACAATAGCAAATCCAGATGTATCATCTAAAGCTGGCAAAGCAAACTCTCCTGCATTACCAGTATAAGGACACGTGCCAATACATTTAAATACAGATAATTTTTCGTCTATGTTTAATTGTCTATCAGAATAATCATAGTCGGCTTGTGGTACGCGTAACTGTTGATTTAAATCATCAAAATATTGTTCAAATATATCTAACTGAACCTGTGTTGCTGTTTTATTAAACTCATCAGGTGTGATATAACCACGTTGCTCTTTGTTAAGTATAAGTAAAACGGTTTGATATACAGTATTTACGTTTATTGCCATTGATTTTTTATTTATATACAGGGCGCATTACACGCCCTGATATATTATTACATGTTAGAGAAGTTTTTTCTCTATTGATTTGTAAACTTCTACGCCTTCGTCAGTTTTAAACCACGCAGCCATTGCTGAGTATGGGTTTTCATCAAACGGTACGTTCATTAGTTTTCTTCCATTACTACCCCAAGTAAATGTTCTTTGATCTTGTGATAGATTAATAACTCCATTTTCTGTAGCTACAATTGCTATATTACGTAATTGTACATTTTCATCATTAGCAAGTTCTACAAATAAAGATGGATTCTTTTTAGCAAACAACAACAAATCGCGTTTAAGTTCTTTAGAGCTCATCTTAGATACCTTAGAACCAACTTCAACACGCATGATAGCTTCTATTTGATCTATATCCATAGACTTAGCAGCATTAAGCGCGTCAATTTGTAGTTCTAATTCATCAAGCTCGTCTTCAGCTTCTTCAACCGCACTGTATTCTTCGTATAGTTTACCTTTTAAAGGGTGGTATAATGAAAGTAATTTTTGTAGGTTTTGTTTTTGTTTAGGTACAACAAGAGTGCCGTCTTTAAACATAATGTGACCTAAAGTTGCTTCTCCTTTTTGTTCATCAACGAGAGGCGAATCTTGGTTAGTCGCGTATCTTATTTCTCTTTGTTTACCTGTTACAGAATCAAAATATAATAACGCGTGTTTTCTTGTGTGTCGTCCCGGAATTTTAAGTGTTAAAGGTGATTTATTTCCTTTTAAAAAATAAACACGTTCTTTAATTTCCCATTCAGATTTATTTGACTTATTTTCTATAGTTTTAGTCTTAACTGTTTGTTGAGGTGCAACCTCAGTTGTTTCTACTGCTTTAGCTTCTTTAGCCATGATATAATAAAATTAAATAGTTAAAAAAATAATATCCTCCGCCCGAAGACGGAGGTTATTATTAAAATTGAATCATTAGATTCCTTTGAATAGTACAAAGTTGTTAGCAGCTTGAGTTACCAAACATCTTTCAGATAGGAAGTTTACTTCCATAGCGTCAAGAGTTGAAGTAAACGCGCCACCAGCTGAACCAGTCAACCAAGACTTCATACGACGATCATCGCTTTCAGATGCTCTATATCGTACGTGCAAGAATGGACGACGAATATTAGATCCTAAAATTTGATCGTATACTGTACTTGTTCCAGCAGGAACTAATACACCTTCAATAGAGTTGATACCATTAATAGCACCACGAGTAGAAGCGTCATTTAGATATTTCCAATCAGTCTTATAGAAATCGTAAGAACCTCTACGGAATCCAGAGAATCCTAAGTTCAATGCCATTTCTTCAGAGTTTTCGAAAAGACCAAATGCAGTACCTCCAGCAGCACCACCAGATATAGCAGCTAGCATATCATCAAAGTCAAGTGAAGTCTGACGTTGTAAAAACAACATGTTTTCTTCAATAGCACCTTGAGTGTCTAGGTTTTTAAGAATGTTATCAAACTCATCGATTCCAGCAGCGGCAGTAAATCCTACTTCTACGTTACCACGAGATTGAATAGCAGCAAATAAACCTTCAGTACCAGCCAAAGTAGCTACAGTTGTAGTAGTAGCACCTTGGTTATACTCACCTTCTACTAATGCCATTTCTAGGTAATCTTCAAAACGCAAGCGAGTTTCAGATTCAGCCTTTAAATACCATAAATATCCAGAAGTACCATCTTCAGTTGCAACTTCTACCCAACCAATTTGTGCCATATCAGAACCACTAATAACATATTGGTCTCTAATAATGATTGGAGAGTTAGAAAATTGAGTTAACTGAGGTGTTACAGATACTCTTGTGTTAGCAGCTTGCGCGCCAACTCCAGCAGAAGCACCACCTAAGTTGCTACCTTTTACATATGCAGAACCATATACAAATATCTTAATACCAGCACCAGCTGTAATACCAGCAGCAACAAGACCAGCACCACCAACAAATGGAGCAACCTCAATAGTACCACCATTTCCAGGAGCACCACCAGCAGCTACAGTTGTAGAAGCAGTTACTAAAGCTTTTACCTCTGCACCTGTTGCAGGGTCTAATACAACAATAGTATCGTTAATAGATATAACGTTTCTAGCTGTGTTAGGTATTGTAATTACGTTTGTTGCACCAGCACCACCACCATCAGCACCAACAGTTACATTATCATAAGATATATGTAAACGGTTTTGCTCAGACCAAATTACTTGATCAGATGTCATTGGCATTTCTGCACCAACCATACGTAAGAATCCAGATAACGTTCTGTTTCCATAACGCTCTACTTCTTGTTCGTAAATCTCAGGTAAATACTGTTGTGCGAAATCTTCGCCAGCACCTGTGTTAAATTGTAGGTAGTTACTCGCCAACAACTGTTGAGTTGAAGACGGAATTAAACTACCAAATTGTGGAGTTAAAGCCATAATTTATTATTTAGTTAGTTAAATTTTTTTGTTTTGATTTTTAATTTTGAAGAATCAGCACCGCTTATTGCTTTTACTTTAAACCCACCAATATAAACGTCACCTGAAGCACTTTGCCTAGGTTCATTACTTATGTTTTTAGATTTAGCCATAACATCTTTAACTGCATCGGCTTTGCCTTGCTCGTAAAAATGTTGCGCTATAGTATCAGCATTACGAGCTGCGTATATAGCTTTATGGTAACCTTTAGTATCTGTTATTTCACCTTTTTCATTTAAGAACGTCTTAATAAAATTTGCAATATCAGATTGATTTTCTGCTACCTGTGTTGGATTTTTAACACCATATCTAAATTTTTTATCACTAACTTTAAAATCGAAACCTTCGAAATCATTATTTAATAATTTTTTAGTACGGTCAATAAAATCAACGTGCTTTTCTTTTACAGCTTGCTGCTCTTCGTTGTATCGGTTGAAAAACTCTGTTGCTTTCTTTTGCTCTTGGGTTACGCCCGGTCTCAACTTGATCTCGTCGTAATATTTCTCCTTAAGTTGTTCAAGAAAGCTCTTAGCCTTGGCAACCTCCTCTTTAAACGCAATTTTTCTTTTGCGTATATCTTTTGGTTCGTCGATATCTTCATCATAATTAAAATCTTCTAATAAAAGACTTACGTCTTCAGAATCTAAATGTGGTTTAGTTTGTTTATAATACTCACGTATTAAAGTTTGGTTATCAACATTGGTATAATCTGCATTAAGCCTAACATAGTCTTCTACAGTTCCGCCAGTCTCTTCCATAAAAGAAACTAGCTTTTCAATATTTTCAGGTAGAACTCTTTGCTCTTGCGCAGGTTGTTCTACTTCTTTAGTTACTTCAGGTTGTTTTTCTTTTTTCTCTTCTTCTTCAGTATCTTCAATAACAGTTAAAGGAGATGCTATTTTTTCGTCGGAGGTCCGTACTTCTTCAACCACTTCTTTGCTGTCGCCACTGTCTTTGGACTCTTCGACAACAACATCGCTATCATTTGTCTCTTGTGTTTGAACGGCATTTTCTTTTTCTTCTTTTGTTTCTTCGTTTGGTATTACAACTTTTGTAACATTTGATTCTACTTCTACTAAAGGTTCTTTCATGTTAACTTTAATAGGTTCGTTTGTGTTATTACCTAAATTTTTAGGCTTAGAAAGAGTTTTTACTTTAAACTCTCCTTCTTGTTTTATTTCTTCTGACATAATATAATAATATAAAATTAAAGGATTTTATTTTCAACGAGGCTCAAACTGTTCTAGTCCAAACCCTCCTAGTGAGTCAAATCCAGATGACTCAAAGTTTTTAGGTAGTTCATCGTTTTGACGCTGTGAAATCATTTCTGATTGCTGCGTACCTATAATTCTAGCACGCTCGTCTTTACGATTTTCTATTTCGCTTTCTTTAGTTTTTTCAACATCAGCTCTAGCTCTTGCTAACTGTATATTGTAATTAAATTCTTCAGCCATTAGCTCTCTTTTTATTTGAGCTTCTGTCTGCATACGTTGTATTTCAAACTGTGATTTAGCTTGTTCAATATTAACTTTTTCTTGCGTAAGCGCTTGTTGTTTTTGAACTTCAGCCATAGCTGCTTGCTCAGCAGATTCAGCATTAGCCTGTGCTTGCGCTTGTATATTTGCTTGCTGTGCTTGCTGATCTCTTTCTCTTTTTTTCTTTTGACTTAGTTTAAGATATTGATTAGCAAGTTTTATATTAGTTATTTGTCTAATATCAATTGCATCTTCTAACCCAATTTGCCCTGCTTGTAAAGATATTTGAATATTTTTTTCAAGCATTTGTTTTTCGTCTTCTTCAGGTTCTAACTCTAAAAATATACCAAACTCATGCATGTTTAATTTATCAACTTCTTTTAAAGTTGCTACATTAAATGAATTTATAGAATTTAACAAAGCTTCTTTTAAAAGTGGAAAACTTAACGAATCTGCTATTCTTAAACTTATATTCTCAGCAGAACGAACTGTTAAATACATTAAAGACTGCAATATATGTTTAGTAGCCGTGTTCGATGCAGCTGCTGCTAATTTTTGTAAACCAACTAATGAATCTTTAGCGGGTTGACTACCATCTCTAGCTTCGTTAAGTCCGGTTACGTCTCTAATCATTTGTAAGTAATACTGATATGTCTGTATAAGCGCTTGTATTTTAGCCATACCAGAAGATGTTTGTAACTCTTGAATAGGTACTTTACCTCTATTAGGATCGCCATCTTGAGTTAAGCTTCTACCTACTATACTACCAGTTTGAAAATACATATTTAAAGCTTCAGCTGGATTATAGTTTGTACCATTACCAAGATCAACTTCTGCTAAACCGTCTACATCTACATAAACACCATCTGGTACCATACGTGATAGTACTTGTTGTAATTTTAAATGCGTTAGCTGTATCATATCGGCAAAACCCACACATTTACTTACAACACTTTCTATACGACCTTTGTACATTCTAGGCGCTGATATAGCATAATTCATTTCAACTTTAGTTTGGTTACTATATGGCCTAGTCATGTTTTCAGCTAGTTCCCATTTAAGCATTTTTTCTTGGCCTAATATTTTAGCGCCACTATATAAAACCTCTATAGCCCTGTGTACTTTATTAAAGTTATTAGTTTCGGGCGGATCAAAAGAGTCGTCTTTTTCAAGAGCTTTTTCAAGTCCTTGATCTGTTTGTTTTATTTTAAATACTTGATTTTGATAAGTTTTATATTCAAAATATAATACTTGTATTAAGTTTTTGTCGTAATCATAATTATAAAAATTATTTCTATAGTTATTATTACCAGCATATTTTTGTATTTCTTCAAGTTCTGATTGAGTTAAATCAGGAAATTGTTTTTTAATTTCTTCAAGAGATAAACTTTTAACTTCACCTACGTAGTATATGTCTTCAAAATTAGGATCATCTGTATAAGAGTAAATCAAACTAGCAGGATCTACATAATCAACAGTAACTCCATTTGCTAAATTAAAATCTGTTTTAACACAACTAATACCTATAACCGCTAAGTCGTAAGCTAAACGTTTTTTTGTTTCTTCATATTTATTATAATCAAAAACATTAGATATTGCTTCTTCTTCTGCTATCTCAATAGCTTGCTTGTAGTTTAATTGAATATATAAATCTAGTTCTTCTTTACTTTCAGGAAGATTTGTTGGATCTGACGTGTAAGATAAATCAGCTCCTAAATTCTGTTGTATAGATTCTAAAAGAGGTTTAGCGTTCATGTCTCTAAGTATGTTCGCTGTGTAATCGGTTCTTTCTTTTAAAGCAAATGGATCTGTTGCAAATGATTTTATTTCATAACCCTTGTCTGTCATACCGTTAACTACAATATCTACAAATTTAGATAATACAGCTACTGGTTTCCAGTCTAAGTTTAAATAAGATAAATCACCGTTAGTAGATAATTCGTCTTTGTATTTTGCTACACTTTGTTCTCCTCTAGCATAAAGTCTTAAATCATTAAACCTAGCCCAGTTTGTTCCAAACCTTCCGCCAGTTCCAGTTCCTCTGTCTCCTCTAAACCATTCGTCTTCCACAGCTTTTGCTACGGCTAAACCATATTCATAAGTCTTTTTCTCTGCATCTGGTACTACCTGACTTGGAAAAGTGCTACTAGAATTAGTATAAATCATCTATTTTATTATTTTTGAAATACTACCTTGGTTATCAAACTTCTTGAAGCCCAAAGGAACAACATTTTTTTTAACTACGTTTACAGGTGTATACCTATTTTTATTGCAAGCCATTATTGCTAG
>Ga0163179_10003858_pt1 | contig 10110 bp, 11 predicted proteins | sample AtlANTMetagenome_FD_109643 | JGI IMG/M metagenome (GOLD analysis project Ga0163179, IMG submission 109643) | Marine eukaryotic phytoplankton communities from the Atlantic Ocean - Atlantic ANT 2 Metagenome | ecosystem: Environmental > Aquatic > Marine > Oceanic | place: North Atlantic Ocean... | reverse complement strand
TAGACATAGTGGAGTAAATACATCCCCGCGAGAAGCTTCGGTACGGCGTATTGCATCTGCGCGCCGCCCCAAAACCCGAAGGTAAACGCGAACACCGTCGGGGTCTCTTTGATGATCCAGGCGAGCCGCGCCGACACAGTCGGCCCCCAGCCTCCCCGAGTATGACGTCCATAGGGCGCGGAGATGAAGCAGAGCAAGATCGCCACAAAGGCGCCGAGCCCAACCAAGGTCCAAACCACGCGGTCGTACATCTCCGCGAGTTCTACTCCGCCCATCACGGGTTCAGACTACCGCCCGCGCCGAGCGCACACCTTCAAACTCGAGCACACCGTCCGCTATACGCCCAGGCGCTCCAAAGACGAAGGGGTGATTAGACGCCCCATGCCCCACGGAGAGCCCGGAAACAACGGGCACGCCCAAGTCTTGGGAGAGGTCAAACAAGACCTCTTCTAAATTCCAATCCGCCCAATCCGGCGCAGCGCAGCCTCGGAATTCCCCAAGCGCAAGCCCAACGGCGCCTCGGAACGCACCAGACTGCGCGAGCTGTACAAAGAGCCGATCTACGCGATACGGCCGCTCACCGACATCTTCCAACAATACGATCGCGCCGTCTGCCTGCAAAGCATCCGGCGTTCCAGCGAGACTCGCGAGCATACACAAGTTGCCACCGACGACTGGCCCCTCGGCCTGACCGGGAATGAGCATCCTCCCCTGTAAACGCACCGTGCCTGCCTCCATGAGTAAGGCATGCGTCGCTGTCCGCGAAGCCTCGTCCACGTGGTCCGAAAAACTGTGCAACACGGGGGCGTGGATAGGATGAGCCCAACCTCGCCGCCACAGCGCCGCAAGCAACACCGTGGTATCGCTGAAACCCAGCACCGGGCGCGGTCGAAGCGCGTGCCAAGGCACGTGAGGGAGTAGCCGTGTCAGCCCGTAGCCTCCTCTCGCCACCCATGCTGCGTCGAGCGTTGGGTCCGAGAGCGCCCAGACGAGAGCCTCCATTCGCGCCGCGTCGTTCCCGGCCAAATACCGATGCTTGGCGCCCAGATGCGGCGCCATCACTGGCTCCAAACCCCAAGACTCTAAAAGAGCACACGCCGCAGCGAGTCGATCTGGATCATGAATACCCGAAGGACCAAAGACCCCTACGCGAGAACCAGGCTTTAAAGGAAGACCAGACATCGTCGGAATGATAGCGTTGGAAACGTGCCCGTGCTTGTCCCGCAATCCTATCCCCTCGCGCGCTGGGCGCTGCTGCTGCTGTGCTGCGCGTTCATGGGGTGCTTTCCTCCAGAGGGTCCACCGCCAGATGCCGACGACGGTCGTTCGGTAAACGGAGCGTTCGACCCCACCGGCTTCGCTCCTCAAAACGCGATGCAAACCGTGGACCTTCCCGAAAAAGTGCCATTCACGGCCTGGACGCGTACAGCTCCGCTGTCCCTCGTCGACGAAAGTGGCACACACGTGGCGCTCATCTCCGGGCATGGCACCCGCGTGGAGGTCACACACCTCCTCAAAGCCCGTGCGCTGGTGCGCTGCACGGGGTGTGAAACCCCCGTCGAAGGATGGCTCCAGCGAGAGGTGCTGCGCACAGAGGTGACGGTCGACACCGCGCCACAAGCACAGCTTTCGGAGCATATGAGACAGCAGAGGGCGGCGCTCAAGGGAGCCACAGGTGAGAGCGGGCAGATCGCAGCGTTAGACGCCGGCTGTGTAGTCCTCCAACAAGACCCCACTCAGGCACATCGTGCCGTCTGTCCCCCTTCATCCGACAGCCCGACTTATACAGGCACCCGCGTGTATTGGACGTACAACGCCGAAGGCTGGACGCCAGACCAGCAGACACCCCGATGAGTTCCACCATGAATACGACGTACTACTCGATAGAAGGCAACCGCCAGCGTCTGGACGGCGGCGCGATGTACGGAAACGCGCCCAAGGCGCTCTGGACAAGATGGAGCACACCGGACGATCGCAACCGAATCACGCTGGCGACGCGTGCTTTGCTGATTCAACAACCCGACCGCAACATCTTGCTCGAAGCCGGCATCGGGGCGTTTTTCGACCCCAAGTACCGAGATCGTTTCGGCGTCGAAGGCACCACAAACCAGCTGCTTGTGAGCCTCGCGGCACGTGGGGTGGCACCCGAGTCTATAGATGTCGTGGTCTGCTCACACCTTCACTTCGATCACGTCGGCGGCCTACTGACGGACTGGTCGGAGGACAAAACGCCGGAGCTCGTCTTTAAAAACGCGACGTATGTGGTCGGTGATCACGCTTGGGAACGGGCGGAAACACCACACCCTCGCGACCGCGCGAGCTTCATCCCCGAACTTCAAGCGCTTCTCCGGGAATGCAACCGCTTGGAACGCGTCACTTCCGATACGAGCGACACGCTGGGCCCTGGATTTCGCTTTCACTACTCTGATGGCCACACCCCCGGTCTCATGCTCACCGAGCTCGAAACCGACATCGGCCCAATCGTGTTTTCATCCGATCTGATCCCTGCACGACCCTGGGTACATCTGCCGATCACAATGGGATACGACCGCTACCCAGAGCGTCTGATAGATGAAAAGCGCGCCTTGCTGGACAACTTGCTCCAGCGCGAGGGGCACCTGTATTTCACGCACGATTCCGACTGCGCGCTCGCAACTCTGAAGAGAGATGAAAAGGGCCGCTTCGGCACCTGCAACGAACGCGCTACCCTAAACGGACCCTTGAGCTAGGCAATTGAAACCGATGCGAACCCTGCTGACCGCTGTAGCCTTACTTTGTGCCTTACCGGCATCCGGTGCCACCACTACAGGCTACGACGACCCCATCCTCGACATTCCATACCATGTGGCGGTCGGCATCCGTGGTGGACCCGCGATGCTTCTCGGCTTCTCCGGAGATGCCTACGCCATGGCGCCAGCCTTCGGCGCCGTGGTCGACGTGCCGTTCGGTCCAGAAGCGGGGGTCACCTTTGAACTAGAACACGCGGTTCACGAACTGACCGATCCCGACGAGCTCATCCAAAACGCCTCGGGCGACCTCTCCCAGGGCGCACTCAGCGGCAGTCAGCGACACACGGGTATCGATGTCGGTTTAAAATTAGGCCTCGACCTCACAGATCAATCTTGGAGCGCAACCCAACGCACGGCCGCTATTCCCTGGCTCCGACTAGGCGTAGGTTTAGGCATCACAGACACCTCCGTCACGCTGCCCTCCTTCGAAGGGCAAGAGTTACTCCGCTCTCGAAACGTCAGAACCGTGCTGGTCAATGGGATTGGCGTGCAGATTCGTATTCCACCAAGAATTCAGATTCAGCCAAACGTGAAGTCCATCGCATTTTTTGGCATCGACGAAGTTGAAATCAGCACCGCGAGGAAGCTCAAGGTCGAGTTTCGCCTGATACCGAGTCTAGATCTCTTGGTGAGCTTCTGACGTGACAACACTCGCGGAGAACGCCACCACCGCCTCGACCCTCGAGTCCAAAAGACGCCTAGGCCGGCTACTCACGCTCGCCGCAGTCGCGCTGGCCTTCCTGATCACCGCCGGCCGCCCGCCGTCCACCAACGACCTGTCCATCTACATCGCGATGGGTCGCTGGATGCTGGAGCACGGCGCCATTTATGAGGTCGACACTTTCACCTACACCGTCGAAGGCACCGGCTTCCTAAACGGCACCTGGGGCTTCTCTTTGCTGATGGGGCTGATTCACAAGGTGATTGGCTACGAGGGAATTCGCATATTGAACGGTGTATGGGTCGCCGGGATCTGCTGGGCGGTGAGCAAAGCCGCTGAACGTTCAGGCGCAGACCCTCGCGCGGGCGCATTTGCGGCGGTCTACACCTTCTTCATGCTGCTGCAAAATGTGTCGCCGAGGGGGCAAACCCTGGTCTTCGGCGCCTTCGTCGGCCTGATTTGGCTGCTTTGCAAACCAAGATCAGCGCGCACCGCGTTCCTCGGCGCGGTCGCGCTATCTATTCCCTGGGGTTGGATCCATGGGTCTTTCGCCGCGGGAGGGGTTTACGCCGCGCTGATCGGCGTGGGCAGATTCCTGGACACAAAAGAGCTCCGCTCTGCGCTGCCCGCCTTTTGCGTAGGACTGGGCATCTTAGTGGGAGCGAGCTTAGGACCGTACGGCCCAGAGATCTGGAGCTACGTCTTCGCGAACTCGTCACTCCCGGTAGAACGACACCTCTCAGAATGGGCTGCACCGCAATGGGGCACGGTAAAGGGCAGCCGGTTCTTCCTCGCCATCGCGCTGTGGGCCTTATGCCTATTACGGGGTTGGCGACGACTGCGCTGGGAAAGCTGGCTGCCCGTACTGGCGTTCGCGTATCTGGCGAGCACCGGTACCCGCTTCATCGCATGGTGGGGCTTGGCGAGCGCGCTCCCACTCGCACGCTGGCTCACACAAGGGATGTCTGATCCCAAGCCTCTTCCAGAGCGTATTGAGCGACATATGCTCCCTGTGGCGGCCGTGTTTTTCGGGGCGCTCTGTCTCAAAGGGGTACCGGTTCACGCCGGGCTATCAGCCGACACACCCACAGCGCTGACGGAAGAGCTCACACAGACTGGTCAAAACGAAGGGCGCGTATTCGCGCCCATGGCATTCGGCGGCTATCTCGCGGAACAGCTGGGCGCAGACTGGCGAACGCACGTCGACATGCGGGTATGGATTTTCGACGACGAGACCTGGACCGAGTTCCTATCGATAGCGAACGCTGAACCCGGCTGGGAATCGAAGCTCGACGGCCACAACACGACCCATCTACTGCTTACTCCGGGCCACGTCGGACATCGACTGCTGGAAGCCGCTCGAGGTGCGCCACAGTGGACTCTCATGAGTGAAGACGAAACCGGCGTCCTATTTCAGCGTTCTGCCAACACCGCTTCCGGTTCTTGAAGTAGGCGCTGCAAGGTGAGCGCAGCGCGCTGCACCTCCATCCCGTCCACGAGAAAGTGGTCTACCGAAAGCCCCACGCTCAACATCATCCTCGGCACCACCTGACCATCCACAACCTCGGGGCGCTCTTTAAGGTTGAAAGGGAAAAACGTGGTCTGATTCGCTGGCGCGTTGCCCGCGATCACTGGCGCATTTGGGATCACGACGGAAGAGACCCCGTAGGTGCTGAAATCCCTATCGATCAGCTTGGGCTGACTCCGGTACAGGAAATGGAGCAAAGGAATCAGAAAACGCGGCACCTTTTTGGACTTCTGAATGGCCTGAAAACCTTCGACCTTGTCCAACGGGTCACGCTTGACCGCACGGATCCGCGCGTGAATCTCATCGACAGAGCACTGATCGATATTTCGGATCTTCATCGGAAGAACAACAAGCTCCCCAGAATCCAAAACACGCTCCGCGACCATGGCGCAGGTGATGTGGTCAAAGACCACCTCTCTGCGGCGAAACAGCCCGTGAAAGAGCCGACGGTTGAGCCGTGGGTGCGCCTGGATAGTCATCGCGGTGGCCTTGGCGAAAAAGGCGGTGAATCCGATCGGACGCCCCTCCGCACGAAGCGCCTCTACGTGCGCCAGGCTATCGGTCACGTCGATCTCCATGATGCTGGAGATCGGGCAATGAAAGCGGCGTGTGCGCCTCAACAGGTGATACACCCACAGACGCTGACGGCTCAAAGGCTTAGAAGTAAACAAACGGCTTCCTCAAACTACGTTCCAGCCACAGCTGTCATCCTACACCACCTCAATGGCATCCTCGATGAGCTCTGCCGAAGGAAGTGCCGGACCGGCTGCCCGTCGAAAGACGCCATGCATCTTCTCACCCATCTGGCGCATCTGGCGGTTTGCGCCCCAAGCACCAAGCCCAGCCCCAAAGCCTGGGACCCACCGCGTGAAGCGACGTACGACACGATTGGTCGCCTTCTCGACCACACGACGAACAAGCAACGCCGTCGCCGGGACCTGTCCTTCGGGCTGTTTCGCGAGCGCGCGAGGAAGCTCGGTGATCTTCATGCCGACAACCCCAGCGTCGGGGAGCTCCAATCCATAGGCTTCGGCGACAGCTCTCCACAACACGACTCGCCCCCGATCGGTTTCCGGATCGAAGCCAAAGGTCACAGCGAGCCGCTGCGCTAGGCGCAAGCTGGCCACCAGGCTCGCGAGCACCTCGGGAGGCAACGAAAAAGCACCCAGACTGCCTCCGACAAGCCCCCGAACGCTCGCGCGCCGGGTCGATCGACGAATCCACCACTCAGCAGTGGCGTCCAGAACGTCCAACGCCGGGGCGTCGTCGGTGCTTTGCATGCGATACGGCCGCGAGCCGCTATCCATCACCGAACGTATCGCTGCGGTCTCGATACTCGCCACGTTGTACAGCGCAGGAAGCAACCCTGAATCGATACGCTCCCGTAGAGCGCCAACGGTATCTAGCCAAGGCGATGCCATCGCCATATTCTAATCCGCAAAAACCCGTCCGTCCGCCATTGGTCCAACGCCGATCACCGTGGTAGACATTTTCCTTACCGAGGTTCTTGATGTCGTTCCTACAGACCCTTCCCCACCTGGTCAATTGGCGACCATTGCAATCGGGAAGCGAAGCGCCAATCATCTCGCTGACGGCGCACGAGGGCACGTGGATCAAATCCAAAGACTATGAAGGGAGCACAAATCTGATCTTTGTGTTCTTTCGAGCCTTCGATGATCAAGAAACCACCAACTATTTGCGCGCCATTACAGAAGCGATGCCACAGTTGGAAGCGCTCGATACGCAAGTGTTCGGCGTAAACCACAACCGTACAGATCGTCTTAGCGAATATGTCGCGGAACAAAGTCTTCCCTTTTTCCTGCTCTACGACACACTCGCCATGACCGCGCGCGCTTACCGCTGCAGTGGCCGTCTAAGACCCATCTGTAAACCCGCCGTCGTGGTGGTTTCCAAAAGCGGCACCATCGCGATGTCAGAACATGGCTACCCCGATTTAGCCAGCATCCTGAACTGTGTGGCGACACTGGAAGGCGTAAACGTTCCAGCGGATTCCGATGTTGAGACGGATGCAGGTGAAGGGGCGATCGCCATTACCGCGCCCGAAGCGGTCAAGAAACTTGAAGCCACTGATAGCCCCTACATCCTGGTCGACGTAAGGACACAGTCCGAACACGACGCCTACCACCCCGAAGGCTGCATTCACCTCCCCGTAAACGACCTCCCACAGCGTCACGCAGAGCTCAAACAGACGGCTCATGTGATCTTGGTCTGCCAAACCGGCGACCAATCCGCAGCAGGCGCATCCTTCCTGATCAGCATCGGATTCACCGATGTGTACGTGGTCGGTGAAGGGATGAGCGGTTGGACCGGCGCAGAAGCCGGCGGCGCAGCATAAGCACGGAGCGCTTTATCGATGTTTGACATCATGCCGGTCTACTTGGCAGCAGCCATTCAGAGTACAGAAGCCGAGGAGTCCCTCCTCACGATGGTCTTGGAGGCCGAGCTGATCATTCAGCTTGTGCTGTTGATCCTCATCGTGATGTCCGTGGCCTGCTGGGCGATCATCGTAAACAAGCGCCGAGTGTTGCAGCGGGCGACCATGGAATCCGAGCAGTTTCTCGAGATCTTCTGGCGCGCCAAGCGGCTTGATGAAGTGTTCGAGCAAGTCGAAGAGTTCCCGAACGCCCCCGTCGCGAAGATGTTCAAAGCTGGGTACGTCGAGCTCGCGCGGTCCGGCGGAGGCGCGGACGCCACTGGCGGTGATCAAATCGATTTAGGCGGGACCGAAAACTTAGCGCGCGCCATGAGGCGTGCCGCGACGGTCGAGCAGACCTTTTTAGAGCGGATGATCCCGTTCCTGGCGACCACCGGCGCGACCGCCCCGTTCATCGGGCTCTTCGGAACGGTATGGGGCATCTTGCGCGCGTTCCAAAAAATTGGGCTCACCGGACAAGCCACGATTCAAACCGTCGGCCCCGACATCGCGAACGCGCTCATCGCCACCGCGGTCGGTCTCCTCGCGGCGATCCCCGCGGTCATGGCCTTCAACTACTTCGGGAACCGTGTACGCGTGCTCGCCAGTGAAATGGAGAACTTCTCACACGACTTCATGAACATCGTAAAACGCCACCTCAACCGCGCTCAGCAACGCGCGGCCGGCGGCGCGTCTCGCTCGACTTAGGGAACACCGCATGGGCTTTTCGTCGGGACAGCAAGGCGGCATGATGGCCGAGATCAACGTGACGCCGTTTGTCGACGTCATGCTGGTACTGCTCATCATCTTTATGGTGACCGCCCCAATGATGGTCACCGGTGTTGACGTCGAGCTCCCACACGCTGACGCCCCAACGATGGAAGCGAACGAAAACGATCAGCTCATCCTCTCGATCACCGCAGACGGGCTTTACCACCTCCAAGACCACACGTTTACGTTGGAAGAGCTGGGCGAAAAACTTCCGGCGATAATGGAAGCCAACCCCGGTCAAGACGTGTTCCTTCGGGCAGATGGCCAAGTCCCGTATGAAAAAGTGGCGCAGCTTATGGCGCTGTGCAGAATGGCGGGTGTTCCCCGCATGGGCATGATCACCCAGCCGATCGGAATGAACGAGTGAGCGCATTGAAGTCGGTACCGCCAGAGTCCATTGAGAAGACGGGCGTGGCCGAAGCTATCGAGGCGAGTGAGTCCATCCTGCACCCCAGCGACCTGGTGGGCTCAGTAGGGATTCACCTGCTCATCGTAGCGGCTGTGTTCGCATTCGGGAGTGGCGATGAGAGCGGGCCGCTGTTCGATCCCGACGACGTGATGGAAGTCAAGATGATCGAGCTTCCAAAGTCGCCGACGCGGATGCCCCAGCGGGCGACCAAGGCTCCACCGCCTCCACCGCCAGGAAAGACGCAAGCGAAAGCGCCCCCTCCGCCGCCAACGGCGAGTGAGATGAAACTCGAGACGCCTGAGGCCGAACCGCTGCAAGGCGACGAAACTCAGGACCCTCAAACCGACGCAAGACAAGATCTGCTGCGCAGACTTCAACGTCAACGCGCCCTGCAAAATCTTGACGCCCCAGACGGGCGTGAGGACAGAGCGCAGTCTGATCCGGACGGCACCCTGGCGCCCGAAGACGTTTTTGCCGGTTCAGCGAGCGGTGTGGCGATGGATCCCGAGCTCGCGCGATACACCGCGCAACTCCGAAAACTGATCCTTCCACACTGGGCACCGTTGCCCCGTTTGATTCAAGAAAATCCCGACCTGTCCGCCGTGGTCGAGGTACCGGTAAAAACCGGTACCCTGCGCGGCAGAGGGCGCGTGATTGAGAGTTCTGGTAACGACTCATTCGACCAATCCTGTGCCCGCGCGATAGACAAGGCGGGACAGCTTCCGCCCCCCCCAGAACGCTTCCAGCGGCTTACAGGGGTATGGATTCGATTCCGAGCAAGTGATGCGCTTTAGTATTCCCCGAATTTTGATCGCCTGGACCGCCGGACTTCTGCTCTTGGCGGGCAACGGCCTACGTGTAGATCCCGTCGACGCCGACGACAGCCAGGCCACGAAGCTGCTCGTAGATATCGGCTCGCCGGGACGTCGAAACGTCCCGATCGCCCTGCCCTCTACAAAGGGCAGCGATCCCGTCGCAAACGAACTTTGGAGTGTGGTCCGCCGCGACCTCGAGATCTCCGGCTGGTTCGAGATCATCGACGAAAAGGCGTTTATCGAGCCCGCCACGGCAGGGATTCGGCCCGGGCAGTTCAGTTTCGACGACTGGAAAGTACCCGGCGCCGCTGTGCTCGCGAAGACCAGCGTCGGGAAATCCGCCCAGAAAGTCCGGGCGGAGGTCTGGATCTACGATGTGGCGGGTGCCAAGAAACTCGACGCCCGCGCCTTCTCCGGCAAGTCTGACGCCATTCGGAACGTCGGACACCGCGTCGCCAACGCCATCGTCAAAGCGGTGACGGGTCACGACAGCATATTCAACACGCGCTTTGCTGCGGTGAGTAAACGCACCGGTAACAAAGAGATCTACCTGCTCGATGTCGACGGACACGGCGTGGTGTCAGTCACTCGCAACGGCTCGATCAACCTCAAGCCCGCCTGGTCGCCGACGGGCTCCGCCTTGATCTACACGAGCTACCGCGCCGGAAACCCCGACCTTTTCGTGGCAGACCTTGCGAAAGGC
>Ga0163179_10003857_pt1 | contig 10112 bp, 10 predicted proteins | sample AtlANTMetagenome_FD_109643 | JGI IMG/M metagenome (GOLD analysis project Ga0163179, IMG submission 109643) | Marine eukaryotic phytoplankton communities from the Atlantic Ocean - Atlantic ANT 2 Metagenome | ecosystem: Environmental > Aquatic > Marine > Oceanic | place: North Atlantic Ocean... | reverse complement strand
CACCGAACGGCCGCGATCGCCGCTGGCGCCGCCGAAGGTGGTGGTCCATTGATGGGCGCCAGCAGAGTTGTGTTTGGTGACAAACACGTCAAGGCTGCCGTTGGAGGTGACATCACCGGCTCCGAAATTAACTGTGCCTGCGAAGTTGCCGGTGGTGTAGACGTTGCCGGACCCATCCACCGCCACGTCATAGCCGCGATCGCTGCTGGTGCCGCCGAACGTGATCGACCCATAATTCGTGTCACTACCAGCAGTCGTATCCCACGCCGCAGCAGACGACCCCCACCCCACAACCACCAACACACAAACAGCAGTCAGCCTCAACAAGATCCGGAACACTCCGACAACCTAGAGGTCAAACCAAAAACAACGAGGGACCGTCAACCTAAAGAGGCGTCTCGGTTCCCTTTTCGTAGTTGTCCCACGTAGGGCCGATTTAGTTTCTCTCTTAGATGACGCTTCCTGTAGCGCCCACGGTCTATTGAGAACCACGTTGTACGGATCTCCGCTTAAAACCAAAGTTAGACCCTGGGGAACCGCTGCGCGGATTATGCGCCTGCCGCGCAATATCTGAGGTTATGTCAGTATTGGCGTTTCGTATCTTTAATGAAAGGTGAGTAAGTGTCCTTCACAATGGGAGTCATGATGCAAGTTCCTGACCTCGCAACCTTTACGCAGGTTTCCGAGAATTCAGGGAGAGAAACAGCACTTAATGCTGGAGCGACAGACGTTCGGATTAATCAAGTCGTTCTGGGTGGGGACAGGGCAGGCATGGTCGGGGCGATGTTTGAAGTTCCGGGAATCAATGCCGCGATGGAACTGAGCGCTGCGATGTACGCGAATGCTGACATCGTGAACATGATGAGAGACACTGGAGTTCAGGTGCAGAGTAGGACCCTCATGCGTCATGCCGCACATAAAGGGACCACCGACGGTCAGTACTCGTCGTATTTGATGATGAGTGGCGATCAGTTGCCTGACGAAACAGCCAATTCGAACCTCGAACACGGATTCGGGCTCATGGGGTCTGCTGTTAATGGAATGCGTCTGGTGCAAGCATGGGCCGCTGGTGCTACCCCTGCTCCGTTCGGGCTTGTCTCTTGGACTGATGATCTTGATGCTTTTGCGTCAGCGTCTGCGGCGACTATGACCGATCCCACAACTCAGCAAAACTTTGCTGACAGCAACACAGTTGTGCAGGGCAGGATGGTTTTGAGACGACTGGTTTAAGCTTTTCTGTTCGGTTAGGGGCCGCCCTTCGGGGCGGTCTTTGCCGTTTTAGGGGACGGTTTCCCCGGTAAATGTCTGCACCGGTCTTCACCATTATTGATCGGTTGCCTTTTCGTGGTTGTCCCACGAAGACCGAACATTGGTGTTCTTAATGGACCCATAGCGCGGTATCTCCCACCCTCAAATACCTGGGTGGGAGAAGCAAGGCCTCTCTCTGGTTGGCGATCGACGAAACGTTTCCTGTAGAGAATGTATTTAGTGGGCAGTGGGACACTCAACCGAAGGCTGAGCCCAACCAGTAGCGAAGCGGACAACAGCAAACATGTTTAATCGGTTGACAGTCAGCCCGGGACAGGTCTGACAGAATCTGGCAATGTGCCGCACCCTCTTAATCTCACTGTGCTTAATTTTCGGCTTCGCCTGCTCGAATAGCGGATCTCTAAATGGCTCACAAGTAGATCCATCTAAAAGTCCGAATCTAGCGAGTTCCACCCTCTTGGAAACAGCTCCGGCAGATGGGCCCGAACCAGATATGCGAGACGCCGGTACGAAGACCTCTATCCCCATGGTTGACGAAAAGGAATACTGGGAGGCTTCAACGCTTGCGATCATGCCGTCGCACCCTCACTTGGAATGCCTAAATACGGTTTTCGACAAGTTTGTAAATGCACTGGGCGTATACGTAATTGCGACTCCAGAGGCGCCTATTGACTACGTAAAGCACACCGCAAACGTCTTGGCGCAATTCATCGACAATGACGAAGATGGTCGGCCAGACGATCCTAGAGTCCACCGATATTTAGTAGAAGGCAATTTCGTTGTGCCCGTCTGGAGTGAGAAAGATAGGGACGCATTTTTTGCCGGGGCAAGGGGAACCTACTGTGAAGACAACGTGAGCTTCCGGGCCAGTATGTACCACGATCATGATCGATGGGCGCTTGGTGGTATAGGCGCCACTGGCACGTGGGACACCAACCTTGAAGAGGTCTGGCACGTAGTCTCGGATGGTTGGTATCGGATGTATCCCGATTATTTTGGTGATGCACCAGGAACCAGCAAACTTACCGTCGCTATGGATGTGGCCAGGGGAGGCCGTTTTGACGATGTTCCCTACCAATACCCTGAGGAGGCTTGGTACTCCTACAACGATCAGTCCTGTACCTACGAATGTCAGGTTCACGAGTACTTTTACTGGGCTCTGATGGCGAACATCGACGCACTCGATCCCGCCTTAACAAACAAATGTGAAGATAGTGCCGATGAATGGCATATCTGCACCGCTGAGGAGCTCAGGGGAACAGATCCCCTAGTTTTTGATCTCTTGAATAACCAAGGATTTGCACTGCCTGCAGCGGTGCCTGATGGCAGTTACCGAGCCCCTGGGAATTGAGCGAATCGAAATCGCGAAAAGATTCATTTCGCGCGGACTGACATCGGGCCTGCATCACACATCCTGTCGGAGTATGCGGGCGTAGGCGGGGCGAGTCGCTTCGAAGGTGGCCTGAATCGGAATTTCCCTGCTTAGAAGCGGCCAAATCTCGGTTTCCAACACTCAGACAATGGTCGCCCTTAGGGGCGTTCTGTTGTCGTTTTAGGCCACGTCTTCGTCGAGTTCCTCAGGGTCTCGGGTCAGAGGCTGTAGCGCCAATGCTCACCGACCGAATCATGTCGAGATCAACCGAAGTCGCTACATTTGCTTCTATGAGTAGCGAGAAGTTCACCGATGAATATGGCTTTACTGGCCCGCTGCCCACGACCAGCTCACAACGGATGGTCCCCACGGGGGATTTCCGACCAGGACTGTCGATTGGGGAGCCCGCACCCGACTTTGAGCTACCTAACCACCGTGGGGAGATCGTCTCGTTCCACGCGGATCGCAATGGTGCCCGGACGGCACTGCTTTTCTACCGATCAGTCGTCTGGTGACCGCCGTGCCTCACGCAGCTGGTCGAGCTGCACAACAGTTACGACGAACTGACCGCCGCAGGCATCAAACTGTACGCAGTTAGTTACGACGACCCTGAGGCCCTGAGCGCCTACGTGGACGCCTCAGGTGTTAAATTCCCGCTCTTATCTGACGTTAATTCTGATGTCATCAGGCGCTACGACGTGCTGAACACCATCGTGCAACCTGAAGAAGCACCATTTTACGGCATTCCGTTCCCAGGATTCTTCCTGTTAAACGAAGACGGCGTCATCGTCGACAAACTCTTTAACCGACACCTAGCCCACCGCGAGGGCATTGAAGCGATTCTCGACAGCTTCGCTGGCCGAATCGCTCCAAGTGACAACGAACCCACCGCATCGATAGCAGAGAACGACGGCATTCGCGTCAGCGCATTCCTTCGCGGCGGCGGTGGCGTACTGCGCGTCGGGCCCCGGCGCCGGCTAGTCGTGCGAATCGACATACCGGAAGGTCTCCACATCTATGACGACCCGGTACCCAACGGCATGACCTCTGCGACGATCACAATTGACGGACCCGACGGATTCCGTCACGAACCCGCCGAAAAGCCGCCAACATATGCCTTCGACTTGCCGGGAGTTGACGAACCACTGCAGGTCTGGGACGGTACCGCAGACTTCGTGTTCCCCGTTTACGCCGCCAGCACCCTTGGTCAAGCGGTCGAAGACGGCGTTGCATCCATCGGAGTTGAAATCACCGTCCGTTACCAAGCATGTGACGAAGCACAATGTTTCATTCCTCGAACACAGACCCTGCACCTTGAGGTGCCGATCGGTCTCGGGGCTATGCCGAACCTTGGTGAGATGTATGGCATCACCGGCCAAACAGTAGAGATGGACTCCATGGCCCACATGAAACGACTGGTTGAACGCAAACGGACTGGCTAATTGCCTTCAAAACCATGAGCGAAGGGTGGACGTTATTTTGGGAGCTACCCGAGAGTGAAAAAATGGCTCGCCTCCGACAACCTTGATTTTCGCAGAAGTTAACCAAGTCACGTAACGCCCATATCCACAAAAGATAGCTACTAGAGCGTGTCGGGCTAGGGGGTAGGCGGCACCGACCGTTAACAGCCCAGCGGTGGGGCATAGTAGATTTGGGTCGTCGACGTTCTCAGCACGACAGCGGGAAGTTCCCGATGGAGAGCGCCGGCATAACGGAAGGGAAAACGTTATGGATCCAAAAGAACAGTTTTCGCAGGTCTCTGACCTGCTTTCAGCTTTGGTAGCAGGCACCGACGTCGACAAGTTGAACAACGAGACTCCGTGTAGCGATTTTGATGTTCGGGACTTAATCGGTCACTTCACGTTAGGAAGATTTCTGTTCGCTGCGGGCTTGAGCGGTGACAAGGCTCGCGGGGAAGAGCTAATCGGCGGCATGCCTGCACGGATGGGCGATGTCCTTGGAGACGATCACCACGGCACCTACTTAGATGCCTCCACCCAAATGAACTCAGCGGTAGACGGCGTTGGGGACATTGACGAGGTAGTCAGTCTGATCTTCGGTGACATGCCGGCTGGTGTCGCTATGCAACTGATTTCTGCTGACAACTTCATCCACTGCTGGGACTTAGCGAACTCAACCGGACAAGAATTCGACCCTTCAGTCGATCTTGTCGAGGCGGTCGATTCGTTCTTTAGGGGATTCATTACCGACGATGTGCGGGCCGGTGGAGGGTTTGGCACTGAGCTGGAGGTCCCAGATGACGCCTCCGCCATGGATCGTCTGCTGGGTTTCTGCGGTCGCAGCGCCTAGAGGCGATACCGCTTCTTCAACAAATATCTGCACCGGTTTCCACCAATGTCGACCGGTTCCCTTTTCATGGAAGCACAAAATTGCGACCTCTCAATGGGAGACGTTTTGAACTCGATCACTCGACTGACGAGACTTCGTCCATTTCGCGATCTAGTTGGGCCCAAATATCCTTTACGACAGAAACACATACGGACACGAACAGGCCGTATGAGACGAGTTTTGTGTCTATTTCGTTAGGTGCCTGGAGGGAAGCGGCGGTAACGAGGAATATGCCTCCCACGATAAAAATCTTGTTGTATGCGTTGGAGGTTCTGATTAACCAGATATCCAGAAGCAAAAAAGCTGACAGAAAACCCACTGACCAGATGGTGATGTCAGGAAAGCCCACAGCTATCGGTAGCACGAGTGCCATGATTCCCATTACAACCGGCGCAGCTACTTTCAAGATGGCGGAAAGCAACCTGAAAGTCTTCTTATCGTTCTCTTGCTTGTGAATTTTGTTCATTACGAAATCGTTCCGTCAACTGCAGGCGCTGCAGGTAAGTAACGCAGCGAGGTTAAGCATTAAAGGTCGCCTGCGCCCAAAGATATCTCTATGAGAAGCTTATGAAGATCATGACTCCTAGTTCGCGATTTCGCGCTGATGGCCGGGTTCAATCCCCAGGTCGATCAGCGAAAGTGTTGAACCAAACTCAGACCTAAGAGGTAATAGATCGGGTACATGAGACCCCGGCACCATTTCCCTAATGGAATAAATATTCGACGAGCGTGAGGGACTTTATAGCGCCGACTCGTAGAGACCTCGAACATCATCGCGAGACGGATAACGAGGCGTATTGAGGATTATGAGGTCGCGAAGAGCATCAGTTGTCAGATGCTCAAGGTCGTTCTTAGTTGCTCCTAGATCCGTGAGGGTTCGATCTGTCCCAACAATTGCCGACAACTCTTCAACTGCTTTGATTGCTTCTAACGCATCAGAGTTAACGCCGAGCGCTAACCCGACGTCTGCGTACCGTTCGTTGACGACGTCGAGGTTGTAGCGCATTACGTGAGGCAACATCGTGGCCAATGTTTGACCGTGTGCCGCACCAAAAGTTCCTGAGATTGGGTGGCCCGTTGCATGCACGAGGCCTAGAAGAGGGCCAGAAGAGAAGGCTCGACCAGCTAAATGAGACGCGACTTGCATCGCTGCTCTCGCTTCCATATTGCTTCCGTCAATAACCGCTGTAGGTAACCACTTGCCCGTGAGGCGGATGGCGTGGAGTGCCAGACCATCCGAATAAGGATTTGCGGATGTGGAGGTGTACGCCTCGATTGCGTGAGTGAGTACGTCCATTCCACATGCTGCAGTGGCTCCTGGCGGTAAGCCAACTGTGAGAGCGGGATCTAACACGACAGCGCGCGGTTGAATCTCTGGATGGGCGAAGGTCAGTTTCCGGTGATCCTCAGTGCGGGTGATCAAGCCTCCGCCGTTAGTTTCCGACGCTGTGCCCGAAGTTGTCGGGACCGCAATTGTTGGCACACATGACTCAGTTGCACGTGCTGCAGGCGCCAGAGTGCCGAAGTCAATCTTGTCGGCCTCATCAAGGTCCGGAGAAAAAGCGAGCGAGACATCGTCGATTCCTGACGGAGCTGCCATGGCTATGTATTTGCCGCAATCCATCACCGAGCCTCCGCCCACGAGCACTATTACCGTGCCTTCCATGCCGAACGCTTCAAGGGCCTGCACTCCGGCTTTTACGTTGTTGTCAGTCGGGTTTGGGTCGACATGGGTAAAGGCTGCCCACTCAATATTTTGTGCTTCCAGGGCTTTCACGACCGTGTCTAAAACCCCAGCAGCCTCGACCCCTGCGTCACTCACTAGGAAAGCTCGGCTTCCATGGGACTGAACCTGTTGAGCCAAATTTGCAATGCTGTTTTCTCCAACCACAGTGGTCCCCATTGGGTCAAGAGTGAAGGTGTTCATGGTTTCTCCTAAATCGAAAGTCGGTGCTTTATGATGTGATGTTTTTTTGTCTGGAACTATGAGCGGTGCCATCGGGTCCAAGTTCGAGTCCGGTGATGGCTGTAGTTATTCGTCGGGCTGCATGACGCGCTCCCCAGAGATTTCCCGCAGCTGGACCGAGAGCGAAGGTGGCACTGCGACCCATCACGAAAATGGGGTAAGGGCCTAGCCGTAATGATTGGTCGACGAGAGGGAACCCATCGATAATTGGAATGTCTTCGAGAATCGGTTGAAGCCATCTCATGGAGTGGAGGGTGCTTTGAGTTCCGGTAGCTAGCCACACCTGGTCGCTATAGACCGTTTCATCGGTGTTCAGAGTTAGTACGCAACCTTTTGGAGAAGCGGTGCGGGCAGATATGACCTCGGTCGAATCGAGAATTTCGATTGAACCTTCATTTATGGGTGCGGTCAGCGAGTCATGCATCCAAGCTGGAATAGATCCGCCGTTGCGAGCAGCCTTTGCTGTCTGTATTCGTCGATCTGCATCTGCTTCGGCATGATATTTGGTGAGGTACTTTGGGCCCAGCCAACCCGGTTCAGTATCGAAGTCTCGTATTTGCAAAGGGCGGCGAGCGATAATCGTCACTGCAGCACCTTTCAAGGCTGCATTGCGAGCCAAATGTGCGCCAGTTAGTCCACCACCAATAATTGCGATGCTTTGGCCACTCAGATCAGACATACCGGGCAGATCGACATCAAGTGCGTGGTCTAGAAGTCCTGGTTGGTGACCTATGAGATTCCAGGTCCACTGCGGGATCTGCCTTTGGTGGGGGTTCGTGGCGATAATCAAATTTTCGGCCTGAATAATTCCGGCGGAGGTCGTTAATTCGACACTTTTATGGTCACTACGCAGCGATTCGGGTATCGCTAGCAGCGGGGAGGACAGATTGGTTTCGGCGATGATTTCAGCGCAGAAAGCAGAGAATGCCCCAGCCGTTGGAGGGTCGTATGGAAGGCCTGAACGCGGAAAATTCTCTCGGGTTACAAAGTCTGTTAATGCATACGGGTTAGGAGAGGGGTGATGCACGATTGGTGAACGCAAAGCACTGATTTCGGCTCGATCAAATTGTTGATTCCAGCTGTTAAGCCACTCGTTTGATCGATCAATTACTGTCACGTCTGCGGCGGGATTTACTTGCTTAAGGTGGAGTGCTGCAGCGAGGCCGTGTGGGCCTGCGCCGACGATGCAAGTTTCTGTTCTGAGTACCTCATCAGACTTTCCCATTCCCCAGATCATAATAGGAATGATAATCATTCTTACCTACATCCGCCCACTTCTCACAGTTGAGGGGCCAGATGTTTCTAGGAGGTCGGGAGAGAAAGTAGTTTCTTTATTGGTTGTGGTTTACTAGCTACCAGCAGTGTTAAGCACGGGGGGATTGCGGAAGTGGACACGAATAAAGAAGGTGCACGGCATTTAACGAAATGCGCATACCTATTTGATGCGGTTTTGGCTCGGATTCCAGAGGACCGGTGGGATGCACCGACTTGCTGTGATGGTTGGACAGTAAAAGACTGCGCTTCTCACGCGATTGGGGTGATGGTGAACCTCAGAAACCGGGCATTAGGTGAGGAGCCGGTGGACTATCAGGATGGATCGTGGGCCGGGGATAACCCCCTTTCCTCATGTCGAGAACGCCTTGACGATCTGGTTGAAGCGATTCAGGGTGCTGACCTTGACATGCAATTCAATTCACCGGTTCTTGGTGATCAGATTTTGGGTGAGTTCTACGGGCTGATGGCATACGACTTGTTGGTCCATGCCTGGGATTTAGCGGATGCCGTGGGTATCGCTCATGGGATTGACGAAATAACTGCAGGTGTTGCCGTGGCTAAGTCAGGGCATCTGACGTCCCTGGTGCGGTCCGAAGACTACGAATTTGATCCGGCCTGTGGAGATAGTGTTCTGAACCGACTCATCGAGTCAACGGGACGGACCCCAGTTAACGGCTGGTAGTGGGTCGGTTTACGGCTCCGTCAAGCGCTAGACGCCCTAAAGGATTCGGTCTGACGACAACGACTGCGTTGAGGCCTGTCTTTCAATGCAAAGTCAGGCGGAGCGGAGATGAGAAATAAGGCAGGCGTGTATCTCAATGTGAGATAGTCGACCACGGCTTAAGCCCCTAAAAAGGGGGCTCACGAAGGGGAATTATGACGTACTTAGTTGGAATACAGATGCGCGCAGCAGACAGTGCAGGGTTCGCAAGCGAATTCGAAAGCTGGACCAAACCACTCTTTATGGACTTAGGAGCTACAAGTGCTCGGTTGTCCCAAACCATCTTCGGCAGCGACCAGGCCGGCATGTTGTTGGCTGCGGCGACATTTGATTCGATTCAAACAGCTGCTGAATGCGAGAAGAACATGAATGCTGACCCTCGTGTGGGCGAGACTATGGCAAGAGTCGGGGCGCAACGTGTAGGTCGTTCGCTGATGGTGGTGCGAACAGAACGGGGAGAGCTTGCGGGTGAGTACGGATCTGGACTAATTATTTCCTCAAGCTCCCAACCAACCGAAGACGAGGTTCAGAAAATGTCTGACGATGGTTGGTCCATCATGGGAGACCATGTAAACGGAATTCGCCAAGGTCAAATGATTGCTGCTGGGGAGCGGACCGGAATGTGGGTCGCAGGTACCTACGCCGACAATCTTGATGACCTTATGGCAGGCAGCGCCAAACTCTTTGCCGATCCTCAAACACAAGAAAACATGGTTCGCTTTGGAAATCAGCTCGTCTCGCGCACGCTATGGAGAACTCTTGTCTAATAGGTCACCGACACCTGTAGATAGTCTGGCTGTTTAGATAACACTCCCTTCTAATTCGGAAGGGGGTGTTTGTTTCTCTAATTATCAATGACTTAGGAAGGGTCTCGCATCCACTCGCCTAGTGGCGCAATCATGCCGACGGTGTGGCCAATGGTTATAGGTATGAACCCGGCGTCGTGCACCCAGCGGGATGCAAGTACTGGTTGCTGTTTGAGTTATCCCACTCCATCGCAAATAACTAGTGGGCCTTCAGAGTTTGCGAGCCGGGCCGGCAAAATAGCTTGGTAGCTGTCGGAGTGTTTCCATGCCATTGCAGCATCTGCATCAGGGAATTCGATCACAACCGTAATAGGGTTTGGGTCGTCTTCTGAGTGCAGTTTCTCATCCATATGT
>Ga0163179_10003856_pt1 | contig 10112 bp, 10 predicted proteins | sample AtlANTMetagenome_FD_109643 | JGI IMG/M metagenome (GOLD analysis project Ga0163179, IMG submission 109643) | Marine eukaryotic phytoplankton communities from the Atlantic Ocean - Atlantic ANT 2 Metagenome | ecosystem: Environmental > Aquatic > Marine > Oceanic | place: North Atlantic Ocean... | reverse complement strand
TTTCTATTCATTAACATTTCTAATACTTTTAAATTTTTATTTTGAAATAACTCTGTATCTATTCTTTTTTGAAATACTGTTGGTAAAAATCCAACTTTTTGAAACATTTGTAAATGTATTGGATTGCTAGGATCAAAGTCATATTGTCCATTTAATGTAAATTTTGGGTCTACATTTCGGATAACTGTTTCCATAGTCATCATTCCTTTTGACAAATTGCTTGACGATCCTTTAAACATATCTTTACCAACCTCTGAATACAATGTACTTTTTGTTATTTGATCAGGTGTTAATTTAGATAAATTAGACATCATAAGATCAGATTCATCTGTTTCTATCAACGCATTTAATGCTGATATTCTGCCTGTAATATGTTTTTGAAAACGAGTAATAGTGTCCGGTGTTAAATTACCTAGCTGTTCATTAAATTGATCTAATGTAACTTCTACATCTGGTTTTGATAAACTAGAATCAGAATAAAATTTAACAGGTTCTCCTCTTAACAAAGATTGCATAGCAATCATATTATGTAAATACGCTTTTTGCCCTTTTATTGTTTGACCTTGTAAGTCCATAGGATTTATTAAATTACCATATTGTTTGTAAAAACTTTGCATTGCTTCTAGCGAATCTATTGTACGTTGCGTATATTTTGCACCATAAGGCGAAGTAACTTCTAATGTTTTTTGTTGTAATTTAAGTTCTTCTATTAATTTAGTTACTTTATCTTGTTGATTTGCACTTAGTGCTCTTTCTACATTACCTTGATATGTGCCTAAAATATCTTCTGTATCTACATTATTTTTATCAACTTGTAATTTTTGATGGTAGGCATCAATACTATTTGAATGTTGTGCCTGTATTTCTTGCATTGTAATATCAAGAATTGGTTTATATGAATTTGGTAGTTGCTCTGCATATGCTTCTACAATAGGAGTCATTAATCCATTAAAATCATCAGATGTTCCACCTATATCATATTTTATTTTATTAGCTATGTTTGTTGCTTCTTTATCTAACTCTAATCCTATTTGGGCTTTAGCTTTAGATAATGCAAATTGATCAAACATTTTTGCCGCATCTTCTGTAAAGAATAAAGGTCTATTAATAGGTTTTGGTCTTTGTATTTTTTCAATAGAACCATTTTCATTTTCTATTTCTATTTCTTCAAACTCTACAGAAAAATCATCAATAGCTGACTTTGCTCTTAATTTATCAATTTGTGTACCTACACCGGCTACACTTTTAGCTAATTGTTGATTTGCCTCTTGAGTAACTCTTTGTGCTGTATCAAGTGCACGTACTATTGCTCTACCACCAGATTGATCTATTACTCTAATTTGTGGTGCATATTGTATTTGTCTTTTATATTCTTCTGCCATTATCTTAATGCCAATCCAATATTTATTGCTTCACCCACAGCATCACCTGCTGATGCCCACAGTCTTGTACGTCTAGCTGATAATTGTGCTTGTCCAGATATTTGTGCCGCCTGTCCTTCCATAACTGCTTGACGTGCTCCTAACATAGCATTGTTTGCTCTTTCAATTCCCATCATACGAGCATTACGCAAATCTTTACTTGTTGCTTCTTTATTTGCTTGTAAAAATGCTCCATAACTTGGTGAGTTTATATCTACACCAGAAGATGCAAACGCCGCTAAATTACGTTTTTTTAATTTTGCCGCTTGTTCTTTTATATCATTTGCTTTTTGTTGAGCGGCAAGTATTTCAGCTTGTGCTTGTGATTCGTATTGACGTTTACGTTCCATAGCCATACGCTGTTCCATTTCCATTTGGGCTTTAATATATTTAGATTCATCACTAAATAGATTGCCAAAAAATCCTAGTATTGCTCCACACATTAAAAATATACCTCCGAGGTAATAGCTAATATTCTAAATGGCACAGGCACAGTTTGTGTTATAGAAACAAAAGGAGTTTGCGTATATCCTAGTGTATGTATATCTTTTTTACCTGTATATCCTACCATTTGTAATCCATTATCATTAAGCAATACATCATTAGTATTTACTTGTAAATTATATGTTTTAGATAATTCTAATATAGTTTTACCTATTTTGCGAGGATACCCATATGTAGATCCTAAACCTCTTATTGGTTGAACAGAATCAATAGGTAGTGTTTCTATTTCAACTGTATAGTCTAATCCTATATCACACGCACTTGCCGGTAATTGAAAATTGACTACACCTCCTGAAGAAACTGTTCCTGAACCATAGTATCGTATATCATCTTCTTCATTAGATCCAGATGTTGCGTGTACAATTTTACCACGTAAGTCTGGGTTAGTATTAAGTCCTGTAAACACACGACTTGTTGTAAACTCTATTGTAGCATTATCAGATGCCGAAACTGTTTGATCAATAACAACTATATATTCACCAGAAGTTCCTGTAGCATTTGCACTTTGTATTATATATTCTGTAGATGCTCCACCAATCTTAAACTTTTCTCCTGTTGTTGGTGCATTAGCAAAACCATCTAGTGTAAGTTGTCTACTTGACGTTACAGCACCATTTACTAATACTGTTCCGTGTGGCTGATATGACCCCGATAATATTTTACTTACTGAACAATCTGTGGGTAATGCAAATTGAGAATTAGATATTTGTTCTAAATAATATTTATCTGCACCATTTACTGTTCTTTTAACAACAGTATATAAAAATGAAGTAATCCCTGCTGTTGATAAAAAACTACCATCTGTTTGCCATATTACCCATCCTGCTAGTTTTTCTTGTCTTTGTGCAGAAAATACACCTAGTGAGCCATCATCATTTGCAAATAAAATAAACTGTTCTGTCTTTGCTCCTGTTGATTTTATAATACCTGTATCTGTAGGATTATTAACTGCTTGTGGTGATAAGAATGTTAATACAGTTGGAACATAATCTTCCGTAGCTGTATTATAGAAGAACTCTCTTACAGTTTTACCATTAGGTTGTACAAATATTGCCGCACCATCAAATAGTCGTGGCATACATTTTTGGGTAGCACCTAAACTAGATTGTCTTTCTAATTTTAAATCTGATGGTGTAAGTGGTCTACCTACTTGTGGTTTAAGATAAAACTCACCTGTACTTGTAAATATTTCTAAATGTTTGCCAGATACTAAATGTCGTATTTCATTTATTTGATCAGATGATATAGCAATTTGTATAGAATCTGTATCTTCACCATCAGCTACATCAAAGTTAAAAAAATCTGCTGTTTTGCTACCCGCAACAAAATCACTAATTGCTCCACCTGCAAAAAATAATCTTTGTTGATGAAACTTACACGTAGTAGGGTAGCCATTATAATCACTATATACTTGCTCATCCCATTGTTTTGTTGGTGGATGTCCTATAATTCTTACATTAGTACCTCCTCCATCTGCTGAATCTCCTCCTGTATCACTTGAACCTGCTGTATAGGTATATCTATCGTCATCTAATACAGCTATGGTAAATGTGCCATTTAAATTACCTGCCGCCAATCCATCACCATCTTCATTAAGTATAGATTCTGCACCTTCTATAGTAACACTAGCACCATTTGCAAAGCCATGTGCAGGATGCAATACTGTAACTGTACCACTTCCTTCTTGACTTTTAAGCGGGTCATCATCTAATTCTATTCTTACATTTTTTTTTAATGTAGCTGTTACTGTTGTTGGATTAGTATAGGCAGTAATTAATAATTCAGATCCGTGATAACGTATACGTGTTCCTACCATACTTGCCGCAAAATAATCTGCACTTGTAGTACAGGTTACACCTGTTTGTGCTGTTGTTTGGTTAATATCTAGTGTAATAGAATCTTCAGCAAATTTAAAATATGGTTGATAAACTTGATCTTGATTTGTACTTTCTTTAAATGCAAAATCTGTAATAGTAAATGTTGTTGCTCCTGTTCGTGTAATTATTTTGGGTTTAAAATCATTGTGAGTAATTATCATTGTATCGGCTTGTTGCGTATAAGTAAGTTCAAATAGATTACTTGTAGTCCACGCACAGCTTGTAAAACTTTGCAATAATGTACCATTAGTAGAAAAAATTTTACATTTAGTATTTTGGAATGCAATTATATATTCTTGATCTTCATTAAATATAAATGGTTCTATTCTAGTAGTTTCACCTAAATCATATCTAAACAAAGTGCCTTGTCGTCTTTCAACAGGGCCCTGATTTAAAACAAAAACATTTCTAGCTTTTTTAAGTGATTGTTGAAATGCGGCTATATCAGTTCGTGATATAACAGTTTCATCAACCTCTCCACGAGTAAAACTGTTTTGGTGTACACGTTGTATTGCCATTCATTAACTACTGCTACTTGGTACAACTGCTCTAATACCATCTGCAGTTCCTCTATTTCTTACTTCTATTAGTAAACTTGTGTTTAATTTTCTTGTAGTTTGTGTTTGTGATTCCATACTTCGTGCTAACACTAATTGTTGTTGAGCACGTTTTTGATATAGTATTGATAAATTATCATTTCTTGCTATTGCACCTGCAAATAAACTAGCAAGTTCAAATACAAGTGCTTGTGTAAAATAATCTGGAAATTCTGCTTCGTGTGGTTGATATGTGTAATGGCAAACAACAGTATCATTAGTGCCGGTATTTGTATATAATTCTTCGTTATATCTATCAAATACAATAACATTATCTGAAACTGTAAGTGTATGAATTAATATTGCATCATTAGGAATCTGATAAGCTGAATCCCATTTATCTAAAGGATTGGTTGCAAGTTTTGAAAGTTGTGCTTGTTTTGTTGCAAATCTCCATCTTGCTTTTGTAAGCATAGAACGTAGTGTTGTTTCATAAAGTTGATTAGCAACCTTACTTTCTGTTGTATTGTCAGTAAAAGAAGCAATAGTATTTGCTCCAATTAAAACTAATCCTTGATTACATATATCTATTTTACTTATCATAATTTAAATATCGGGGGAGTTGCCTCCCCCAATACCCTATGTACCATTAATACAAGTAACTGTAGCCGCCGCTGTTGCACTTGATACAACAAGGACATCTACTGTTCTTGTGCCACCTGTAGACCCAACAGCAATGATTACATCATTCTGTTTAAGCTGATTGGTAGCATTGTTAAAATATCCAGATCCTGCAATAGTACCTACAGCATCTGCAGAGTTGTAGAGATAAACATTCTGATCTCCACCACCTGCAATCTTTTTTAAGTTTGCTTGAGTAAAAGCCATTAGTTTTCTCCTATTCTGTTATTTGACATTCTATAGCACCATCATTGTCAATCATCACAGCACCCATAGACATATATGAAGTGATTAGATTACTGACCTTTTCAGGAATATAGTTTACTTCAGTTCTGATATCAGCACCCATAGCAAGACCAACTGATGATCTGTGCCACGCATGACAATCTCTTGTAGTACCAGAAAGTGATAATCCAGAGAATGAGAACCATAAAAATCCTAACCATCTCTTAGCCGTCATACCACCTGCATATGGTAATTCTTTTTCACCAATATACTCTGCTCTTGAAAACTGATCTATTTGTAATAAATCAGCCCAACCTGCAGAAGATACAACAAAGTATCTCTGACCATCATCAGGCACATCTGCTTCACCAAATGCTTCGTAAACTGTTAGGGCTTTAGCAAGTGTTAATGCCGCAGACCCGTGTGCTACGTTGTTACTATTAGACCCTGCATCAAGTACATCAACAATTAGTTGGTCTGTCTTTCTACCTAATGCCGCCGCCGCTGATTGAGAAAGCACTTGTCTTTCATCAATGTTAGTTTTCAACTCATCTAATCTATCAACATAATCTGCCGCATAGTAATCAGATAGAGTTACGTCAACTGTATTGTGCGTGATTTCCATAGTCGGAACATTAGCGTGTCTTGACTTTTCAGTCGCAGACCCTTTGCCCACCTTCTGGAATCTCGCTTGGTTGCCTTTTACATTATTAAGCTGTCTTACTGTATTTCTCAGTTTAGAACCCATACGTTGGTATGCCATATGTACTTCAGATTCAAACTGCTTAATAAAGGCAGTAGTAATGGAAGTTGCCATTCCTATCTCCTATTTAGTTAATATTACAGTTTATGAATTGTCCGTAGAATTCTGATTAAGGGTTCTCCAACGTGGGCCACACACATCATCTATGGGTTCACCATTAAAACCTTTCGGTTCTATATAAAAATACTTCATTTTTACACGTTTGACAAGTAGGGGTCTATCAGAAATTGTAAAACCCATATATTTAACCCAACGTAATGTTTTCTCTTGTTCTTCTGTAGCCACATTCCACAAGTAAGAATAATGACTTGCCAACCAAGTAAACACTCTTTTTTGGTGTCGCATATACCTATAATTAGCAAAAGGTTCTTCTGTGCTTAACCACCACGCTGTACCTTTTTTTTCGTTATCCATTGATGAACAACAACCAAACATTGCTTCTATTGTACCATCATCTTGATATACACCAAAAGTATGAACATTAGGTCTATTGATACGAAAAGGATAGAGTAAAGTCCATAAAGGGTCTTTACCCATAACAGCTAATTCAAACTTATCTGTTTGTTTTATTTTTGGTGCAAGTTCAAAGCAATCATCAGGGATTGCTATATCCATATACATTATCTATATAATCTCTGAAACGCATCATCTACTTGTCTTACAAATGATTCATCTCTTTCTTTAGGATCAAAGTAACGAGGATCTTTCATCATTGAACGCACATCATCTAATGTTAATCTATTTACAGGTTCTGTTTGTGTAGAAGATATATTTTGTTTTTGCATATCCATAAATCGTTCTAATATTTCAATACCTCTTGCTGATTGTCCAAGTGTACTTTGTAAATATTCGTAATCATCTGCACCGAAATGACTTTGTGCAAAAGCATCAACAGCGTCTATTCGTGCATTTGCATTTTCACCCAACTTTGTTGATTCCTCTTCTAAATTAGGTTGATACTCGTGTTGTGCTGTAATAAATGAATTAATACCATCCTCAAACATTTCTTGATTATAGGCATTATTAACACAATGATCTTTCCACCAATCAAAAAGTGGATTAGCCACAACATCTTCTTCTGTTACTGTTTCTGGTAAGGCAGGTAATGTGTATTCTTCAGGAACTTCTGATTCTGCCTCTTGTGATAATTCATCTATAATCTCATCACGTAGTTCGTCTTTTTTTCCTCCAACAAACTTCTCTAAATGCTCATTTGATTTTAATAATTCATCTGTGCGTACCTCTCCTGTTTCTGCATTCCAAAATTTTTCAGGCACATTCTCCGGCCTTGCATTTGAAATTGTTTCACGTGGAACATCTGCCTCTATAGGTTGTGGTTCTGGTTGCGGGTCTTGTGTAATGTTTTCAGGTACAGGTTCTTGATTTTCTTCAGCATTATCTGACATCTTGTTTCTCCTTTACTATACGTTGACTTCGCCCTTTATTAAATCGTCTTTGCATTAGTCCAACAATATATCGCTGTCCTTCAAGATGACGTAGAGAAGCATCAGATATTTCTGACCCTGCTACAGATTCAATAGTTATTTGACGTAAATAAGACAAAATAGCTTGTGCATCTTCTCTTTTAAACACACTTTCAAATAACGTATTGATTCGTTGTTCTTCTTGGGGATTTCTTTCAAAGTTGTCCAAACCAATTATACGATTGGGCTTTGTGGTTTTCATTCTACTTTTATATCACCCTGTAAATGATTTTGCAACATCTGATGCTTGTTTTGGATCAATACCTTGTTGTTGCATATTTGCACCCATTTGTTGAAGCTGTTGTCCTGCCTCAATCATTTCTTCATCTGATCTAATTAATTCTTCTGGTACACCTAATTTTTTAGCTATAAATTTAGCCATATCTTGTTGTTTAATTAATAGGTTTGTAATTTGTGGCCCTACTCTGCCTTGCAACATTGCAACAAAACGATCTATTGTTGCTACATCTTGTTGTTGCTGTGCTTGTGCAAGTGGCGAAGAAGAACGTATTTTTATTTCTCTACCATTAACAGTAGGTATATTTATTCTTCCTTGTTTTTTTAAAATATAAATTACTCTTTGTAGTACAGGATTTACAAGTTCAGCTTGTAAACGACCAAATGCCGCACCTATTTGACGAGATAAATCTGCCATACGTTCTGCTACTTCTGTTGCTGACATTGGAGTTTTCTCATTTGGGTTGCCTAACATATCATTATATAAGGCCTTTTTAATATTTTGTCGCATATCTCTTATCACTAAATCTGATACTTGAAAGTTACCCGCAGGTGCGACAGGTGTTAGACCGCTACTGCCTACAGCTTTTGGTATGATTGTTCCGGGAATTAATTGTATATTATCTACATTAATAACACCATCATCTTCAACTTGATACATTCCCGATATTGCCATTTGTGCATTTTCTAATATTAATTCTATAACTAGATTAGCTGTTTTAATTGCAGGTAAAGCTAATTGTAGTGGGCCTCTACCATACACTTCTCCTGCACATTTACTCCATCTGTATATAATAAAAGGATTAGATCCAATACCTTTAAATGTATCATTAAATAATTCGGCTTGATACATTTCTGATATAACGCAATATTTATATTCTTCCTCTTTTCTGTTTTCATAATCTCTATATATAACTTCAATAATCTTACAATCTTTATCTGGGTTTTTGCTCATTTCTTCCATCATACGTTCTGGTATTTTAGCGTTAGGATAAGCAACAGTTATTTGTTTAAATTTAATATATCGTTCTCTAAAAACGTGATCTATTTTATCATCATATCCAGAATCTAATAATACTTGTGGTAAAGGAATAGAACGAAAACGAACAGGTTGTACAGCATCACCTTCTTCTACAAGTAATACTCCTGTTCCTACAGCACAATCTAAAAATGTTTCGTGTACTTCTTGAGAAAAATTAGAGTTTTGTAATATTTCAAAAATATATTCTGTAACTTGGTCAAGGTTTTCATTAACCTCTTTTTGTTGATCTTTTGGTATTTCTGTGCCAGATGTTAAATCAGCCCACCTTGCATAGTTAGGAACTATACCTGCTTGTAATCGTGAAGCAAATTCTTGTACACCTACTACGGCAGTTTCATCAAATATAGATTCACTTCTTCTTTTTGCTATGCTTTCAGAAAAAAACGATTCACGTTGAGGTAGTGCATATTCATAGCAATCTTCAAAGATAGGTGTCCATTGATCTTTGATAGCTTTCGCTTTACGATAACGTGCTAATAGTTGATTTACTTTTGATTCAGATAAATCAATAGTAGCTTGTGGTTTAACATCTACAACCATTATACTCCTAGAGTTTGTCTAGTTTGTATATCCCCACTTACCATAAACCCTTGTCCGCTTTTTCTACCAGAAAGTAGAGAACGTCTACCTCTTTTACCTGATAAATCGGCAACACTTTCTTGATACGCTTCATCTTTAAGTTTTGCCTTTTCAGCTAACTCATTACGCCTAGCTTCTGCTCTTTGTTGGCGTAATGTTTTTTCATAAGGGCTAGGTGGTGGTGGTGGTGGTGGTGTATATCCGCCTCCGCCTCCGCACATAGTTTACCTCCTTCTTTCATAAATGTTTTTAGGTTTACCACTAAAAACATCAAAATTACGTTTCGCTATTATAGGTTTACTATATTTCGTACCAATCGTCAACGACCTACCCTCACCTGCACCTAATAATAAATATTGAAGTGCATCGTGAATATGTGAAAATCTATTTTTATTTGGGCGTTCATCATAGCGTTCTCCCGATACTTGTAGTCGTCTATAATGATATCCTCCTGCAAATCCTCTAATTAAATTAATACAACTTTTATCTATAAGAATACCAGATTCACCATCTACCATTCTTGTTAGTGTAGCATTTACACTTTCTAATCTTATTAAAACATCATTACTTGGTGCAGGTCGTGCTGTAATACCTTTACCTCTTAATATTTGAAAAGGTGTGTTTTCATCTGTTTGCACTCTATGATCACCGGCAGGATCGCCAAATATATAAAATGGTCTAGGGTGATACTTTGCCATAGATTGTTTCATTAAGTCAGAAAACTTTACTATACCCATATCTTCAGCTACAAGTTCTTCTAATA
>Ga0163179_10003854_pt1 | contig 10114 bp, 9 predicted proteins | sample AtlANTMetagenome_FD_109643 | JGI IMG/M metagenome (GOLD analysis project Ga0163179, IMG submission 109643) | Marine eukaryotic phytoplankton communities from the Atlantic Ocean - Atlantic ANT 2 Metagenome | ecosystem: Environmental > Aquatic > Marine > Oceanic | place: North Atlantic Ocean... | reverse complement strand
TTTCGCCCTTCGGCGCATATTCGCGGCCCTCGACAAATTTGATGGTCTTATCGTCAGGCGCAATAACGCCGGTGCGGGACCCCGCTTCAATCGTCATATTGGAAACAGTGAGGCGTCCCTCCACATCGAGTTGACGAATGCCCGAGCCTGCATATTCAATGGCGTAGCCGGCGCCACACGCTGCACTTTCCTGACCGATGATCGCAAGGATAACGTCCTTGCCCGTAACCCCGAATCCAAGCATGCCGTTCACATTAATGCGCATCAGCTTGGGTTTTTTCTGCCATATGCTTTGCGTCGCCAAGACATGTGCCACCTCGGAAGCGCCAATGCCGAACGACAAACAGCCAATCGCCCCATGGCTTGACGTGTGGCTGTCACCGCAAACGAGCATGATACCGGGCTGGGTGATGCCCAGTTCCGGGCCGATTACATGGACAATACCCATGCGCTCATCGGTGATGCCGAATTGAGTGATGTTAAAATCGCGGGTATTCTTGTCTAGCCCTGCTACTTTTTCACGGTATTCAGGTACGGCAATTTCCTCGATGGTTCGTACCGTGGTGGACGAATAATGATCCGGCGTTGCAAAGGTCTGCTCCGCCCGCCGCACAGTACGATTATTATCGCGTATCATGGTGAAGGCATGGAACGCACCATCATGAACTAAATGTCGATCGATATATAGCAGTGACTGGCCGTCATCTCGTTTTAAAATTTCGTGTGCATCCCAAATCTTCTCAAATATAGTTTGTGGACCTGCCATTTCTTCCTCCCGTTAAAATCGCATTCATTATCCCGTCGTCGTATAAGCACCGCCATTCACGTGAATTGTCTGCCCGGTGGTATAGCGTCCTCCCGGCCCGCACAACGCGCGTACCATAGCGGCAATGTGATCCGGGTGTCCGTCTACGTTAGTCAGGGTGTTACCACTACGGAGTCCGGGTGGCTTTTGATGCTCCGCACCGGTGTCGGTCAAAACACGCCCCGGCACCAGGCAGTTGGACGTCACCCCATGCGGCCCACCTTCATGGGCCAACGCTACAGACATGCCGGTCAATGCGGACTTTGCCGTCGATACATGCAACCGTTCCCGCACGCCTGTATGGCCCGACAGGCCGCCTATATTGATGATGGTACCACCACCCGATTCTATCATTTTTGGCAGCGTCGCCCGCGCACAGAGAAACGGTCCTTCCACATCTACCTTCATAATCTCACGAAAGGCCTCGATGTCCATATCCTCTAACTTGCAAACCTTTCGAACGGACGCATTGTTGATGAGAATGTTGATTTTGCCGAATTTCGCCATCACCGCATCGACCATATCGTCGACCACGTCCGGCTCGGAAATATCGCCGATAAAAGTCATCGTTTGGGCTTTGTTCTCCCGAATTTCTTCGGCAACGGCCTCAGCCTCTTTAACAGAGGTGAGCGCGTTTATGCAAACCGCCGCGCCGGCCTCCGCCAGATCGAGACAAATAGCGCGCCCAATGTTTTTCGCGCCGCCCGTAACAATGGCGACTTGCCCCGCCAGTTCCTTAGGTCCAACAACCATGGTGTGCCTCCCTACTTAAGTTTCTTTTAGCTATCTCCCTTCTCGGGGTCATGCCGGTGCACATATTCACGACGTAAGATATACAGCCCGCTTGCAATGACAATCCCCGTGCCGGTAATGGTCCAAATATCGGGAACGTGCCCCCATAGAATAAATCCGGCCAAACCCGCCCAAAAAATAGCGGTGTATCGGAAGGGTGCCACCGTAGAAGCTTCCGCATAACGAAAACCTTCGATCATCGCGTAATGCCCCGCGCCTACAAGAAGCGCACCGCCAAAGGAGATAACGACCGATTCAAACCCAGGCATTACCCACGGCCCAAAGCTCGGAATGATACTGGCCGGATGTGCTGCGGCATAGAGGCCGATAGGGATTGTACAGGCCCCCACCACGCCATTGAGAATGAAGGTGGTCATCAATACGGCAGTTGAAGATTCTTTCGCCGTCATCTGGCGCGTTAGCAAATCCCGGGTGGTTGCCAAAAATGCTGAACCCAGCGGGAACAGTACCGCCAACCGAATAACATCTCCCGTCGGACGCATGATAATTAGAATTCCGGCAAACCCCACAATCACCGCGCTCCACCGCCGCCAGCCAACATTTTCGCCCAGCACCGGACCTGCCAAAGCCGCCAGCAATAACGGTCCGGCAAAAGTAATGGCGACGGTATCCGCTAACGGTAAATATGTAACACCCAGCGTGAAACAAATAACACTCATGGACACGCAAACCGCCCGCAAGATATGTACTTTCAGATTGTTGATACGAAGCGCATCCCAGCCGCCATTGAGCCAAACCAAAAACAACAATGGCACCAACAACACGAAGACCGCCCGCATAAAAATAATCTGCCCGACCGGAAACTCTTCGGAGAGCAACTTCAATACCGCATTGTTGAGGTTCATAAGACAAGCGCTCGCCACCATAAAAGCGATGCCTTTTAAGGGCGCAGCTTGGTGGACGGATAGAGCCATACTTCAGCTGTCCTTTTGTGCATTGAGTTGGTGTTGCCGATGTAAAATATAGAGCCCGCTTGCACTAACGATACTCACACCTAGGACTGTAAGTTGATCGGGTAAATAGCCCCAAATCATAAAACCTAAAATGGTCGCCCATAGTATTCCCGTATAGCGAAATGGCGCCACCACCTTCGCCTCCACATACCTAAATGTGTCGATCATGAAGAAATGTCCGACGGCAACACAAATGCCAGTCATCAAAAACAGGCCGAAATCAAACATATTTGGCATTACCCAGCCAAAAGGCGCTATCAGCAGGCTCCCAAGAGTGGCAATGAGGCTTGATGTAAAGAGTATCGATAGCGAACTTTCATGCGCCGTTAACTTTCGCGTAACGATGTCTCGTATGGCGCCGGATAATGCAGCAGCTAGTGGAAACAGCATAGCGAGCTGAAGCGTTCCGCCTGTTGGGCGCGTGATGATGAGAATACCGACAAACCCCAAAATAACCGCTGCCCAGCGACGCCAACCTACCTGTTCGCCCAAAAAGGGAATTGCGAGCGCAGTGAGAAACAACGGCGAGGCAAAAGTCAGTGCTACTGTTTCCGCCAGCGGCAAGTAAGTTACCGCCAAGACAAAGAAAAATCCGTTAAGAAACTGCAAAAATCCACGATGCCCATGTGCCGAAAAATTATTTGGCTTAAGGGTCTCCAGTCCACCGATACGGTGGGCGATTACAATTACAATCACAACCATAACCAAGGACCGCATGAAAATGATTTGGCCGGATGGATAGCCCGCTGATAACCACTTTAAGAGCGCATTATTCAAATTCATGAAAAAGACACTCAAAATCATAAAGGCTATACCCTTAAACGGGGCAGCCTGGTGCGTATCACTAGACATGGAAAAACCTAAATAATGCGGCCCCACCCTGCGCCAGCGCAGGACCAGCCTCCACCACCATCAGCAACCCTCCTATTGATTGACTCATGCTGGCGCTGAAGGCTAGGAATCTACTACGAACATGACGATCAGACAATTCAGGAGAGAGAGAATGGGCCAAGCGCTCGACCGCGACGATATAGACGTTTATTTACGTGAGGTTGGTCTACGCGATGGGCTGCAGAATGTAAGCACTTTCTTTCCCACCGAGGCAAAGAAAGAATGGATCGCCGCAGAAGCAGCTGCCGGAGTTACCGATATCGAAGTATGTTCTTTCGTGCCGCCGAAGCTCATCCCACAATTCCAAGATGCTCTGGATGTTGTCGCCACAGCCAAAAAAATAAGTGGCCTTAATATGTGCGCTCTAATGCCAAACTTAAAAGGTGCCGAACGCGGCATCGAAGCAGGCGTGGATCAATTGAACTACGTCACCTCTGTCAGCGAAACCCATAATCTAAAAAATGTCCGGCGGACGCCACAGGAATCGATAGAGAACTTCAAAGAAATTGTTGATTTCCGCGATCAAAAATCTGAAGAGACCGGTAAGAAAGTAACTTTGCTCGCAGGCTGCGCAACCGCGTTCGGTTGCACGCTTGAGGGAGATATCGATCCCAAAGCGGTAATCAGCATCGCCAAACAGTTCGTCGCTGCTGGCGCGGACGAAATCTCGCTTGCTGATACGGTCGGTTTCGCTAACCCGGACCAGATCAAATCACTTTGCCGGCAGGTTATGGACGAGGTAGACGTCCCCATCACCATTCATCTCCACGACACACGCGGAATGGGTGTCGTGAACGCGTATGCGGCCTATGACGCCGGCATTCGCCGCTTCGACGGTTGTCTCGGCGGGCTTGGTGGCTGCCCCTGGGCACCTGGTGCCACGGGTAATGTGGTCATGGAGGATATGGCCTTTATGTTTGAAGGCATGGGGCTGCGCACCGGCATTGATCTCGATAAACTTTGTATGGTTCGCGACATCGTTACACGCGAACTACCTGATGAACATCTTTCTGGGGGCATTGCCAAAGCAGGCACGCCGATGAATTTTGCACAAGCGACACCGCTCGCTACAGTAGCGGAGTAATACTCAATGAGTGACAGCGAAGCAAAACTAATCCTCGACGACGAAGACTTTCCCGAACTTAGAAATGAAGTCCGAAAGCTCTGTGAAAAATATCCAGCCAAATACTGGTTGGCCCTCGAAGACGAACCGCCAGAATCGAGCTACCCGACCGAATTCGTCCAAGAGCTCACCGATGCAGGCTATTTAGCGGCACTCATACCCGAAGAATACGGCGGGTCAGGCCTGTCGCTCCGTGCCGGCTCGGTCATCCTAGAAACCGTTTGTGAAATGGGATGCCAAGGTTCCGCTTGTCACGCGCAAATGTACACGATGGGGACTGTGCTCCGTCACGGCTCGGACGAACAAAAGAAGCACTATCTACCGAAGATCGCCACGGGAGAGGTACGCCTGCAAGCTTTTGGTGTCACGGAGCCAACAACCGGCTCTGACACAACCCAACTTCGCACCAAAGCCGAACGAGACGGCAATGGCTATGTGATCAGCGGCCAGAAAGTCTGGATCAGCCGCGCTGGCCATTCCGATGTTATGTTGTTGTTGGCACGCACCACACCGAAGGAAGAATGCGAAAAGCGTACGGACGGCGTTTCGGTTTTTTTGGTTGATATGCACGAAGCTAAAAAAGACGGTATGGAAATCAAACCCATCGACGCCATGATCAACCACAACACGACGGAAATATTTTTCGATAATGTTCATATACCGGGGGATACGTTGATCGGCGAAGAAGGCAAAGGCTTCCGCTATATCCTCGATGGGATGAATGCGGAACGGTGCCTGGTCTCAGCGGAATCCATAGGAAATGCCCGGTTTTTGCTCAACAAAGCTATCAATTATGCCAACGAACGCGTAGTGTTTGACCGGCCCATCGGCCAAAATCAAGGTATTCAATTTCCCTTAGCGGATGCTTACATCAAGCTTCAGTCTTCCGACCTAATGGTTCGTAAGGCGACTGCCATGTTCGAGGCAGGGCTGCATTGTGGTGCGGAAGCAAATTGCGGCAAGTATCTCAGCGCAGAAGCTCTGTGGGCGTGTGCGGAGGCGTGTTTTACCACACATGGCGGCTTTGCTTTTGCGCGTGAATATGATGTGGAACGAAAATGGCGGGAAGCGCGGCTATCGCGAAATGCGCCCATCTCGCCCAACATGATCATGAACTTCATCGGCCAGCATGTCCTCGGCATGCCACGGTCTTATTAGGGGACGGGCTATGAGTGCTGACATCATGGAAATGACCATCGAAGAAGATTATCCGGAGTTCCGAGAAGCTGTCGCAAAAATATGCGAAGGATTTCCTGGCCAATATTGGCGGGATTTGGAAGACCAACCGCCGGAAGGTAGTTACCCGACCGAATTCGTGAGCGCCTTAACCGAAAGCGGCTTTCTCGGTGCATTGATCCCCGAAGAGTTCGGCGGGTCTGGCTTGCCGGTTCGCGCGGGCGCGGTAATCTTAGAAGCCATCCATGAGAACGGTTGTACCGCGGCTGCTTGCCATGCGCAGATGTACACGATGGGGACTTTGCTCCGTCACGGAACCGACGACCAGAAGAACGAGTATCTCCCCAAAATCGCCAGCGGTGAATTGCGGCTCCAAGCTTTTGGTGTGACCGAACCCACAACCGGTTCCGACACGACGCAGCTCAAGACTAAAGCCGAGCGTAAAGGCAACGGCTATGTGATCAACGGCCAGAAAGTCTGGACCAGCCGTGCCGCACATTCCGATTTAATGCTGTTGTTAGCCCGCACCACGCCGGCTGAGGAGTGCACAAAACGCACGGACGGGCTTTCCTGCTTCTTGATTGATCTCCGCGAAGCGCAAAATAATGGCTGCGAGATCAAACCGCTGGATGCTATGATCAACCACAACACTACGGAAGTGTTTTTTGACAATATGAAAATTCCCGGCTCGTCCTTGATCGGAGAAGAAGGGAAAGGCTTTCGCTACATCCTCGACGGCATGAATGCGGAACGCGTATTGATCGCAGCAGAATCGTTAGGCGACGGCAAATTTTTTATCAAGAAAGGTGCCAATTACGCCAATGAACGTGTCGTCTTTGACAAACCCATCGGCCATAACCAAGGCATCCAGTTCCCCCTCGCGAAAGCCTGGGCCGAATTGCAAGGCGCGGACATCATGGCACGCAAAGCTGCCGTCATGTTCGATGCAGACGAACCTTGTGGCGCCGAAGCCAACATGGCGAAATACCTGGCTGCCAAAGCAGCCTGGGAGGCAGCAGAAGCTTGCCTTACCACCCATGGCGGATTTGGCTTCGCACGCGAATATGATGTGGAACGGAAGTGGCGCGAGGCACGTCTGTATCGGACAGCCCCTATTTCGGAGAACATGATACTGGCATATATCGGCCAAAATGTTCTCGGCATGCCTCGGTCTTATTGACGGAATTGGTGAGGAAAACGATCGAGACACGTATCACCGTCAATCCCCGGAGGGTGGGAGCCCAGGGAATATCAGAGAGCCGCTGGATTTCCGCCAGCTCGGGAGTGACGAAAGGTAAGAATTAATGACCTACGGCGCAAAGGAAATTGGTCTAAACCGATATCGCGAGGATATTGGCCGACACTTCGAAGATTTCCAGGTGGGCGATGTCTATGAACATCGACCGGGTCGAACCATTACGGAAACTGATAATGTCTGGTTCACCCAACTGACTATGAATACCCACCCCCTCCATTTTGACGAAACCTATGCCGCAAAGAGCGAATTCGGTAAGCCCTTGGTGAATAGCTGCCTAACGCTTTCTATGGTCGCCGGCATGAGCGTGTCGGATACTAGTCAAAAAGCTATCGCCAATCTCGGCTGGACCGATATCAAACTCAAGGCGCCCGTATTCGTCGGCGATACGATTTACGCGGAAAGCGAAGTGCTCGAGAAACGGGAAAGCAAATCTCGTCCCACTCAAGGCATTATCACCATTCGTACAACGGGCACGAAAGCCAACGGAGCCGTATTCATGTCTTACGTTCGAACCATGTTGGTGCCCAAACAAGGCTATGCCATCGACGATGTGGATTGATCAATGAACGCTGCCTCAAATGATGACGACCTTATTCTCGATACCATTGATCGCTTCTTAGTACGTGACGTGGAACCTCATGTCATGGAGCTGGAACATAACGACATTTGGCCTGAAGAGATTGTTGCCAAAATGGCGGAACTTGGTCTGTTCGGTGCAATCATCAAAGAAGAATATGGCGGGCTCGGTCTATCGTGCCTGACTTACGCCAAAATCGTCGAGCGGGTAAGCCGCACCTGGATGTCACTCTCGGGTATCTTCAATTCACACTTGATTATGGCCTACGCCCTGCAACGGTTTGGCACGGAAAAACAGCGCAGGGAATGGCTACCGAAATTCGCATCAGGCGAAATGCGCGGTGGCCTAGCATTAACCGAGCCCAGCTGCGGCACTGATTTACAGGCAATCCGAACCCAGGCCGTCAAAGAAGGTAATGACTATATCATCAACGGCACGAAGATGTGGATATCAAACGGCATCCACGGCCACTGCTTCGCGGTCATGGTCAAAACCGACATGGATGTGGAACCGCGCCATAAAGGCATCAGCCTTTTCTTAGTGGAAAAAGGCGACGGATTCTTGCCATCACGAAAATTGCAGAAGCTCGGCTATAAGGGTATCGATTCCGCTGAATTGGTTTTTGAGAATTGCCACGTCCCACCAGAGAACCTCATTGGCGGCGAAGAAGGCCAAGGGTTCAAGCATGTCATGGGCGGTTTGGAATTAGGCCGGATTAATGTGGCCTCTCGCGGCGTCGGCGTGAGCCAAGCAGCTTTAAATGAAGCAATAAAATATTCCCAACAACGGGAAACCTTCGGCAAGCCAATCCACAAGCACCAAGCGATCCAACTGATGCTCGCCGATATGGCAACCCGGACCGAGGCAGCCCGACTTTTGGTACACCGTGCCGCAAAAGCCTTTGACAAAGGCGAACGTTGCGATATGGAAGCAGGCATGGCGAAACTATTCGCCACCGAGGCTGCCATTTCCAGTTCCCTGGAAGCCATGCGTATTCATGGTGGCTACGGCTACTCCAAAGAATTTCCAGTGGAGCGCCTCTACCGTGATGCGCCACTGCTGACCATCGGCGAAGGCACTAACGAGCTGCAACGCATCATTATCGCAAAGCAGTTGATCGACCGGAACCTCATCTAAAGTGCTCCCTTTAGGCGGTGTCCGGATTTTAGCGGTAGAGCAATACGGCGCCGGCCCGTGCGGCACCCAGTATTTAGCCGACCTCGGAGCAGAAATTATCAAGATAGAAAGCCCACATGATGGTGGCGATATGAGCCGGGCCGTTGGCCCCTATTTCCTCGGGGACGGACGTAGCACCGCGTCCAGCGCATTCTTCCAATCTTTCAATCGAAACAAAAAGAGTATCACCCTTGATCTCAGCACCAAGGAAGGGCGGGCCGTTCTCCACGATCTCGTGCAATCTGCAGACGCTCTATGCGGCAACATGCGAGGCGACGTACCAGAGAAGTTGGGCCTCACCTATGAGACGCTTGGTGAGATCAATCCTAAAATAATTTGCGCTTTCCTTACAGCCTATGGCCGTAATGGCTCACGCAAAGACTGGCCGGGCTTTGATTATCTAATGCAAGCGGAAGCCGGTTATTTTTCACTAACCGGCGAGCCGGATACACTGCCCTCCCGCATGGGCCTTTCACTCGTTGACATCATGACCGGCCAAACCTTGGCATTGTCATGCTGCGCGGCCATCATTCGTGCCCGCGAAACCGGCCACGGCCAGAATATCGATACCAATTTATTTGATTTGTCCATGTCCAATCTTGGCTATCTCGGCACCTGGTATTTGAATGCAGGCCATATACAGGGCCGCGAAGCACGCTCCGGCCACCCATCTTTGGTTCCATGTGCACAATTTACCACAAAGGACGGCTGGATTTTTCTTATGTGCAATAAGGAAAAGTTCTGGCCGTCGCTTTGCGAGAAAATCGGCCGACCGGAATTGGGCGACGATCCGCGCTACATCAAATTCAAAAATCGTTTGGAAAATCGCGAAGATATTCAGACACTCTTGGATAGTGCCCTTTCAGCCAAAACCACGGCGGAATGGCTAGAACTTTTTGCCGGCACCGTGCCGGCCGCCCCAATTCTCAATGTAGGCCAAGCTATCGAAAATCCATTCGTGAAAGAACGCGGCAAAGTCATGGATATGACATTACAAGACGGCACGCCTTTCCGCCTGCTAGAAGCTCCATTCGAAACCGGCAGTCCGACGCCAGCGAATCCGGCGCCAGAACTGGGTGCACACACCGATGAAGTTTTAAAAGGACTAGGTTACGGTGAGGAAAAAATCAAATCTCTCCGAAACAACAAAACAATTTAGCTCACGTCCAAAAAGTGGACACTGAACAAGTGATTGTCATCGGTCCACACAGTTACCGGTGAGAATCCGCAAGCCGTGGTGAGTGCCTGAAATTCCTCAATAGCGTACTTATAAGAATTTTCCGTGTGAATACGTTCGCCTTTTCGGAACTGAAACGATTTCTCACCCACTTGAACCCTTTGG
>Ga0163179_10003852_pt1 | contig 10118 bp, 4 predicted proteins | sample AtlANTMetagenome_FD_109643 | JGI IMG/M metagenome (GOLD analysis project Ga0163179, IMG submission 109643) | Marine eukaryotic phytoplankton communities from the Atlantic Ocean - Atlantic ANT 2 Metagenome | ecosystem: Environmental > Aquatic > Marine > Oceanic | place: North Atlantic Ocean... | reverse complement strand
CAAGTATGTAAAAAAACAAAAATCATTTAAGGAAGCTGGAGATGGTGGATTTGGTGGTTCGGAGAATGTATATGGAGATGGTAACGCAAAAAATCCATCAAAAACATATCAGAAGAAAACCACCAAGAGAAAACCAAGAGAAGAAAATACGGTATTCAAGACAAGTGGATTTAAGAGTGAAGATAATGATACGGCAGAAGCATCACCATTTGGTAGATTTGCAGCCAACCTATTGGTAAGTGATGATGTGTTAAATGTGGAAAGTAAAGGTCAGTTAGCTCCAACCAATGGTAATCACCCATCTATGAACAAGGATAGTCTTACACATGGTGATTATTCAGGTTACGGAAAGGCTATGAAACCAAGAAATGATGGTAATTCATTCAGTAGATATTATAGTTTAGATGCTTGGTGGGAAGATAGATTGACTAAATTACCAGATGAAATTAAAAGAACATTTCCATTTTTAGCAGTTCCAAAACCAAGTAAATCAGAAAAGAATAATGGGTTGGATAGATTTGAAAAACAAGAAAAAATATTTAATGGTCAAAGTGATAAACCAAGCACCGATATGAAAGGTGTGGAACAGAAATTCACAACACAGCCATCAGCAAATAACCATCCAACCGTAAAACCAACAACCTTAATGAGCTACTTAATTACACTTGGAAGTCGTAAAGGTGATGTTGTATTAGATCCATTTGCAGGCAGTGGAACAACAGGAATTAGTTGTGTGTTTTCAGAGCGGAACTACCTACTTATTGAAAGAGAAAAAGAGTATTTTAAAATACTAAAGGCTCGGATTAAAAAAGCAGAAAATCCTGCAGGAATAGTACAACATGAGTGGTTTTAATGAGTGATAAATCAACTCTAATTCAATTCGGAACAACATTTCAATCTAAAACAATTTCATCACTTTTAGGTAATCAGAAGTTCTTACAAACGATATCGGATATTATGGAACCTGAATATTTCGATAGTGATGCTAATAAATGGTTATGTAAAACCATAAGAGATTATTTTTTCGAGTACAAAACCACACCAACACTTGAGGTTATGAAGGTTAAGATAGAAGAGTTGGAAAATGATGTACTCAAAGTTTCAGTTGTGGAAAATCTTAAAGAATCTTGGAGATACAAAGAATCCACCGACCTAAAATTTGTACAAGAACAAACATTAGAGTTCTGTCGTAACCAAGTTATGAAAACTGCTATTATGGATAGTGTTGATTTGATTGAAGTAGGTCAGTATGATGAGATAAAAAAACTCGTAGATAATGCTATGAAAGCTGGTCAAGATAGGGATTTAGGACACGAGTACATAGGTGGTATAGAAGAAAGACTCAATGAGTCATCAAGGAAAACAGTCAAGACAGGTTGGGATCCTATCGATGAGATTATGGATGGTGGTTTGGGAAGTGGAGAACTCGGAGTTGTAGTGGCACCTGCTGGTATTGGTAAGACTTGGTGTTTACAATCAATTGGAGCAGCAGCAGTTAAGAATGGTTTGAATGTAGTTCATTATAGTTTGGAATTAAATCAGACTTATGTAGGATTGAGATACGATACCGTATTTAGTGGTGTGACCACATCCAATATTAAATTTTACAAGGATGATGTTCAGAAGAAAATAGAACAACTCAAAGGTCACTTGTTGATTAAATATTTCCCTACTAAGAGTGCTTCTGTACAAACCCTTGCAGGTCATTTAAGTCAGATAGAATTACAAGGTAAAAAACCTGATTTGGTATTGGTTGATTACGCTGATATTTTAAAGGGTGTGGGTTCAGAAAAACGGCATGTTTTGGAAAATATCTATGAAGATTTAAGAGGATTGGCTGGAGAGATGGAATGTCCGATATGGACTGCTTCACAAGCTAATCGTAGTTCATTGGAAGAGGAAGTGATTGACGCTTCAAAAGTTGCTGAGGCTTACTCTAAGGTGATGATAGCAGATTTTGTGGTATCGGTTAGTAGGAAAGTAGAGGACAAAATAGCAAACACAGGTAGATTTCATGTGATTAAGAATAGATTTGGAATTGATGGTGTAACCTATCCATCACAAATAAATACAAATATTGGAAAGATAGAAATATTTGAATCTACAACGAGTGGTGGACAAGAAGCTCAAGGTAAAATGGATAACTCAGCTGAATATGTTAGAAAAACTTTATCAGAAAAACATAAAATATTTGAAAAAGAAGTCGATGGCTTCGAATAGAATATCGTATATATTATATTTAATTATGGTCGGTTATAGAGAAACGGCGTTATAAAAAATAGAGGAGAACAATGGAAAAATTTAAGTTAACAGATACTTTTATAAACAAGTATAAAAGAAGAAAAGCTCCGTTTGGTTTTAATGGTTTAGGTGAATTGGTTTATATGAGAACCTATTCAAGAATCAAAGAAAATGGAAAGAATGAAAGATGGTGGGAAACCGTTCAACGAGTTGTTGAGGGTACTTACACTATGCAAAAAAATTGGATTGAATCACACCAATTAGGGTGGAATGCGTGGCAAGCTCAAAAGAGTGCTCAAGATATGTACGAGCGTATATTTACTATGAAGTTTTTGCCTCCTGGACGCGGTCTGTGGGCTATGGGTACACCAGTCACAGAAGAAAAAGGTTTATACGCCGCCCTAAACAATTGTGCTTTTGTATCTACAAAAACACTCAAAGAAGATTATGCAAAACCATTTACATTTTTAATGGATGCAAGTATGTTGGGTGTTGGAGTAGGATTTGATACAAAAGGTGCTGGAGAGATAGTAGTAAAGGGAGTGGATAAGGATAGAGATGTACAATCATTTCAAATACCAGATACTCGTGAAGGTTGGGTAGAATCTTTAAAATTACTATTAGAGAGTTACTTTCATGGACAAGCACCAATAGAGTTTGACTACTCAATAGTAAGACCAGCAGGAGTTCCAATTAAAGGTTTTGGTGGAGTTAGTTCGGGACCTGAACCACTACAAGAGGTTCATGAAACTATCACAAATGTTCTCGAAAATAATACTGGAGAACCAATTACAGTAACTACTATTGTGGATATTATGAATTTGATTGGTAAATGTGTTGTTGCAGGTAATGTAAGAAGAACTGCAGAAATTGTATTTGGTGATCCACACGATGAAGAATATTTAGATTTAAAAAATTATAAGGTAAATCCACATAGAGACCAATATGGATGGACAAGTAATAATTCAATATTTGCCGAGTTAGGTATGGATTATACTGAAGCGGCAAAAAGAATTGTAGACAATGGAGAACCTGGATTTGCTTGGTTAGATAATATGAGAAAATATTCTCGTATGAAGAATGGTGGAGATAACAAAGACCATAGAGCAATGGGTGGTAATCCTTGTTTGGAACAAACATTAGAAAGTTATGAACTATGTTGCTTGGTGGAAACATTTCCAAGTAATCATAAAGATTTTGAAGATTATGCTCGTACATTGAAATACGCATATCTTTACGCTAAAACCGTAACACTTGGTAGAACACATTGGGCAGACACTAATCGGGTTATGTTGAGAAACAGAAGGATTGGATGTAGTGTAAGTGGTGTTGCTCAATTCATAACTAACCGTGGGATAGACAAATTGAAAGATTGGTTGAATGATGGTTACGATGTAATACAAAATTGGGATAAACAGTATTCAGATTGGTTCGCAGTTCCCAAATCGATTAAAACAACAAGTGTGAAGCCAAGTGGAACGGTATCTTTATTAGCAGGAGCGACTCCGGGATTACATTATCCTGAGAGTCGTTTTTACATTAGGAGAATAAGAGTTTCAAAACATTCAGAATTGTTACAACCTATGAAAAAGGCAGGGTATAAGATTGAACCGGCATTTGGTTCGGAAGATACAACTATGGTGGTTGAAGTTCCTGTTGATGTTGGAGAAGGAATTAGAACCGTAGGAGAACTTTCAATATGGGAACAATTTCATTTGGCTGCATTTATGCAAAGACATTGGGCAGATAACCAAGTGAGTTGTACCGTAACTTTCGATCCTGAAAAAGAGGGTAATATGATACCACAAGTTTTAAATTATTTTCAGTATCATCTAAAAGGTATAAGTTTATTACCAAGACATGACTTGGGAGCATACAAACAGATGCCTTATGAAGCAATAGATGAAAAAGAATATAATAAGCAAGTAAAGAAACTCGGTAAGTTGAGTTTCGGAGTTATAAGTAACGAGGAAGCCAATATCGAAAAATTCTGTGATGGGGATTTCTGTGATGTAGAGGAAATCTCAACCACGGGTGATAATGACGACCAAGAATATGCGAATGGATAATCTAAAAGTTTCACATAACAAAAAAGCGGACAGGCAGATGACACACCTGTGGAAAAATGTGTCTATTTCATAACAAAGCAAGGAGACGATTTATGAATAATCGTAATCTATTATCTTCATTGTTAGTATTCCTTACACCAATGTTCCTTTGGGGACAAGCGGCTGTAGGGGTTGTATCTGATAATGATGGTAAACCTTTGGCTGGAGCAAATGTAGTTGTCGAGGGAACTGAGAAAGGTGGTGTTACCGATGTTAATGGTAAATACACTATCGATGTTGGTTCACAAGGTAATTACACTTTAACTGCTTCATTCATTGGGTACTCACCGCAAACTTCCGAAGTTAAGGTGGGTGATATAGTTGGGACTCTCAATTTTGTTCTACAAATTGATGCAGTTTCACTATCAGCACTTGAAGTCTTGGCTTCTCGAGCTGACCAAAAAACACCTGTTGCTTACACTACGATAGATAAAGAAGAAATGGAAATTCGTCTTGGTTCACAAGACATTCCAATGATTCTTAACACTACTCCAAGTGTTTATGCAACTGGTCAAGGTGGTGGTGCGGGTGATGCTCGTATCAATGTTAGAGGTTTCAACCAACGAAATGTTGCAGTTATGATAAACGGAGTTCCTCAGAATGATATGGAGAACGGATGGGTCTATTGGTCTAATTGGGATGGAGTGGGTGACGCTACATCTTCAATTCAGATGCAAAGAGGTCTATCAGCCGTTAATCTAGCTACACCATCAATTGGTGGAACAATGAACATTATTACCGATCCTGCATCGCATGAGAAAGGTGGTAAGTTCAAACAAGAGGTTGGTGCAGGTGGATTTCTAAAATCTACTCTGAACTACAACTCAGGTCTTATCAATGATAAATTAGCACTTAGTGGAACGATTGTTCGTAAAACTGGTGATGGTTTAATTGATGGAACTTGGACAGACGCTTGGGCTTACTATGTTGGTGGTTCTTATGCAGTTTCGGATAAGCAAAGATTCGAGTTGTATGGAATAGGAGCACCACAGAGACATGGACAGAACCTATACAAACAGAATATCGCTACTTACTCACAAGAGTTGGCTAAAGATATTGGGTTTGATGACGAAGGTAACGGCTATGACCCAACAGCATTTGCTGAAGGTGAGAAGTTCGAAACCGAAAAAGGTAGGTTCTTCAACCAAAATTGGGCACCTGTTGATGAAAGTTACACAGGACAACAATATTGGTATATGTATGGTGCAAGAACAACCGATAGGTATAAGTCAAACTTACTGAACGAAAGAGAAAACTTCTTTCATAAACCACTCGTAAACTTGAATCATTTCTATGATATAAATGACCAAGTTAGATTGAGCTCAGTAGCATATTGGAGTGGTGGTTCAGGAGGTGGAACTGGTACTTATGGTAGTGTTTCAAGAGCTCCAGCAGTCGAGGGTTCACCTTGGTATGCAAGTTCACCGTGGACTTGGGATTGGAACGCTGAGATTGAACAGAACTCTGCTAATGTAGATTCTGCATGGTCTGAGACAGAAAATCGTTCAACTGGTATTCTTCGTAATTCAATTAATAGACAAAACACCTATGGTTTAATCTCAAAGTTAAACTATGATGTTAATGAGGACTTAGAAGTCCAAGTTGGTATTGATTGGAGAACAGCGGGTATTGAACACGCTCGTGAGGTTCGTGATCTTTTAGGTGGAGACTACTATGTAGATTTCGCCGATGACAACGCACCTGATGGTAAGAAAGTTGGATTAGGTGATATTATTGCTTATCACAACGAAACCACAGTTGATTGGTTTGGTGCTTTTCTACAAGGTAAGTACGACATTCAGAAGTTCAATCTTTATGGTATGGCTGGTGTATCCACAATTGGATATACTTATCTTGACCATTTTGCTACTGATGCTACTGATGTCACTAAGAAGAACACAACCGTAGTTGAGGCTCCATCCATCACAACTTTCCAAGTGAAAGGTGGTGGGGTATTCAATCTTGATGATAGAATGTCTGCATTTGTCAATGGTGGGTATGTTGAAAAACCACCTATTCTTGATAATGTGATTGACTACGATGGTAATGTTGCTACTAATCCAGACAACGAGAAATTTCAAAGTTTCGAAGTTGGTGGTAAGTACAACAGTGACTTAGTTGCTGTTAAAGGTAGTTACTACAATACTCAATGGAAAGATAGAAACCTTACCAAGTCAGTTGAAACTGGGGCAGGTGATTCAGGTGATACTGATATCATTTATCTAACTGGTGTAAACCAAAGTCATAGTGGTGTTGAAGTTGAAGCTAAAATTGCACTACACGAAATGGTTGAGTTAGATGTAGCATTCAGTAAAGGTGATTGGTTCTTTGATGGAGACGCCAAAGGTGATTATTTAGAACAAGAGTATAATGATGATAATCAAATCATTGGTCAAATGACTACTGAATATGTCTATGCTCTTAATAATCTAAAAGTTGGTGATATGCCACAAACAGCATATGTTGGTGGTTTAACTATCAAACCAATCAAAGGATTGAGTGTTCAAGGTCTTTACAGATACTACTCTGATAACTACGCTGATTGGAGTCCTGACTCTCGTGAAGTTGATGGTGACGCAGATAGGACACAAGTATGGAGTGCACCAGCTTATGGTAAGCTCGACTTCCATCTAGCCTATAAGTTACCTGAAATTGGTGGGTTGGACATGACCGTTCATGGTCATTTATTTAACGCTCTTGATGATGTTTATGTTCAAGACGCGACAGATAACTCTAAGTACAATGGGTTTGGTGATAAACTTCACCTGGCTCATAACGCTGAAGTATTCTTGGGTACACCAAGAAGTTTCAACTTAGGACTTAGTGTTAATTTCTAAAACGATAAACTTAGGGGGATTGAAACACAGTCCCCCTTTTTATCAAAGGAGAGTTCAATGCATAAATTAGAATATTTGTGGTTGGATGGTTGTACACCAACTCAAATTAGATCTAAAACAAAAGTAGTAAAAGATTTTGGTAAAACAGAAGCCGCACCAATATGGGGGTTTGATGGTAGTTCAACAGAACAGGCGGATGGTGGAAGTTCTGATTGTGTTTTAAAACCTGTTAGGGTTTATCCAAATCCTTTGGAATCAAATAGTTCAATAGTATTGTGTGAGGTTTGGAATGTAGACGATACACCACATAAAACAAACACTCGACATTTATTAAATGAAACTATAGTAGAAGGTGTTGAGGAATGGGTAGGATTCGAACAGGAATTTACATTGTTTCCACAATACGGACAAGATAATTCAGAAAGACCTATTGGTTGGGTGGAGTATGAAGAACCTGCACCACAAGGAGATTACTATTGTGGTAGAAACATTGGAGAAGGGGTTTCAAGGGAACACCTAAATGCTTGTTTGGAGGCTGGTATTAGTATCTGTGGTACAAACGCAGAGGTGATGTTAGGTCAATGGGAATACCAAATTGGTGCTGGTGGTTCATTACATATGAGTGATGATTTGTGGGTAGCCCGTTGGTTATTAGAAAGAATTTGTGAAAAACATAACTATTCAGTTTCTCTCCATCCAAAACCAATTCAAGGAGATTGGAATGGTGCAGGTTGTCATACCAACTTTTCCACATTAGAGATGAGAGAAGATGGTGGTGATGTTAAGATTGGTGAAGCAATTGAAAAATTAGAACCAAAACACCAAGAACATATAGAAGCTTATGGTGTGGATAACGAGAAAAGACTAACAGGTCTACACGAGACTTGTGATATCAATACTTTTAGATGGGGTGTTTCAGATAGAGGAGCATCAATCAGAGTTCCCTGGCAAGTTCATAGAGATGGTAAAGGTTATTTAGAAGATAGACGACCAGCATCAAATTGTGATCCTTATGTGGTTTCACAAAAATTAATCGAAACAATTTGTAAATAATACTTGACTTTCAAGTTTTTTCTTCGTAAGTTCTAATACGAAATAAAGGGAGAAGTGCTTAATTGTACCAAAATATATACTACGATAGTTCCAAAAGAAAAGTCCACATTTGGGATGATAAAAATGGTCATGTTATAGTTCCTTACAAAAAATATGCTTATGTAAAGGATGGATATGGTACTCATGTTTCATTGTATGGTGATAGATTAAAAAAGATTTATAAATGGGATAAGACCGTTGAGGGATTACACGAGAGTGATATCAATCCTGAAACACGAACCCTAATTGATATGTACACAAATAGTGACGAACCATCAAGTGGTCATGTTACGATGATAATTGATATCGAGGTCGAGGTTACGGAAGGATTTCCTAATCCTTTAAAGGCCGAAAACAAGATAACATCTATCGCCTGTTACGACACTATAAACCAACAATACATCTGTTTTGTATTGGACGAGGAACATAAGTTAAGTAGGGATAAAGAGTGGGGAAAGAATGAAACTGTAAAAACTTACACCGAAGAACAATCACTACTCAAGAATTTTTTAAAATATTATCTCAATGTACGACCAAGTATTATAACTGGTTGGAACATAGATGGTTTTGATATACCGTATCTTTACAATAGGATAGGTCAAGTATTGGAAAAAGAAATGGCTGATTGCCTTTCACCAATATCACAAGTGTATTGGAATAAATACAGAGAAAGATATATGATAGCAGGTGTGAGTTGTTTGGATTATCTAATGTTGTATAAAAACTTTACATTTAGTTCCAAACCGAGTTATAGATTAGATGATATCGGAGTATCTGAGGTGGGAACATCTAAAATTTCATACGAGGGTACATTAAATGATTTATATGAAAATCACTTGGAAGATTTTGTAAAGTATAACATTCACGATGTTAGGATAGTAAAAAAATTAGATGATAAATTAGATTTTATTGATGTGTGTCGAGGAATTTGTCATGTAGGGCATGTTCCATATGAAGATATAGTATATGACTCTCGATTTCTTGAAGGTGCAATATTAACCTACTTGAAGAAACTTGGAGTTATAGCACCCAATAAACCACTTCGTGATGAGGTCAAAAAGGAAGGTAAGTTTACTGGAGCATTTGTACAAGATCCACAACGAGGTAAACACGATTGGGTTTATGATTTAGACATCACAAGTATGTATCCATCAATTATTATGAGTTTAAATGTATCACCTGAAACTAAGGTTGGTAAGGTTAGTGGCTGGAATCCACAAGAATTTTTAAAGTCTGATAATAAAAAAACCTATACTATTAAAATTGGAGAAAAGGTAAAGGGTAATTTTACAGAGACAGAACTACAAGAGTATTTCGATAATAATAATGTATCTATATCCAATAATGGTATATTGTATCGTACTGATAAGAAAGGATTAATTCCAACTCTACTATCAGAATGGTTTGATAAACGAAAAGAGTTTAGAGCACTTGCAAAAAAGTTTGGCGACGAAGGTAATGATGAACAATATGGATATTTTAATAGACGACAACATATTCAGAAGATTGTGTTGAATTCTATGTATGGTGTATTGGGATTACCTGTATTCAGATTCTATGATTTGGATAATGCTGAAGCTACTACAAAAACAGGTCAATCGTTAATTAAGTTTACCAAAAAAATTGGTAATCATTTTTATAATAATGAATTGGGAACTAATAAAGACTATTGTATTTATATTGATACTGATTCTGTGTTTTATTCAGCAGTTCCGTTGATTGAAAAGAGATATCCAAATCAAGAGTTAAGTGATGTGATGAAAACTCAAAGAATTAATGAGATAGCTACCGAAGTACAAGGTTATCTAAATAAAAGTTATGATTATTTTGCACAAAAGTT
>Ga0163179_10003850_pt1 | contig 10122 bp, 8 predicted proteins | sample AtlANTMetagenome_FD_109643 | JGI IMG/M metagenome (GOLD analysis project Ga0163179, IMG submission 109643) | Marine eukaryotic phytoplankton communities from the Atlantic Ocean - Atlantic ANT 2 Metagenome | ecosystem: Environmental > Aquatic > Marine > Oceanic | place: North Atlantic Ocean... | reverse complement strand
TGGCGGACAATGGGCTATACAAGGACCAATTATTATTGAATCAGCACAACAATTAAACATTCCCTTATCTAAAGCAATAATGTCTTTAGTTTACGGAGACCAATTAACAAATATGCTCCAGCCATTTTGGGCATTACCTTTATTAGGCATTACAGGACTAAAAGCAAAAGAAATTTTACCTTACACAATGTTAACTATGCTAATTGGAATGATAATTTTTATAACTGCTCTTTTATTATTTTAAAAAAATTATAAAAAAGTCAACTTTAATCAAAAGACTTAATATCTAAAGAGTCTCGCAAGGCGTTACCCATTAACATAAAAGCCAACACCAACATCATAATAGCACATCCCGGAATAATAGCTAAATATGCTTTATCTAAAATTATATATGCATAATGATCTTTAATAATATTCCCCCAAGAAGGTATAGGAGGTTGGGCTCCTGCTCCTAAAAAAGATAATCCAGCTTCAATTAATATTGCAGCAGCAAAGTTAGCAGCAGAAATCACAATAATAGGCGTTAAAACATTTGGCAAAACATGAAAAAACAATGTCCTGCTTTTTGAATACCCTAAAGCTGTTGCTGCTTGAACAAATTCTTCTTCTCTTATACTTAATACTTGACCTCTTACAATTCTAGCAACTTCAACCCACATAGTTAATCCAATAGCAACAAAAATTTGAAAAAAACCCTTACCAAGAGTCAATGTAATTGCTATAACTAGTAATAGAGTAGGAATAGACCAAATAACATTAATAAACCATAAAATTATATCATCTATCCATCCTTTATAAAAACCAGCAATTGCACCTAATGGTATACCTATTAATAAAGAAATTAATACAGAAATAAAACCTACTGAAAGTGAAATTCTTGCTCCTAATAACATTCTGCTAAATAGGTCCCTTCCATACCTATCGGTCCCTAATACAAATTTCCACTGTTCTATATTTTCATCTAATTCAACCTGATTATATAATTGAGAAATATTAACTTTTTTTTCTACTGAACTTAAATAGTTTTCTTGCACATACTTATTAACTATAATAAAACCACCATTTATATAATAAGATTTTATTGGTTCAAAATCAAAATTATCTTTTTGGCCAATAAAAATTTTTTTAAAAAGATTATTTTTTTCATGATGCACTACTTTTTTTAACTTAAGCACAGAAATAGTAAAACCTGGTTTTTTATTTGCAAGTGCTAAACACATTCTATTTGCATTGGGAGTTCCATCAAGTGAAATCAAATAAGACAATAATGATAAAACTAAAACTGTTAGTATCAAAAAAAAAGAAAATACACCAATATATTTTTTTTTAAATCTTTTATAAAACATCAAAAAAAAAGAATAATTATTGTTCTTCATTTTATTTAAATCTTGTAATATTTGCTTCATTATCTAAAAATGAATTTTCTAAATAATTATCACAAAACATTTTTGCCAGATAAGGGGCCATAATAACACCCTTACTTCCTAAACCATTAAATATAGCTACATTTTTATATTTATGATGCCAACCTATCATTGGGCATCTATCAATAGTAGTAGGCCGAATACTGGCTTTATGTTTAATTATTTCAAATTTACTATTTGAAATTTTCACAAACCTTTCTATTAATTCATTTTTTGCCTTTTCAGTTGGTAAATAATCTTTTTGAGACCAATTATAAGTTGATCCAATAATATATTTATCATTACCCTTAGGAAGGATAAAGATGTGACTATTTATAATTTTATCTAAATTAAGTTCTGAATTAATTTCTAACAATTCACCTTTAGTAAGAGCAAAAGGAAGATAATTAAAAAAGGGATTATGAATAACTAATGGCCCTTCACAAAAGACAATATTCCTTGCAGTTATATTTTCATAAACAACCTTTGATCCTTTAATTATAAGTTTATCAAAATCAAACTTTTTATTTAAAATTATCTGTTCGTTCTTAATTTTTTTCTTAAAAGTAGATAGCAATTTTGAAACTAACAATCTTCCAGATTGATTAACAGAAGCAATATTAAATGGAGTGTAAATATTATCTTCAAACAATTCTTCTATTTCACCTAGAAAGTTCTTAAATAAAGGTTTAGAAGAAAATTCTAGCCATTGATTTTGTTCATAAATATCTGAAAATCTTCTGTATACTTTTATGTCTTGATATATTGAAACATTCAAATCTTTTTCAAAATTTTTAATGAATTTATTCAATTCAGATAATTGTTCTTCCACCTTCCAAGCTAATGATAGTCTTCTTAATGAAACAGGGTTATAAATTCCAGATGAAACTTTTGATGGCGAAGAATAAGATTCTTTGTTTATAACAAAAAAACTCAGATTTTTTTTATATAAATAATATCCTAAAACACTACCAGCTAAACCCTGACCAACAATTAAAAAATCATACATACAAATGCAAAAAAAAACTCCCAAAAAGGGAGTTTTTATAATTAGGTTATTTTAATATTCCCAAAGATCATGTTCAAAGTTTCTAATACTTTCTTTAATATTCTCGGCTTCTAAAATTTGCTCCATAGCCATAAACTTCTTGTAATCAAAAATTTCTCTATCATAGACATTAGATTCTTTTGTAATATAACTTGCAAATTTTCTTAAATGAAGTATTTCATCAAAAGTTCTTCTTTCAGAATCATTACTTGGATTAAAAACTTCCCCATGAGCTAAATGTTCTCTTACTTCAGGAAACCAAATCCAAAATAATTTTTGAGGTTCTTTATTCCCTGTTTCAGTATTTTCAATATATCCAACAGGGCAAATACCCAAAATTCTTACTTCCATAACTGAACGTTGTTTATCAAAAAACCAATCTTCTTTAATAATATATTGAAGAACATCTTTGTTATCCATAGTTACTGTATCTATTCTAATAAACTCTTCTCCTGTGTCAATATCCCAACTTGTTACGGTGTCTATTGAAGATATTTTTCCTGCAATTTCTTCTGGTGTTATTTGTGTTCTAAATTCATCATCCCCATATGCTGCAACTGAACCCTCAGTAACAACTGCATTACGAATAACTTCCCACATTGATTTTCTATCTTTAATTGGGTAGATTGGATAATAAAGTGGATGATTCATTTTTTCACGCAAATCAATTACCCTCCAATAACGCTTTTGCCACATGACATCAGCTTCTCTTAAATAAGCATAAGGTACTACCCTATTATTATCGTAATGATGTTTTACATAAATATTATCATCTTCAGCAGTTGGAGGCTTTTCATAATACTCTAATACAGATTGAGCTTTTAATGAACCAAATGTAAATAAACCGATTCCAATTAATAACAAAAAACTATTTTTCATTGTATTAAATTTTAATTAATTCTATTGAACAGTTAATGTAATAGGATTACATTTTTTAGTCCCATCAGGTCCTTTTGCTTTTATTCCAGTAAATGAAACATCTGACCCTGTTTTTACTCTTCCAACCAAGCTTCTAACCTCTGTATTAAATCTATTTCCCTTAACTTTAACTGTTTGAACATATTGTCCATCCATAGCTCTAACAGTAAATTCTGTAACAGAATATTTAATATCAAAGGGGAAATCCCTTAAAAAAGACCCTATTCCTTGTGCATTTTTTAATGCACTTCTAGATATTTTTCCATCTGTTTTACCTGCTATTGAAGCTTCTGGTGGTGGTATTCTACCAACTCTAAAATCAGAATTTCCAATTCTTTTTATTTTACCATTTTGATCTTTTGCTGAAACATTAATAGTTGCTTTAGACCCACTACTAACAGTAGCAACATATTTTCCATTTCTTCCAGAAATTTTACATCCAGAACATGAAACCGAAAGATTTTCAGGTGGAACACCTGGAACAGAAATATCAATTGGATTATCAACCCCTCTATACAAAATATTCATTTTTGTTGGAGAAACAACAAGTGCTGGCTTTGAAACTTGATAACTATTCATAAAAGGATACTCTTTTATCCCTCCGTCTGTTTTTACACGAATAATACCACCCCAAGTAAAATACCCCTCTTTGCCAGTAGATACGTTATATTTACCGACACCCCCATCAACATTAATAGGCTGCGGTTCACCAATTGGGCTTCCCTCTGAATCGTAGTTTGTATAAACAAGAACCTCTGGATCCTGTGTTGTATCAAAAGCTGTAACAAAAACATCAGCTTTAAATGAATCCCCTAACAAGATATAATTAGTTGGTGCAATTACTGTTGCATTTAATTTATTAAACTTAACTGCTCCTGCATCTATATTTTGAAACAAATAATCAATTACGGCTGCCTCAGAATTTCTAACCTCACTTTGAAACTGTGTCAAATACGTAAAAACAGGTGCTAATGCTATATTTTCAAAATGCTCAGATTCCCAAGAAACCTGTTTTGCTGTACTTGATTTATCTTCCGTATTTAAAGCATCTGTAATTTGTTTTCTTAACTGAATATTTGAAGAATCTACAAAAGATAAAAGTTTTTCTTTAACAAAACCTAATTGCTGCTTAATTTCAAATCCAACTCCTTGGTTAATAAGTAAATTAGCATGAACTTCTCTTTGAGACATTCGTTCATCCCAACCGTCTTCATCTCTTTGAATATTAGCTAATATCTCTAAAGTGTCCTTCACATTTTGAATAAAATTGTAGGCTTCATCAGCAGAATACTTAATTTCAAAAGCCTTTTCTTTCCAAGGACCAGCCTTAACTGGATTATCTAGTGCTGCTTGATTAAACAAAGCATAAGTTTGTTGACTTTTATTCGTGAAATTTTTTGTTGTTTTATCTAAACTCTTGTCTACTTTAACAAAGGCTTTTAATACTTCATTTGAAATATTTAATGCTAACAATGCCGTTAACACTAAATACATCATATTTATCATACGTTGACGTGGTGATAATTGACTGGAATTTGCCATTTCTTTCTTATTTTACTCTTATGTTAATTCTAAATTACCCTTTAATGGCTGAAAACATTTTACCATAAACACCATTTAATTGCTCTACATTACTAGCAAGCTGACCAAGCTGATCTTTAATTTTTTGAGAATTTTCAGCTGTACTTGATAAATCTTCCATTAATTTTGTAGAAGCTTTTAATTGAGACGCCGAGGATTGTAAATAATCTGCATACAATTTATTCATTGACTCTAAATTAGCTGATGCTTTTGCTAGCTGATTAGCATAATCCTGTGCCGCTTGTTCAAAGGCTACTTTTTTTACGCCCTCTTTTTGCATTGCAGATAATTCAGGATAAACCAAACTCCAATCATAATCCTCTTTAGCTGGTTCAAATGCTGAAAAGAAGAAAATTATTGATTCAGTTCCTAAGCCTAATATAAGCATTATATCAGCTCCAGGCCAATGTAAAATTTTAAAAAGTGCTCCTAAAATTACTACTGATGCACCCCATCCGTATAATTTAGCCATAAGACTTTTAAACTTTTCTGATTGAGCAAATTCAAATGTTTTTGGTATTCCTGCCATCTTTTCTAAAAATTAATTGATTAATAGTCTATAAATTATATATGTGTATTTATTGAAAATCTTTTAAATCTCTACCCATAAATGTTTGTACGGTTCTAAAACCTATATAACATTTACTAGTATCTTGATATTCAAAATCTCTTGCCGCAACTTGCAAATATGCTCCTATATCTTTCCATGAACCTCCTCTAATAACTTTTCTTTTTAAAACTGGAGGATCTGAATCCTTTGCATTATATTCAAAGTTAGGTTGCAAATCATGTGCAAAGTGATATGTTTGTGGATCATAAGCTGTACTAGTCCATTCTGACACGTTACCTGCCATACAGTACAATCCATATTCATTTGGCCAATAAGATGTTGTTTTAACTGTGTGAAAACCTCCATCATCAACATAATTTCCTCTTGTAGGCTTAAAGTTTCCTAAAAAGCATCCTTTACTATTTCTAATATATGGACCACCCCAAGGATACATCCCTCCATTAATACCTCCACGAGCTGCATATTCCCATTCTGATTCTGTAGGTAATCTAAATTCATTTTCATAAGGACGCTGCTGTCCTTCAAGGTAGGAATCTCTATATCTTGACCTCCAATTACAAAATGCTTTGGCTTGATTCCAACTTACACCAACAACTGGATATTCATCATATGCAGGATGCCAAAAATACTTGTCATGCCATGGGTCATTAAACAAGTATGTATAATCATGTACCCAAGCCAGAGTGTCTGGGAAAATATTCAAATTTTCATACACAACAAAATCGTATCTGCCTTCTATATCTCCAGGGTATTCTTGTGAATTAAAATCAAATCTATTTCTACTCTTTGCTGCTTTTTGCTTGTCAATCCAATAATACGAATAATTCAACATACGAGCATCTATTTCTCTTCTACCATAATATCTTTCCTCAAATGGAATATACATCTCTTCAATAACATCTGTATACTCTTCACTTGGATAATCATTAACATTCCAATAAATTGGAACATCCCAATTTAATCTGTTACGAATTTCATCTGGATAATTTAATTCCACATATTCCTCAAAATAAGTAGGGTTTTTTGGGGCATCTTCTCCTTGATATTTATACTCATAACCTTCAATATAATCTTCAGCCAAATAAGTTCTAAAAATAGAATCTCTTACCCACTGTACAAATTGTCTATATTCATTATTTGTAATTTCTGTTTGATCCATGTAAAAAGCCGCAACTGACACTGACTTTGTAGGAGCTGTTAAGGTGTAAGGTACATCTTGTTCATTTAATCCCATTCTAAAATTTCCCATTGGGATATAAACCATACCATAAGGATCAGATGGATACCATCGTTCTCTATCTTCAACTCCTATTAATTCTCCATTATCTGTGCCACCACAACCTGTAAGGATAGCAAAAACTGATAAAATATAAACAAACTTTTTCATAGTCTTATTTTTTAGTTTGTATTTAAATTAAACGAATATTTTTTTTGATTTATTTTCCTCAAAGCTATAAGAATCTAACATTACGATATCTTTGAGGGGTTTTGGGTGGGATATCGATATTAAAACAATAACTCAACATAACTTCATGAGAACCCGAACTAAAATTTCTTAACTGTGATGTTGTGACATCATAAGCATAGCCAAAGGACAATTGATCTGTTATGTTATAGCCTAATAACACTGCAACAGCATCATTCATTCTATAGGAAAGCCCCCCCCTTAACTTTTCCATATAAACTGCATTAATGTTTAAATCAAATTGCATAGATGCTAAATCAGACTTTAAAAGAACCGAAGGTTGCAATTGCAATTCTGGTGATAATTCAATATTATAACCACCTAAAAGATAGGTATGATTTTTTAATTTTATTGAAGAAGTAGTAGTAAATTCTGCTTCAAATGGCACTAAATGTAAAGAAGATAAACTTACAAAAAAGGCATCTGTACTATACAATAATCCAAATCCAAAATCTGGAACAATTTTATTTTGATCACCTTGAGGTATAGACGGATCACTAGCTCCTGTTGAACCATCTGGTGCAATCCATTGCGGGTTAGCTAATCCTTTATCCAACATTCCCAGAGCTAATCCAACTGAAAAATCTCCCGAACCTAGGTTAGTTTTATAAGCATACGAAAGCTTTATCCCTAAATTTTTTTCAAATCCTAATTGATCATTTGTGACACTCAAACCAATTCCTCCATTTAAAAAACCAACAGGCATATCAATGTTAAAATTTTGAGTTTGGGGATTTCCTTCAAAACCAGTCCATTGATGCCTATAAATACCACTTAAACAAATAGCCCCTTTATCTCCAGCAAATGCTGGACTGACAAAAATCTTATTACTCATGTATTGAGTAAACTGTGCATCTTGTTGAGCATAAGCACCAACAGTAGCAAACAGAAAAAACATAATTAATAACTTTTTCATCTTGAAATTTAAAGGGGTAAATTTAAGTAAATTATTTGTGATTACAATTATTAATCATTTTTTTACTAAAATTAGACTGTTAAGTAATCGCAAATATTAATGATATCTTCTTTGAATTTTATACCAAATTTCTGGAATTTCAGAATCACAAGCAACCATATAATCCTTATAAGAACATGGAACACACCTGTAATGAGAATCAATTTTTAGCCGCAACCACCACTTTGTTGTGATATTGCTTTTAATAAAATGAAGTTCAATTCCTTGATCCTGAATAGGCACTGTATATTTTGTGAAATTTTTATCTTTCTTATTTGGGTTTTCTACAATTCTATTAGCATATCCTTCAATAAAATACCATACGATTTGAGCTAAAAGTTTTGCTGAAATACCCCTTTCATCATATAATGGATTATATTCAAAGATGCCAAAAGAAGAGAGAGCAGAACTAGTGCCAGCATATTTTGCAAGAGCACAGCTTTGCTCTCCATAAAAACCATTTGGAGATGCATTTTCATTTGCCCGAGCATCACTCCCCCTTATAGAAGAGACATCAATACTAAGTAAATCTACATCTCTTAAAATAGGTTCAGCAATAGTAATATCTTCTGAAAACTCACCTAAACGATGAATATCAAAATGCATTTTATCTAATAAATTTATTTCCTCTTGGTTTACAAAATATGTTTGAAAACCTAAATTCTTATAATTGAATAAATTATTTGGCTTTCTCATAATGATATGACTCAAATAATTATTAAAATGAATATGGGACTGCGCTCTCCCTAAATCAAACTGAGAATCAACAACAGCTAGTGTTATATTTTTCTTAAATTCATCATATGCCCTGTACATTGCATAAGTTAACGCATGTGTGCCACCAATAATTATTGGTATGATTTTTTGCTGAAGCAAATAATAAAAAACTTGTGTTGCATTTTTATAAGATGTTTTTTCATTGGACCTATTGATTTTTAAATTTCCTAAATCAGCTATTTTAAATTTCCAATTGCCTTGTTGTAATTTATATAACTCATTTCTTACAAACTGAGGTGCTTTTGCAGTGCCTTTATTGTTTTTTGAAGCTCTTGACTCTTCCACACCAATAAAAGCAATGGAAATATCATCCAATTTTGGAAAACCTAATAATTCAGAATTAATAACAATACTATTACCAATGCAGTGCTTATGTAGTTTATTTAACTCTACATGAACATCTTGTTGTATTGGAATTAGAAAATCTGCAATCATAAAAGCAATTATTTTTTTGCCTTTTTCATAATCCGCATACAATCATCAAGTGATAATTTTTTAGGATCTTCTGTTTTAGGTATTTTATAATTTTTATCTGCCTTAATATAGGGCCCATACCTGCCATTTAAAATCTGTATTTTTTTACCATTATTATCAAAGACGTTAATAATACGGTTTTTTTCAAATTCTTTTTTTGCATCAATTAACTTAATTGCTGTTTCTATATTTATAGACAAAGGATCTTCTTTGCCAATAGAAATAAAGACACTATTATGCCTAATATATGGCCCATATCTACCTATGGCTGCTAAAACCTCTTCCCCTTCATACTCACCCACAATCCTTGGTAGGTTAAAAAGATTTAGTGCCTCTTCAAAAGTAATATCATCAATATTTTGAGTTTTCAACAAACTAGCAAATTTTGGTTTTTCTTCCTCTTCATTTGTACCAATTTGTGCCATAGGTCCATAAGGACCAATCTTAACAGAAAGCTGCCTACCTGAGTCTGGGTCTTCTCCTAAAACCCTTTCGCCTGTGGTACGTTTTGCATTTAACTTAGCTTCTTCTATTTTTTTATTAAAATCACCATAAAAACTTTTAATCATTTCGTTCCACTGTTTATTTCCATTAGCAATTTGATCAAATTCTCTTTCAACTGTTGCAGTAAAGTTATAATCCATTACTAACTTAAAATATTCTAACAAAAAACCTGTAAGCAACTTTCCTACATCTGAGGGAAATAACTTGCCTTTTTCATGTCCAACTTTTTCAGTTACAATACTAGTAATCATCTCTCCTTTAGTCAATTTTACAGATTCACTATTCCTCTCCACTGGGTCCTTACTATCTTTTACAACATATTTTCTGTTAATTATTGTAGAAATTGTTGGCGCATAAGTTGAAGGCCTACCTATACCAAGTTCTTCAAGTTTTTTGACAAGAGTTGCCTCAGTAAACCTTGGAGTA
>Ga0163179_10003849_pt1 | contig 10124 bp, 13 predicted proteins | sample AtlANTMetagenome_FD_109643 | JGI IMG/M metagenome (GOLD analysis project Ga0163179, IMG submission 109643) | Marine eukaryotic phytoplankton communities from the Atlantic Ocean - Atlantic ANT 2 Metagenome | ecosystem: Environmental > Aquatic > Marine > Oceanic | place: North Atlantic Ocean... | reverse complement strand
TGACGCAAGAAATGAAAATTTAAATTCAATTTTAAGCCTGACAGGGCACTCTGCCATATCAAACATATTAGAAAAAGACATCAAACTGAAAAACTTTTATCTTACTCCATGAAAATTTATTTAGGGAAACAGACGCCAGAGCATAAAGGAGATACGTCTCGAGAGCTTATCGACATGTGGGAAGAATCTTCTTTTTGTGAGGTTATAAGAGGTGAAGTGGACGATTTTTTTATTTGGGCAAACGAACCGAATGATGTACTCCTTTACGAGTACGATAGATTTGATGTTTATCCCGGCCTTCCTGAAAAGTGGAATAGAGGGCTTTTTGGAGGAATGCAATGTTCCGATAGTAAAGCCACTCCTTGGATATACTGGGGTAGAAGGCCTAGGTTGCTTGAGTCCAAAATAACACAAGGAATAAAAAGCTGGGACGACAGATCAATTGAATCTATTTTTTTAGGAAAAATAGAAAACTCGGTTCAGCACCAAAACCGTACGCAAGATAATTGGTTTGGCGTTATTGAAAAATTTAGTTTACCTATAAAGCTGGGGGACAGTTATAACTGGGAGTACACGCAGGAAGAGTATTTAGATTTTGTTTCTAATTCAAAGTTTGGATTATGCCTCGCTGGATACGGCCCAAAATGCAACAGAGAAATAGAATATTTCGGATTAGGAGTAGTCCCTATAATTTCAAATAATGTAGATATGACTTATTTTGATTCACCAAAACAAGGCAAGCACTACTTCAAAGTTGAAAATGCATCAGAAATACCCACCATTATAAACAATTGCTCCAAACAACAATGGGAAGATATGTCAAGAAATTGTGTGGATTGGTATGAAAAAAACTGCTCAAGAGAAGGATCTTTTAATATTACAAAAAAAATTATAGATAACTTATGATTTTTATTTCACATAGAGGGAACACGACAGGCCCGAATAAAAAATCAGAAAATCATCCTGAGTATATTGACAGAGCTCTAAGAATTTTTGATGCAGAAATTGACCTTTGGCATCATAGTGGATTATTTTATCTTGGGCATGACTCACCTGAATATAAAATTGACATATCTTGGCTAAAAGATAGGCAAAAAAAATTGTGGATTCATTGTAAAAATATTAATGCTATGTTAGCCCTATGTGATCTTAATGATTCTGAGAGTTTTTGTTTTAATTTTTTTGGCCATGATAAAGATGATTACGTTTTAACTTCTTTGAATTATATTTTTACGATCCCTACATCCAAAAAACAAAAATGGAACACTAGAAGTGTTATTGTAATGCCGGAATATTACGGTTATACAGGTTCGACAAGCGGCGCAGCTGGTATTCTAACAGATTTCCCCGAGAATCATAAAATGTAGAATTTCTGTAGATTATTTTTAATATCACAAGTATGAAAATTATTATACCAATGGCTGGATATGGTGATAGATTTGTAAAAGCTGGTTACAAAGCGCCCAAGCCACTTATCAAAGTAAACGGTAAAATGATCATAGAGTATATCTTAGATATGTTCGATGATCAAGATGACATAATTTTTATTTGCAACGACAAGCACCTACAGGAAGCTGATATAAAAAACGTTTTGACCAGTCTAGCGCCAAATTCAAAAGTCATTGGAATGCCAAATCACAAGCTTGGACCAGTGCATACAACTAAAAAGGCTTATGATTTCATAGAGGACGAAGAAGAGGTGATCGTGTCTTATTGCGACAACCCTTACATGTGGGATAAAAAAGATTTTTTTAAGCATGTAAAGACTAATGAATTGGACGGATGCATTCTTTCTCACATTGGCTTCCATCCGCATACTTTAAATAACACAAAAATGGCTTTTATGAAGGAAAAAGATGGCCTAGTTACCGAGATTAAAGAAAAAGAATGTTACACGAACAACCCTATGCAAGAACATGCTTCAACTGGAACTTATTACTTTAAAAAAGGGAAATATGTAAAAAAATACTTTGATTTAGCTGTTCAAAAAAACATTAATTACGCAGGAGAATTTCATGTAACTTTAGTATACAACCTTTTAATTCAGGATGGATTAAAAGTAGGCTATTACGACACACCATTTGCGACAGTAATGGGAACGCCTGAAGAAGTTAAAAATTTTGAAGCGTGGGCTAATATTTTAACCAAGGGACAAATTGACAACGAAGAAGATTTAATAAATTGCTATCGCTACTGGAAGTCTTACCACAAATTATAACATTATGATCTTATATTCACACCGAGGAAATTTAAACGGGCCGCAACCTGAGTTAGAAAATAAACCAGACTATATAGATAAAGCTCTAAATGCAGGATTTTCTGTAGAAGTTGATGTTTGGGCGCAAGATAAAAAATATTTCTTAGGACATGACGGCCCAGAGTTTGAAATAGAGTTTGATTGGCTACAAAAAAGAAGAGACAAGATAGTAGTTCACGCTAAAAATTTCAAAGCGTTTTCGAATTTTACTTATCAACATCTAAACCGCGATTCGGAGCTGGCTGTATTTTTTCACGAACAAGAAAGATATACTTTAGTTTATAATTGCAGAAATTCACATGGCATCATTATTGATGGGGTTATTTGGGCTCATGATCTAAAAGAGCTTAATTCTAAGAGTATCATACCTTTATTATCTAAAGAAGATGTGGAAGAAAAATTGCCTAAAAGATCTATATGGGGCGTATGCTCAGACTACGTAGAGATTTTAAAAAAATGAAAATAGATAAAGTTATTTTTACTACCTCTGTAGAGTACAGTGATTTTTGGGATATTAATTCTAAAGTTTTCTCTAAATATTTAGGAATTGAACCTCTATGCCTGCTTTTTGGAAAGAAAGCAGATGCAAAAATTTCAGATGAGTATGGCAGCATAATTGAGATGGATTTCATTCCGGGGCTACCCAAGATGCCTCAAGTTGCGTTGTGGAAGTTTTATTATACTCAAAGAGAGCCTGAAACAACTTGGATGATTGGAGATATAGACCAAATACCTTTGCAATCATATGCTTTTGTAGATCAGATAAAAGATGTCCCTGAACATAACTATGTTCATCTAAGTGAAAATGAATTGTCTGAAAAATATGGACATCACTCCAAGTTTTGGATGGAAGAACCTCCTGAATCAGCAACAGAGTGGAACGGCGAGGCGAACTTGCCTGCTCATTACCATGTGGCAAAAGGTAAAGTTTTTAAAGAGTTTTTGTCGCTCGACCCTCCCTTTGAAAATTGGCTTACGGCCATGCTACACCAGAGATTAAGAACTCCCAAGCCCTATGGCTTAGAGCTGCAAGAGCTTGAAGACATACCGGAGTGGGATGTAGAAAAATATTTTTACGGTGCTAAGAACAGAGATTACTTTTGGGCTTACGAAGAAACGTACACTACAAAATTTATAAGGAGCCACCTAAGTAAAAATAGATATTCAGGGTTCAGCAGGAGCTTTAATGAAAAAATATGTAGGAGCACAAATTGCTCTTATCTTACGGCGAATTTAAAAAATAATCTTTATGTAGACTTGCATTCTCCATGTCCTTATATAAAACACAAAGATACAGTAGACCACATAGTTAATTTAGCTTGGAATAAGTGAAAAAAATATTAATAAATTACGCAGAGGGAGCATACCTCAATTCTCAAAAAGTAAATAGCGAAAGCGGAAAGAGCTTGGGCGGATTTACCGATGTAATTGAGTTTAACAGCTCAAGACTTCAACCTGAGTTTGTAGAAGATAATATTAATATATTTTCCCGAGCGAGAGGGGCTGGTTACTGGTTATGGAAGCCTTACATTATACTAAAAACATTAGAGTCTGCGTCAGAAGATGATTTAATATTTTATTGCGATTCAGGGGCTTCATTTGTTGGATCTTTTGATGATTATATGTTTGATTTATGCAGAGATGACGAAAAAGGGCTTGTGCTGTGCAATGGAGCCCATGTTAATAAAAAATATACTAAAAGAGATTGTTTTATACTAATGGATTGCGACACACCTGAGTATACAGACATGCTTCAGCTTACCGCGACTTTTCAATTGTGTAGAAAGACTGATTTTACTTTAGATTTTTACAGGGAGCATGTATCGCACGCTCATGACTATAGAATCATAACTGATGATGAAAATACCTGTGGAAAAGAGAATTATGAAGGCTTCATAGAGCATCGGCATGATCAAAGTATATTATCTAATTTGCAAAAGAAACATAACGTAACAATGGTAGAAGATATTTCTCAATATGGATATAAAGTAAGAGAAAAAGGGTTCAAACAGTTAATTAATCATCATAGGTCTAAATATTGAAAACTCTATTAAAAATCAACTTTGCGGATTTTTGGCCTAATTTTATAAAAAATGATAACTATTTTTATCATTTGCTTAAAACAGAGTTTGATGTCATTATAGATGAGGAAGATCCTGATCTTTTATTTTTTTCTGTAGATTATAGCCGTAAAAATGAGCGTGCAAAATTTACTAATCATAGATGCAAAAAAATATTTTACACAGGAGAGTGTGTCACTCCGAATTTTGATGGACCAGACACTATTGATATGCCGAATTATAGTATAGGAAAGTGCGATTTCGCATTTTCTTTTGAGCATACCAATAACAGAAATTACAGGCTTCCACTGTGGGCTATGTTTATCAATTGGTTTAATGTTCCGCATTCTGACTTAAGAGATATTTCTTTCTTATCAAGCCCAGAAGACTTACTAACTCCTACTAAATTTCCCAAAATAAAATTTTGCAATTTTGTTTTCTCAAATACTTCAGGCCAGAGGATTGGAATACTACAAGCCTTAAAAAGGTATAAAAAAATTGATTGCGCTGGCAGTTTATTTAACAATATGCCAAATGGTTGGAAAGTAGAAGGCAGAGGAGACCAAAAAGAAAAAGTTAATTTTTTAGCTGATTATAAATTCACAATTGCAGCAGAAAATCGACAGCACAGTGGATATACAACTGAAAAATTATTTCATGCACTTATTTCAGGTGGGATCCCTATATACTGGGGCTCTGAAACAGTAGATAAAGATTTTAATTCTGAACGTTTTATTAATGTAAATAATTTTGATACTTACGGGAGTTTGCTTGACAAAATTGCTTTTTTAGATAAAAATCAAAATGCTTACAACGAAATAGTAAGAAAGCCTATTTTTAGTGATAACAAAATTCCTGAGTTTGTAAAACCAGAGGTGGTCCTCTCTTTTATAAAGAATAAAATTTTAAAATGAAAACATATATAGCTCATTATTCACCCTTAACCGAAAGGCGCTTGCACGTTCAAAAAACTTTAGATGATGCAGGTATATCAAACGTAGAGTGGGTAACCGAAGAGCCCACAGAATACTTTTTATCTTTTTATGCTAACTCTGCAAACGTATGGGACTATAGAAACAATTTAGTTGGCTATCCTGAGCGCATTCCTTTCAGGCAGCTTTCAAAAGCTGAAATATCTTTACTTTTTAAGCATTATTTGATATTAAAAAAAATAGCTGCAAGTGAAGATCAATATGGGCTTGTACTTGAAGACGACGCGATACTTGATGAATCGTTTTTAGAAAAACTTAATAAAAGCGTCGAGGAATTATGTGGAGTATCTAAAACTCCGAGCGGGGCTTGGGATTTTATATATATAGGCAGCGGCTGTAATTTGCGAATTGACCCAGAAAGAGTAACCCCCGATAAAACTACTTACTGTAAAAGCCACCCAGCAAGTAAGTGTACAGATTCATTTTTGGTTACTAGAAAAGCAGCTCGACAAATTTTAAAAACTATATTTCCTTACTGTTTTCCTGCTGATTTTGAACTAAATTATCAAATGTACGTTCACTCTATGTTAGTTTATTGGCTTGAACCACCTTTAGTGATGCAAGGCTCTCAAACAGGTTTATACAGGAGTAAAATTCAAGAATGAACATAGCTTTTTATCAACCTCATCTATGCCTTCACGGAACAACCGTCAGCTATTTTGATTATGCATATTTTAATCAAAGTATTTTAAAAAATAAATCTTTTGTTTTTTACGATAAAGAGCACCACGCAAATAGCGACATCGTCATAAAAAGATTTTCTGACGCAGGGCTTTCTACTTTTTCACTAGATGGAACTAAAAATATGAGTTTACTAGAGGATAAATTGGCTGAACTTGATGTTGATGCGTTATATATTCAAAAAGGAGGAAAAAGAGATGATGGCGTATTTGTTAATAATGTCCCTGTATTTACGCACGTCGTAGGCTGTGAGCATGACCCGCATGGCTTAGTATATGCCTATGTGTCAGAGTGGCTTTCACAAGAGTTCTCCCCTGATAAAAACAATTTAGCTCCTTTTGTTCCTTATATGGCACATCTACCAAGTCATAATGAAAATTTTAGAAGTGAGTTGAGTATACCGGAGTCTGCTGTAGTTTTTTCTAGAACTGGAGGTTTTTATTCTTGGAATATTCCCTTTGTTAATGCGTGTATTGTTGAAGCTCTAAAGGTTCGTGAAGATATATATTTTGTTTTTGTGCAAACAGAAAAATTTATAGATCACCCACGGGTTATTCATATTGATCCGTTTACAGATTTACATACCAAAAGAAAATTTATAAATACTTCCGATGCTTTTTTACATGCTAGGCTTGAAGGAGAATCATTTGGAATGGCGTGTGCAGAATATTCAATATGTAACAAACCTATTATAACCTTTGGCAATTCTAGAGAAAGAAATCATATTTTTACTTTGAAAGATAAAGGTATTTATTACAACTCACCAGAAGATTTATTTAAAACATTAATCTCTTTTGAGCCAGATTCTTCTAAAGATTACAACGCTTATTCTAACTTTTCTCCAGAAAAGGTTATCGAAAAATTTAAACAAGTATTTTTAGATAAGTTATGAAAATCGCTTTATGTATATCAGGCCAAATTAGAAATGCAATTTGCCAAGTATATCCTTTTATCAAAAAAAATATTTTAGATGATAATGATGTTGACGTATTTTTACACACATGGAAACAAAAGGGGCGCGTTGATGCGACTTGGTATCAAAGCGATGCGATTCACTCCTCTCAAGATTATTTAGACTGCATAGAGCTTCTGCAGCCTAAGTCTTTTTTGATAGAAGAGCCGGACATCTTATTTGATTCGCCCAAGGATAGTTTAAATTACTCAAACAGGAAAATTTACAATTTTCAATATTATTCTATGCGTCAATCTTTTGAATTAAAAATGGACTACGAAAAGAAAAGAAATATTAAATATGATTTTTGCATAAGGTCGAGGTATGATTTCGCTATAAATCAAAAAATAAATTTCAATAACTTGTCCAAGGAAAAAATGTACTGCATTGACATTCACCATGATAGTGAGCATTTTAACGATCAATTTTGGATATCCTCCTCTGAAAATGCAAACAAGATAAGTGATTTAGTAAATAATTATCAATATGTATGCAAAAAGCATAATATAGCTTTAAATGCTGGCCCCGAAGAACCACTTTACAAGTGGGCATACAAGGAACTTGAAATAGAACTAGAGCAATTTAATAACTATACTCATCCATTTCCTCCAAATTTACAAAAAGGAATGTCTTCACCAAACTCAATAGTCAGGACTTAATATGGCAAATAAAATAGCATTATGTTTATCAGGTTTCCCAAGAAATTATAAAGATACATTTCCTTTATTTAAAAAACATGTTATCGACCCTTTGAATCCAGATATATTTTTTTATGGCTACAATCAAAAATCCGGAGAAACTGATAAGGAATTTTTAAATTGTTTTAATTTTACAGATTTTACCATAAAGGATTATACTGAAAATGTTTCAGACGAAATATCTGAGTTTTGTGGAAATTGGAGCCCTATTAATCTACATCCATCAACTAGATTTGAAGGCGGATGCAAAAGTCAATTTTACAATATTTATAAAAGTAATGAGTTGAAAAATAATTTTGAAAAACTCAATAATATTTCATATGATATTGTGATTCGTGCTCGATTTGAAGCTTTCTTTATAAGGGATATCACAATGGAAGAAATTTTAAACCACCCAACTGAGGTGTTATCAATTCCTAATGATTGGAATTTTAAAGAAATAGGCTTCTACGGGGTTACAGACCAGTTTGCAATAGGTACAAAAAAATTAATGGACATTTACTCTAATGCTTTAAAATATTTTAACGATTATAACCATAAACACGGGATATTGTGCCACCCAGAGACTCTTATGGGCTACCATTTGCACAATAACGACATCAAAGTCAACGAAATAAAAAGGCATTATATTTGGGAGAATCCTATTGATAATGCAGACTCAAATAGGAGAGATGAAAAATTTTTAAAAACTGAATCACTATAAAACATGAACGTACTTATACCAATGGCTGGATTAGGCCAAAGATTTCAAGCAGCAGGTTATGACAAACCGAAACCACTGATAGACGTATTTGGAAAGCCTATGATCGAGAGGGTAATAAACTCCTTAAGAGCTTCTGATATTAATTATATTTTTGTTGCACAACAACAGCATGCGGAGATGGGTCTGGAGGATTTTTTAACTCCAGTAGGAAAAGTAGTCTGGCTGAGCGAACTAACAGAAGGCGCTGCTTGCACTACATTGCTAGCGAAAGAATATATTAATAATGATGAGGAGTTGGTTATCGCAAATTGTGATCAATACATGGAATGGAATTTTGAAGATTTTCTATCTCATTCGAAACAATTTGATGGGTGCTTGGCTACTTTTAATTCTACCAACCCTCACCACAGTTATGCAAAAACAAAAGGGAGTTTGGTTACAGAGGTTGCTGAGAAAATTGTTATTTCAGACAAAGCTTCGGCGGGCATTTACTATTTTAAAAATGGAAGCCAATACGTTAAAGGCGCTGAGCAAATGATAGAAAAAAACATAAGAACTAATAATGAATTTTATATTTGCCCTGTGTACAATGAGCTGTTAGAAACTGGACTTGACATTTCAACTTATAATATAGATGTCACAAACAAGCATATGCTAGGAACCCCAGAAGAGCTATCTATTTTCGTAGATAAAGTGAATAATCAGGAGGTGACCCTTGGATAAAAGAATATTAGTTTTTGGCGGCGAAAGTGATATTGCCTCAGCTATCATAAAAAATGGTTATGAAACAATTTTCTGTTCTGTAAAGGAGTGCGATATAACAATTCAAAAAGATGTTAAAAAAGCTTTAAAAAAATACAAGCCTGAAATTGTTGTTAATTGCGCGGGAATCTCAAATGTTCAGGTTGTAAAAAATTCTAATGTAAAAAAATGGCTTGATGAAATTAACATCAATCTAATAGGTAGTTATTTTATTGCTAGGGAATCAGCAGAAGCAGGAGTTGATACTATGATATTTTTAGCCTCGGTTGCTGGTAAATATGGAAAGCCTGAGCATAGTGGCTATTCGGCCTCAAAATGCGCTGTAATATCTTTAGTTCAATCTTTGGGGTTAGAGGGTTACAATGCATATTCCATTAGCCCGGGCAGAGTAGACACCAAAATGAGAGAGAAAGATTATCCGGGCGAAGACAGAAGGACTCGGCTTCCTAGAGAGGATGTAGCTAAAGTAATTTTTGATTGCATAGAAGGGCTTCATGACCCGGGGGACAATATTATTGTTAGAAAAAGAGGTTTTAGAAAGCTATCCAGAATCGACAAGGGCGCTCCATGGAAAGAGTATTTAAACGTTCAGCCTTATGGAACTCCCAAAGAAATTTAATAAGAAGAATGAAGATTTTAATTACAGGAGCCAATGGTTTTTTAGGCAAACATTTAACAAAAAAAATTAATAAAGAAATTAGCGAAGGTGCAGGTCATCATGTTTTTGCACCTCGGCGCCATCAATTAAATTGCCTAAACTATGATGAGCTGTACTACTATTGCTATTACAATGAAGTTGATTCAATTATCCACCTAGCCGCAGAGTGCGGAGGCATTGGGATAAACCAACTCAAGCCAGCGGATTTCTTTTTAGATAATGCCCAAATGAGCCTTAATATCATTAAGGTTGCAAATAAATTAAAACTAAAGAAGACAATAACACTTGGTACGGTCTGTTCTTACCCTAAGCATACTCCTGTTCCTTTTAAAGAAGAAGATTTGTGGAATGGGTATCCAGA
>Ga0163179_10003848_pt1 | contig 10124 bp, 7 predicted proteins | sample AtlANTMetagenome_FD_109643 | JGI IMG/M metagenome (GOLD analysis project Ga0163179, IMG submission 109643) | Marine eukaryotic phytoplankton communities from the Atlantic Ocean - Atlantic ANT 2 Metagenome | ecosystem: Environmental > Aquatic > Marine > Oceanic | place: North Atlantic Ocean... | reverse complement strand
TGCCTTGGAATCAGGCGACAATGCAGGAGCGGAAGAGATTGTAGCTAAAATCAATGACGCTCGCAAGCACGGCCACGAAAAGTACAAGCCGGAAGACGACTAGTCGTCGCTCATTCCCTGAAACAATTTTGTAACGCCTGCCATTTACGGCAGGTGTTTTTTTGTAGCTAAAACATTGAATCCACGTTTCAGAGGCTCGAGATTGATAAGGTGAATGTGAGGCTTCCTTTTGGAAAAACCCAGGTCGAACTCGATTTGAGCGGAATCAATACGACGGTGCTAGAGCCTCGCTTCGTCGCCGGTCTGGATGATGAGAAGGGGGCTTTTTTTCAGGCGTGCGATTCTCCGATTGGGGCAAACCCACTGAAGGAATCGATCGAATCAGGTGATCGGGTAGCCATCCTGATTCCTGACGCCACTAGGCCCTTCCCCAGTCACCGCGTTTTGCCTTGGCTCATGGAGGCCATCGATCACGTGCCCAGGGAGAATGTGGTTATTATCAACGGGACCGGATCTCACCGTGGAAATACGCCTGAGGAGCTACTTACGTTGGTGGGAAGCGAGATCTATGAAAATTACCGGGTTGTAAATCATAGCGCCCATGAGCCGGAGGGACTAACCCATGTGGGGAAGTCACCTTTTGGATACGAAGTATATCAAAATAGTGAATATGTTAATGCTGATAAACGGATATTGGCGGGCTTTATCGAGCCTCACTTTATGGCGGGATACTCGGGAGGATACAAAGCCGCCTTCCCGGGTGTGACGAATATTGACGCTATTATGCAGTACCACAGTGCGATGGTAGTAGGCGATCCGTTGAGCTCTTGGGGTAATCTCGAAAACAATCCCACCCAAGAGCATGTGCGAGCGGGTGGGAAACTGCTGGGAGCGGATTTCCTTGTCAACGTGACGCTCAATAAGGATCGGGCGATCACACGCTTTTTTTGCGGCGACGTGATTGAGGCCCATGAGGCGGGTTGTGCCTACGTAAAAGAAAGCGCGATGATCGGATGCGATAAGCCATTCCCGATTGTGATTACGAGCAATAATGGCTATCCGCTGGACCAGAATCTGTATCAATCTGTCAAGGGGATGTCAGCCGCAGCCCAGATCGTTGAGGAGGGGGGCCTTATTTTGGTGGCGGCTGAATGCTCAGACGGGTTCCCGGAGCACGGCAATTATCGTAAACTGCTTTTTGATTACCCGAGCCCGGCGGCCTTGCTGGATGCGATTCGCCAGCCGGGGTTTTCGGTATTTGATCAGTGGCAGGTTCAGCTCCAAGCTCTCATCTGCCAAAAGGCTCGTGTCGGGATCCTATCAAGATTGGAACCCTCGGAAGTCCGCAAGGCGCATTTGACGCCCGTTGAATCGTTACAAGAGGCACTAGAAACGGAATTGGATAGAGTTGGGAGTAAAGCTTCAGTCGCGATATTGCCGGAAGGCCCTGTAACCGTTCCGTATCTTCTCTAGCGTTTCATTTTGCAAATCGATAGAGCTCAAGGATTCTTCACCAACTAGGTCTATGCTTTCATCTCCAAACACCATACTCGTCACTTGCCCGAAAGCGTGTTCTTCCTATCTAAGGGACGAACTTGAAGAGCTTGGCTTTCCCGTTACAAGGGAAGCTCCAGCGGGCGTCTTTACTAAAGGGAACATGGAGGACTGTATGAGGCTGAATTTGCTCTTACGGACTGGTTTACGTGTTTTATGGCGGGTCGCAGAATTTGAAGCGAACAATGGGGATCAGCTTTATAAAAGATCCGTTCGTCTACCCTGGGAGTCCTGGATACCGGCAGATGGTTATGTTTCAATCGGTTCCTCCATTAGGAACCATACGATTCGAAATACCAACTTTGCTGGTTTGCGGCTGAAAGACGCATTGGTTGACCGGATACGAGAAAAGCGGGGAAGGCGGCCAGACACTGGCAATGACTCGGACCGGGCAATGATATTTCTGTACTGGCATGAAGAGGAGGTTTGCATCTATTTGGATACGTCGGGAGTGCCGATCAGCAATCGTGGCTACCGGGTTAGTCCAGGGAAAGCTCCTATGCGTGAGAACTTAGCGGCATCGGTTTTGAGGGCGACTCGCTGGGATATGGCTTCACCGCTGGTGAATCCCATGTGCGGTAGCGGTACCCTTGCGATTGAAGCGGCCTTGTGGGTTTTGGGAAAGACGTCGGGACTGTTGCGAGACAACTTTGCCTTTATGCATTTAGAGAGTTATCGGGTAAGCGATTTCGAGAAAATTCGAGCCGAGTTGAAGACCGAAGGATCCGATCGATTGGATTTCCCCATCATTGCGACGGATCGTGATCCGGCTGCGATTGAGGCAGCCCTAAGAAACGCGGAATTTGCTGGAGTCGAACATCTGATTGAATTCGATGTGTGCGATTTTAAACGAACGCGAGTACCGGAGGGTCCGGGAGTCTTAATTTTCAATCCCGAGTACGGTGACCGAATGGGCGAGGAGCAGAAACTAATTCCGACGTATCAGGAAATAGGGGACTTCTTTAAGCAAAAATGCGCTGGCTATTGGGGGTATGTGTTTACCGGCAATCGAGGATTGGCCAAACGAGTAGGTCTGAAGACCCGGCGAAAGATTGAATTCTACAACGGACCTATTGAGTGTCGGCTGCTGGAGTACGAAGTGTACGCGGGCACTCGAAATCCTAAGTATGCGAGTCCACAAATCAACCCCAAAGGCGATGCTTAGAATCGAAGTCCCATACCGATGCTCGCTTGTCGAGGCACATTGGGCCGAGGGCCATCGGTGAGGCGTCCCGCGAGGCTCTACTTATCAAGAATATTGCTTACGTTCACGAACGCCTCTGCGTGTTCGTTTATGAAGTAGTTGGCGGACAGGTCTACAATGAATTGACTTTCAATCAGTCCAAAGCGGGCATCTGGACTGCCTGAGGGGTCGAGCTCTTGCATGGAATTGGAGCCGCTACCGAAGGTGCTGTCAGTGTAATTGAGAACTTAAAGCTGAGATCCGTTTTCAATTGATAAGATCTAGCTGAAGCTAAATGTCAAAAAGCCGTCAAGTTGCTTTTTAGAAAAAGTCGCTCTATCGATAATGGGACGAAATAGGCAATAATATTGTGATTGCAGTAGGACCTGACAAGGTTTGTGAACTTTGGACTGGTCGACTCTGTAAACTCTTTTCATAGTGCGTTTTCAAATTTTCGTATTGGTGCATAAAAGCAGAAAAACAACCTCAAAAGTCATTCCTAAATGAAACTCGAAACACAATGCCTTCACGCCGGTCAGGCACCGGATCCTACGACTCACTCACGTGGAGTCCCGGTTTACCGGACCTCCTCCTTCGTTTTCGATAGCACCGAGCACGCTGCTAATCTCTTTGCGCTAAAGGAGCTCGGAAACATCTACTCGCGAATTATGAACCCGACTCAGGATGTGCTGGAGCAGAGGGTCGCTCAGCTCGAAGGGGGCGCAGCAGCTCTGGCGGTCAGTTCGGGTACCTCGGCAATTTTCTATGCGATCATCAACGTGGCGAAAGCGGGCGACAATATCGTGTCGGCCAACAACCTGTATGGCGGAACGTATACACAATTTAACGACATTCTTCCAGATTTGGGTATCACGACCAAGTTTGTTGATCCTTCCGATCCCGCAAATTTCGCCTCAGCGATCGATGAGAACACCAAGGCGCTGTTTTGCGAAACCGTTAGTAATCCTGGCATCGAGATTTCCGACCTCGAGGCGATTGCCAAGATCGCCCATGACAATGGGATCCCTCTAATTGTCGACTCCACGTTTTCGACGCCTTATCTGACACGCCCGATAGAGTTCGGCGCGGATATAGTCGTACATTCGTTGACCAAATGGTTTGGCGGTCATGGCACTGGGATAGGCGGGGTTGTCGTTGACTCAGGTAAATTCAATTGGGCCAACGGAAAATTCCCCTTGTATGACAATCCAGACTCCTCCTACCACGGATTGCGTTGGGGGCACGACCTTCCTGAGCCCTTGGCTCCACTAGCGTTCATCCTTAGGATGCGCACAGTTCCTTTGCGCAACTTAGGGGCCTGTATTTCTCCAGACAATGCGTGGATGTTTTTGCAAGGGATAGAAACCCTCCCGTTGCGGATGGAGCGTCATTGTTCCAACGCCAAAGCAGTGGCTAACCATCTAGATGGCAAGGAGGGAGTCGAATGGGTAAGGTACCCGGGTCTTAACGACAATAAGAGTGGTGCCTTGGCGGACAAGTATTTGGACGGCAAAGGCGGCGCCATGGTGATATTTGGAATAAATGGTGGTGCCGCAGCCGGATCGAAGTTCATCGATTCGCTGGAGCTGTTCAGCCATCTGGCCAATGTGGGCGACGCCAAAAGCCTAGCCATCCATCCTGCGACTACCACCCATAGCCAGCTTTCAGCGGAAGCCCAGAAGGCGGGAGGCATTACTCCCGAGCTGGTGCGTCTTTCCGTAGGAATCGAGCACATAGACGATATAATCGTCGATATCGACCAGGCTCTGGCGAAGACGCTGGCTTAGTCGGTGGAGCAGTATCTATTTCCGTTTCCAGTCAATTTTGAGAGTCCGTGACTGGACGGTGATTTCCAATCCTACGGACAATACGCCTTTGTTAGTCTTTGGGGCTTGGATTTGGATGGATTGCTTGCGGAGTGGGGATTTCGATTGGCGTCTGGAACAGGAAGAGCCTTGGCTTCATCTCTAGGGTCCCTTGATTTTGTCCTTACAAACAGAGGCTCACGGGCTTGAAGAGTGACCGGGTTTTCTCAATGGAGAAGCGTTACTCCCGGATTAAATCCTCTCATGCCCGACGTTCCCACGCTCGATAACCCAAAAACCGACCCGGTGGCCTCGCCACAAAACGGTAGATCCTACTGGGCGGAGCTGAAGCGTCGAAAGGTCATGGGGGTGGGGAGCACCTAGGCGGTGGTAGCGTGGATCGCCAATCCCGAATGGACGTCGCGACTGTTGACTCTGGTTTTGCTGATTGGATTTCCCATTGCCTTGATTATAACCATGGTGATCCACTTTGATCTCCGATTGTCCTTGCTTGAAGACAAAGCAGTATCCGGAATTTGAGGAATTGATCCGGGAATTTGGGTGCCGCCTGAGTGATCTGACTGTTTTAAGCGAGCACTTCAAAGAGGGTGTTGATCCATGAAATCCCTAAAACGCCTTCCCTTTTTCTGTATCCAGAATAAGTAATAATGATTACGGGCAGAGTCCTCAGGAATCACCTCGATCCGACGTAGATTGAAATGTGGAATTTTGTCTGCTCAGTTAGGGGGCTACCGGTTCACGGGAGCAAAGTTCATGAGCGGTTAGGCTTTTATGGAAGTCGGAATGGTATACTTTTACGATTGATCTATCAAATTGAGGGATATGAGAAAAGAAATCGTCCTAGAACATTTTGAATGAAAGTTGCGAACGTTGAGTAGACAGGTGGACAAAAAGCTGCACGATTCAGGTTTTCCTGCCAAATACTGCCCATTAGAATATGAAATCCACCGTACGTATACAGCTATCCGCGATGATGTTCCTCCAGTTCTTCGTATGGGGAGCTTGGTTTGTGACTTTAGGAACCTACCTAAGCCAGGGTCTTTCCTTCGACGGCGCTGAGATAGGGGATGCTTACGCCACCATGCCATGGGGCGCATTAATCGCCCCCTTCTTTGTGGGAATGATTGCGGACCGCTTTTTCAATGCCGAGCGGGTGCTCGGATTTTGCCATCTGGTTGGGGCGGTGATTCTTTATTTCAGTGCTTCGATTACGGACCCATCGACGTTGTTCTGGATGCTCTTTGTCTATGCGTTGGCCTACAATCCCACCTTGGCCTTGGTGAACACAATATCGTTTGCGCAGATGGAAGATACTGGAAAGCAGTTCCCCGCGATTCGGGTTTTAGGAACTATCGGTTGGATTGCCGCGGGTCTATTGGTGGGGAGTTTGGGGATAGAGAACACTTCGATTCCCATGAAGATTGCCGCAGGGGCATCAGCAGCGCTGGGTGTGTTTTCCTTCTTTCTGCCGTGGACGCCTCCTCAGTCTTCTGATAAGAAGGTCACTGTTCGGGACGTGCTGAACTTGGATGCTTTGTCTATGTTGAAGGATCGTTCCTTTGCGATTTTCGCGATTGGCTCGCTTTTCATATGCGTCCCGCTCGCCTTCTACTACAATTTTACGAATCTGTTCTTAAACGAATCCGGGTTTGAGAATGCAGCGGGCAAAATGACCCTCGGGCAAATGTCGGAGATCGGCTTTATGCTCCTCATGCCGTTTTTCCTCGCCCGTCTAGGCGTCAAAAAAATGCTCTTGGTTGGGATGCTGGCCTGGTTTGTTCGCTACATTCTTTTTGCCATGGGCAACTCGGACAGCCTCGTTTTTATGTTTTACGCCGGAATCTTGCTCCACGGAATTTGCTACGATTTCTTTTTCGTGACGGGCCATATCCATGTCGATAATGTGGCCCCTAAAAATCTGAGAGCCAGTGCCCAAGGCTTTATCGCTTTGATCACTTATGGATTGGGTCTGCTGATCGGGACTAAAATATCTGGATATGTGGTGAAGGCCTACGAGACTGAAATCGCGGCCGGCACTTTTATCCATGATTGGAAAGCGATCTGGTTGATGCCGGCCGGAATGGCGGCGATCGTAATTGTCATGTTTGCAATTTTCTTCAAAGTGCCCGATGAGAAGCCCGCAGAAACTGAATAGAAAGCTTCTAACGATATGAGTGGCATAGTAAATTCCCAATCGAATCGAAGGCAGTTTCTCAATGCAATAGGCGGTGTCGCCGCTTTCTCAATACTGCCGACTGGAGCCTGGGCCAGTTCGCCCAACGGCAAGTTGCAGATTGCTCAGATTGGCGCTGGCGGTCGGGGAAAGGGTAATTTCGATTCTCTGTTCCGTTTGCCCAATGTGGACATCGTCGCTTTGTGTGACGTCGATAGTAACAGTTTGGCAGAACGTTCGACTGAAGTGCCTAAGGCGGAGACGTTTCGGGATTACAGGAAACTGTTCGACAAGCTGGGAGACCGGATCGATGCCGTTTTGGTCTGCACGCCTGACCACATGCATGCGCCGATATCGTCGCACGCGATGGAATTTGGAAAGCATGTCTATTGTGAGAAGCCGCTGGCCCACAGCGTCGTGGAGAACCGCCAGCTCAGACTCCTAGCTGAGGAAAAGGGTGTGGTGACGCAAATGGGAATTCAAGTCAGCGCGTCCATTGGCCAGCGAATGACGGTCGAGTATATTAAGAGTGGTCTGGTTGGAAAGATCAGCGAAGTTCATGTCTGGTCCAACAAGTCTTGGGGGTCCAATGATTTGCTTCCGGTGACGACGAATCCGGTGCCGGCCAACTTGGATTGGGGACTGTGGCTTGGAGTCGCGGAAGAGCGGCTTTATCGCGAAAAGATTTTTCATCCGGGCCAGTGGCGCCGCTTGCTGGACTTTGGTACGGGTACCTTGGGAGATATGGGTGTCCATATTTTCGATACTCCATATCGGGCGTTGGAATTAACCTCGCCCAAATGGGTGAGAAGCCACTGTCGTGAGCCGAACGGATTCGCTCATACGACAAGCGTGAAAACGGAATACCAGTTTCCCTCGACACAGTACACAGCGAAAACGCTCAAGTGGACGTGGTAAGATGGCGAGAATGGACCCCCTTCCTGGATTGAGGGATTCAATGAGGATGGTGCGGTCCAATTGCCCAAACAGGGCTGCGTGATGATTGGGGAAAAAGGGGTTATGATGATGCCGCACATGAGTGGTCCCCAGACGTTTCCGAGAGAATTGATTAGAAGTGTGCCTCGCCCGGAACTCGATCCGCTCGACCACCATGGCCAATGGGTTAATGCCTGTCTGGGCGAAGGATCGACGGGATCTCCCTTTTCCTACGGGGGACCTCTTTGCGAGGCACTGCAACTCGGAGTGGTGGCAAGTCGTTATCCGGGCAAGAAGCTAACGTGGAATCCCCGTTCGATGAAAATACCGAATTTCAGTGAGGCAAATCAATACCTCAGCCGCGAATACCGAGCGTTCTAAAAAGCAAAAATGTCAAATGTAAGAAAACATAGAGTGCTGTGTGTTGGAGCGGGAAATACAGGGAGATCTCATATTTTGGCGTATCATCGCTTGGATGGATTTGAGATTGCAGGCATATGCACGAGGAGTCCCGGATCTCGGAATAAAGTCATGGAGGAGCTTGGTGCGACTTATCCGGGATTCGACAGTTACGAAAAAGGGTTGGCAGAGACGAAGCCAGATGCGGTATGCATTACCACCTATCCGGATACACACTACGAATATACCAAGCTGGCCTTGGAAGCCGGTTGCCATGTGTTCTTGGAAAAGCCAATAGCCGAAACGATCGATGAGGCGGAGGCGTTGGTTGCTCTAGCGAAAAAGGTGAATCGCAAGCTGGTTGTAGGCTATGTCTTGCGGCACCATCCGAGTTGGATTCAGTTTGTAGAGAAAGTTCACACTTTAGGTAAGCCGCTAGTCATGCGGATGAATCTCAACCAGCAGTCTTCAGGCGCTCAGTGGGAGACCCACAAAAACTTGGCTTCCTCCATTTCACCTGTGGTTGATTGCGGAGTCCACTATGTCGACGTGATGTGCCAGATGACAAGATCGAGACCGGTGCGCGTTTCAGGCATCGGGGCCCGTCTGACGGATGAATTACCGGAAGGGAAAATCAACTACGCCCATCTACAGGTCACCTTTGAAGATGGCTCAGTCGGTTGGTATGAAGCCGGCTGGGGTCCGATGATGAGCGAAAACGCTTTCTTTATTAAAGACGTGGTAGGACCGAAGGGAAGTGTTTCAATTGTGGCGGAAAAGTCCGGGGCTCAGGGGCAGAGCGCCAAGATTGAAGCCCATTCCGGAACGGAACGGTTGCAGGTGCATCACAGCGAGCTCGACGCGGAAGGGAAACTGGCTCGAGAAGACGAGTTCATTTCTATGGAATCAGAGCCGGATCATGACGCCCTTTTTCACCGAGAGCAGGAGTTTTTTTTTAAGGCTATCAATGAGGATTTGGACGTATCCGAACTTCTAGAGGCCGCTTGCAGTGCTAGCCGCATCGTTCTGGCAGCAGACGAGAGTTTCCGAACGGGTAAAACAATAGAAATGCTATGAAATACACAGCCGCTTTATTAATTTTCTTTTGCTTATTTTCCGCGGGTGGATCGGAGATCAATCCGCCCGAGGGCTTTCGACCGCTTTTCAATGGGAAAGATCTTTCTGGCTGGTACGGCGACAATCCGCACCAGTCTCGTAAGGTAGAAGACCGGCAAGCTGCGATCAAGGACCAGCAAGACGATTTCAAAAAGCACTGGACCGTGGAGAACGGCGAATTGGTCAATGATGGAAAGGGGCCGTATGCCACGACCGTTCGCGACTACGGAGATATCGAATTGATGCTTGAATACAAGACCGTGGCTCTGGCCGATAGCGGCATCTATCTGCGGGGATCACCTCAAGTTCAAATCTGGGACACGACAAAAGAGGGTGGCAAATGGGATATTGGTGCGGATCGCGGATCGGGCGGACTGTACAACAACCTAAAAGAAGACGCGGATACGAACGGCAAACACCCCTTGGTTCACGCGGACAAGCCTTTTGGCCAATGGAATAGCTTGAAGATTCGTCACTTGGGCGATCGCATGTGGGTTTGGCTGAATGCCCAGTTGGTCGTTGACGGAGCCATTTTTCACCCTTATTTCGATAAGACCAAACCGATGCCCAGTAAGGGGCCCATCCATTTGCAAACGCATGGTGGGGAAATCCGTTGGCGGAACATCTATGTTCGCGAAATCGGAGATGTGGAAGCAAACGAGATTTTGCGTGGGGAGGAGTTTGGGACTGCCTTCGAGCCGATTTTCAATGGACGCGACCTTAAGGGTTGGTTCGGTGATAAGAACGGCAAGCTTGTCGCCAGCGGCGAGCTAATATGGAGCGACGGAGGGCATATTTACACTGAGCGCGAATTCGCCGACTTTGTATTCCGTTTCGAGTTCGTTATGACCGCAGGAGGCAACAACGGCTTGGCGATTCGTTCGACAGGAGAAGGCAATCCTGCCTATGACGCCATGTGTGAGCTTCAAATTCTCGA
>Ga0163179_10003846_pt1 | contig 10127 bp, 7 predicted proteins | sample AtlANTMetagenome_FD_109643 | JGI IMG/M metagenome (GOLD analysis project Ga0163179, IMG submission 109643) | Marine eukaryotic phytoplankton communities from the Atlantic Ocean - Atlantic ANT 2 Metagenome | ecosystem: Environmental > Aquatic > Marine > Oceanic | place: North Atlantic Ocean... | reverse complement strand
GCTCAACAGTTGCCGGTGCTACTACTTTTACTCCTGATCCTCCTGAACTATCCTCAGTAAATACAACAACATCAGATGATGTAGATACAGGTACAGGTACTACAGATCCTAATGCAGATCCTAGTGCAGATCCTACAGGAGATGATTCAAAGACAACATCAGAACCAAAAAACTTTGCTAAATTAGCAACAAAAACTCCTGTTAGTGTAATAGGTGTTCCAGAAGGAGATAAAACATTAATTGATAGAGGAGATGGTACTACACCAGGACAAATAGAAGGAACAGTATCAACACCAGATACTACACCGACTATTGGAAGTGCATCAAAAGCCGGTGATCCAACTTTAGCTCCTACAACAGATGGAATAGCTACTAAAGTAGCAAGTGACGTAGATTCTAAATTAAGTAGTGTAGACGCAGCTAAAGGTACAGTATCTGACGATGCTCAAGTTGATGCTCAAACAATGAACACAGAAGATTTAGCACAAACAAAATTAGATGCAGATCAAATTGACGATGCACAAACTGTAAAAGCACCAAACAAAAGAACATTGCAAGATGGCGAAACAGTTCAATCAGCATACGATCAAAACAAAGCTGATAAGATTATAGCTAAAACAGAAGCATCTTATGCAGAAGCCGACCCTAGTGAAAAAGCTCTTGTGCAAGGGCAACTTACAGACTTAATGGACGACTTTAAAGATGGACAAACTCCCCCCTGGGCGGCAGGAGCTATGCGTACAGCATTAGCCGCAATGAATGCAAGAGGATTAAATGCATCATCTTTAACAGGTCAAGCTATTGTACAAGCGGCGATGGAATCAGCATTGCCAATAGCATCAGCAGATGCGACTACAGTTGCAAAGTTTGAGATGCAAAATTTAAATAATCGTCAACAAGCAACTATACTAGCAGCTGAACAGAGAGCTACATTTTTAGGTCAAGAATTTGATATGGAGTTCCAAACTAGGGTAAAAAATGCATCAACTATATCTGAAATAGCAAAACAAAATTATGATGCTGAAGTTCAAATTTCTTTAGAAAATGCGAGAATGGCACAAACTGTAGATATTGCAAATTTAGATGCTAAAAATGCAAAGATTTTATCTGACGCAGCAGCTATGACTAAATTAGATATAACTAATCTTACAAATAAACAACAAACAGAAGTTGCTAATGCTCAAGCTTTCTTAGAGATGGACATAAAAAATCTAGACAATAAACAACAAATGAACGTGTTTAAAGGACAAGCTAAAATAGATGCTTTGTTTAAAGATCAGGCAGAAACGAATGCTATGGCACAACTTAATATACAGGAAAAGAATAAAGTAAATGTTGCACTTGCTAACATACAAGCAGCTCAAGCACGATTTAATGCTGAACAAGAAAATGTTATGAAACAACTTGAGTTTTCTGAGACACAAGCAAATGATAGGTTTGCATCATCACTAAAAGAAAACCGGGCACAGTTCAATGCAGAGAATGCTCTTACTGTTGCACAAGCAGATGCTCAATGGCATCAAGCAGTTACAACACAAAACAATGCTGCGATTAATCAGGCAAACATGAATGATGCAAACAATGCAACAGCCATGACAAGAATGCAATTAGAACAAGATTTTCAAGCAGCTCGTGATGTTATGAATTGGGCATTCACAGCAGATCAAAACGATGAGCAACGTGCAGCATCAATAGCAATTGCACAAATGGATGCAGACGCAAAGACAGCAAGTGGAACAAGTAGTTTGTTTCAGACAGTCTTAGGTGCTGTTGCAAAGACCATAAATCCCGTAGCATAAAAAGGAGTACACAATGAGTGATATAAAAATGCTAAAGGATGATATTCCTTATGCAAAATTATACAATAAGTTAAAAGAGTTTACTAAAAATAAAAAAGCAAGAGCTTTTTCTACAGGAGGGTTAGCTACTGCTGCATTTGTAACAGGTGGATTAGAATTAAAAGATGTAGGTTTTTCGTATGATTTTTATGAACCAGACAATACAGCTAAATATGCTGAGAATCTTTTAAATACACAGACAGATAAAGCTAAAGCTAGATTAGACTATGTAGAAACACCAAGTGATAAAAATGAAAATGCAACTACATTTGATTGGATTGGAGAGCTATTTGGAGAGTTTGAAAATCAATCAGAATCAGTTCCTATACCAGATTCATATGAACCTGAATTGAGAGAAGATGAACTTAGTTTAGATGAAATGAATCGCAATGAATTAAATGCTCCTTTTGTAGCACAAAAACAAGGTTGGATGGATAAAACATTAAACTTGTTGTTTGAAAAAGAAGGCTTTGAATCCACTGCTTACAAAGACTATTCAAAAGATAGTAAAGGCAATAAAGTGTTTGTTGGTTGGAGAATAGGATATGGAAGTGACACAATTACAAAAGCTAATGGCACAGTTGTAAAAGTAAAAGAAGGAATGACTGTTACAGATGAAGATGCATTAAGAGATTTTAACAGAAGAATTAAAGAGGATTTTTTACCACAAGTATATCATGGAATAGGGCAACAAACATGGTCAAAACTTAATGCAAATCAAAAAGCAGTAATGGTAAGTCTTGCGTGGAATTATGGAAAAGTTCCAAAAAGAATAAGAGAAGCAATCAAAACACTAAATTCAAAAACAGGAGCAGATGCAATAAGAAATCTACAAGGAGATAATTCTGGAATTAATAGAAATAGAAGATTAAGTGAGGCAGATTTGTTTGAAGGAATAGTGGATTCAAGTAGTAATACTAGAAGTTCATTAATGGCAAGGAGTATTTTATAATGGCAGATTATTACGACAGACCTACACCAGGAGAATCTTTAGTTGTTGAACCTCGTAGCAGACCTTATGAAAGACCACCTGAATTAAGTAAGTTAAGTCAGGTATTAGACTTTTATTTAACGAGAATCACACGAGATGAAGTAATTGATAATACAGTTCAAATGCTAGATTTAGGTGTTCCTGTTGAATTAATTGTGGAATCCTTAACATTGTTCTTTGTAATGAAAGGTACGCACAGTATTCAGAACAGATTACTAGTGAGTCCTGTGTTACATGAATACATAAGAATGCTAGGAAAACAAGCAAATGTACGAGTTGTGGATGGTCTTAATCCTACAGAAAAACAGCCTGAAAGTGCATCTTACTTAGCTGAAAAGTTACGTACAGAAATTGAACAGATGGAAGGTACAGATGAAGATGATGAGGGTGTAGACTTTATGAGACAAACGGCTGAAGTCCTAGAGGAAGATATGAGTGAAGAAGAAACAACAGAACCACTTCCAATAGGCATAGGTGGCATGGCAGAAGAAGTAGAAGAGCCTGTGCCTACAGAAGAGCCTATGCCCATGCCCACAGAAGAACCTACCACACAAGAAATAGAAGAACCCATGCAAACGGGAATAATGTCTAGGAGATAAACATGACACCTTATAATAATGACGATGCACCACCAGGATTTGAAGAAGTGGAAGACTATCTTATTAATAAAAATAATCCAGAAAAAGATAGAATAAAGAAAAATGTAGAAGAGAGTGTAAAAAGATATGATACTATTCCTATAAAATCTTTCGTTGATAAAAAGGATGCTGGTAAGGCTGACACAATTAAGTCTAACTTACAGAGTATAACTAAGGGAATGAAAGCTGGTGATTGGGTGTGGTTATTAGGTACAATTGGAATGGCATTAGCGAACCCAAAAGGTAGGGGAGCGCAGGCTAAAGTTATACAACACAATTTAGATGAGTCAAGAAAGTATAGTCAAGGAATGGCTAAAAAGGCTCTTAGTAGGGTTAAGGATACAATAATGCCTGCATTACAGCAAAATAAAAAAGATGTAATTGAAATGCGTAATTACATGATAAACAACTTAAAGGGTGTTGATGCAAGAATTATAAATAACTTAGCTAAAGCGGGACCATCAGCATTTAAAAAGTTTATGAAAGACTTAGACAAAATTAATGGACAAAGAGCAAAGTTTAAATCAAGTGGAATAGATAATCCACAACCTAAATTAACAGGTGATGAAATTAATAAACTATTTGTGCATTTACAAGATATGGAGGCATCTCCTGTTGATTTTGGAAACACAGAAGATTCAAGGAGAAAGGCTATCAATCAACTATTGGATGACACTTATAATGGTTATACAAAATTAATTGACGTAGCAGAAACAGCTAAAGATTTAGATTACGGATTGTTTGGTGCAGCTTATGGTGATCCGAAAACTGCACTTAAAGATGCCGCTAGATATCTAAAAAGGTTTGGTTCATTTCCTGTGGGTAATACATTATTGGATATGTCACAGTTAGATCAATTAAGTGTTTCAGATATAGGTCTTGATCCTAGTAAGTTAAAATCAATAGATTATGATATTACTAAAGGTGCTGTAGATACTACTAATCTAAGAATAGACCAGACACTAGGAGAAAAGATGAAAATGTTTTTTGGAAATGTTACTGAAGAGATAATAACAGACAACATGAGTTTGTTTGGAAAATTAGGCGAGCCAACACCTGAAGATAATACTCAAATTAAAAAAGATGAAGCAAGTTATTGGAGTGGCGATGTGGCAGACCTTCAAGGTAAATTTACAGATGGTAGATCGAAAGCACCCTTACAAACAATAGCAACTGAAAGTGATGGATTATTTACGTTACTATATAACCAAGCGTTATTAAATGATTATAAGAATAGTACAGGAGCAGGTTATAATAATATAAAATCTTTAATAAGACAGTTTAAAGAAGCTAACAGAGATTATCGTGCGTCCAATACAAATAGACAAGAATATGAGTTTATAGATGTATTAGCAAATGCAGATATTCATAAGGATACAATCTTTGCTAGTGAAGATATAGCTAGAATTTATGCAACGATAATGAAACGTAGTCTAGCACTAAATGATTCTACTGAGCTTACTTTTCATAAAGACAGAGCCAATCCTGACTCAGAAAAGATTACAATGACAATAGCACAACTACTTGGAAGATAGGAGATAATGTATGCCAATACGTGATAATTCATATAAGTTATCAGATATAACAACAACTAATGCACTTGAAGACTCTGATCCTAATATTGATGTTTTAAATCCGTTTACAACACCTGTTTATGATGTGCCCGGTTTGTCATCTTACAGAGATAGACCTAACGACTTTACAGCTATTGATAGCAATTATATTAAAAATAATGAAAAGATTCTTAAAGAAGATATGGTTAATGAAAAACCTTTGAATGATGCTATTGAAGAATACTTAAAACTAAGTGGTGTAGGTGCTAGAGTACATACGTTAAGTCCTGAAGAGAAGGTAGATTTATATCAAACTAGAATGAGAAACTACTCTACTTCTGTAGGCTTTGTTGATGAAAAACTTTCTTTTGATAGATCAAGACCTGAAGATGTAAATGCTTTTAAAACTGCCCATGATATATGGGATAAGTATCCTAACATCTTTCAAGGTAGAGGTGAAGGTTTTTTAGGCAACATGGCAGCAGCTCGTGAGAATACTCTTAATCAACTTAACCCTTTAGAATCCCCTGATAATTTTGTTCCAGGCATTGCTATGATTAAAGCAGGAACGAAACTAGGATTGTCAGTAGGTCAAAAAGTAGCTGGTGCTACATTCTTAGATATGCTATCTGCATATGGTCTAGACTATTATGATCAAGAGTTACAACAAAGAATGGGCAGACAAGAAGGATACAATATATATCAGGGTTATATGTCACTCTTACAAGGCATGATAGGTGGTGGAATAGAGTTAGCAATGGAAACAAAAGCTCTACATTCATTTAAGTTGTTTGATGGTGTTGATACTTTATTTACTAAGAAACCAAAAACAGATAAACAAAAAGATGCTATTATTAAAAGCATGAATAATAAAGTAGAAGACTTAACTGATTGGTGGATTAAATCAACAAATAGTGGAAAAAAATTATTAGAAGAAGACAATATATATGCATCTGATGATTTTATAGAACTTTTAATGTTTGGAAATTCAGAAAAAGGTGTAAAGGGTTTAGTTGCACACATGTCTAGCGACTTAGATTTAGTTTACTACAAAGATATTTTTAATCCAAATATGACTAATAAAGGTCAATTTATGGCATCATTAACTAAAGCGTTAGATGAAGGATTAAGTCCACAAGTTAAAGGTGCATTTACAAAGAAATTAAGGTCTTTAAAAGATGTGCCATCACTAGATCAAATTTTTAATAAAATACCTGATGCAAGTCCCCCTGATTCTTTTGCTAGTTTTTTAGATGCAATGAATAGAAAATTTAGTAAAGCAGGTAAAGAGTTAAGTATTGCTAGTGATATTTCAAGACAAGTGCGAACAACGCAAGATGTACTACAATCTCAAGCTAAAGCTGAAGTAAAGTTAGCTAAATTATTAAAGAAAAGTCCTCAACCTTTTAAATACTTTCAACAGGCTTGGAAACGAGGTGTTGTTTCAACTTGGTCAACAACATCATTAAATATGGCAGGTTGGACAGCAGCTAACTTAGTAAATTTAGCAGGAGATGCTCAACATTTATTAGCTCATGCTGCTTTAATGCCGCTTAATTTAGCTGTTGACATGGTGGGATTTACAACAGGAACTGTTAATAAATCAAGATTATTAGAATCATATAAAAGTGCAAGAAATATCGTGAACAACAACACTTTTAGATTTGCTACAATGCTTGAACCAAACGCAACAATTGATGCTTTTTATGAGTTAATGAAGATTGATCCTACAATAGCAAAACAATTGAGACAAGTTATTGTTGGAGGTGTTGATGTTAAGAATGTTGATGAGTTAGCTAAGAAGTTTAACTTTACTAAAGTACGTCCTGATGGAGAGATAGTTGGTGCGCCGCCAGGTTGGATGAAAGGAAACGAAGCCTACTTAGGTTTTGTGCAAAAAATGGGGCTAGTTACTGCAGCAGATTTATTTACAAAATCTCAATCTTTTTTAGGTCACGTAGACAGAATGTTACGAGATAAAAAAGGATATGGATTTGCTGAATTTGTACAGAAAGATGAAGCAACTTTAAAACAAATGATAGCATCGCAAGAGATGTTTGAAATTCTAGGCAATGCTAGTGAACAGACATTAAAAGATATATTTTCAAAGTCATACAAAACAGCAGATTCTGGTGTTCCTGACTTCCTATTAAAATCAGCTAGATTCATTGAAGATTTTGGTGACATACCCGTTCTAGGAACTTTTATGCCTTTTGGTAAGTTTTTCAATAACTCAATAGCATTTACATACAACAACCTTGCTGGTGGTAACATTAGATTTATTTCAGAAATGGTAAAGTCAGGGGGTAAACTAAGTAAAGTAGATGATCAAGTAATAAAAGACGCAATGAAAAATTATGGAGTAACATTTAGTCCTCCCGCTGCAGCTCTTATAGCTTATTATGGTCTTGTAGATAAATTAGGAGCAGAAGAACAAACACCTACAGATGAAGATATTTCGGAAGGTTCTTCATTAATGGAAAAGATACTGATTGGTGGACATAAAAATACTGCACTAGGAGAGTGTATTAAGAGAGATAAAGAAAAAATTGCTAAAGGATTAACTTGGGATACGATAGTTATAAATGGAAGAGAAAGAAATATACGATACATGTTTCCTTTTTCACAATGTGCAGTTCTTGCTAGAGCAATTAATGTTTTGGGAGAAAAGAATATAAATCCTCTAGCAGAAGGAGAAATAGAATCTAGTCGAGTTGATCTACCAAATGAACTTATCAAAGATGTAGTAGAACAAATGGGATTTTCTCAATTAGGTAGAAATCTAAGTGGTATTTTTACTTTTGACACTATTGCAATGCGATTTATAAATAAGGAACAAACAACACCCTCAGAACTTGCAAATGCAGGTCTTTCTTTAATTACTAATATTCCTGCAGGCTATTCTAGAGCAGCATTTGATCCTATTGAAAAGCTTAGTGCCTATCCTCTAGGTGCAGACAATGAAAAATTAGCAGTTGTTGATAAGAAAGGTTATGAAGCTAGTGTGTATAACACAGCTAGATATTTAACTAACTTTCAGAGATTGCTTTTTGGTGGTAATCCAAAATATTTACAGCCAAAAAAGTCAGCACTTAACGAAGCTCCGATGTATGCGTCAGGTGGTTGGTATGACATTCTAGGATTAAAACCTAAAGACCCCCCTACTGCAACAGTTTTAATCCTAAATCAAGCTAATCTTCAACCCTGGACTAAAGAGTTTAAAACTAAATTTCCACATGCTGACAATTTCTTTAGAGAGCAAATTGCACCTAGATTAGAACATGTGTCTATACAACTATTAAATAGTCCCGGTTGGAATAAGCTTTCTTCTGAAGACAAAAAGAATAAGTTTGAAACAGCATACACAGATGTAAAGAAAAAAACATTAGATGAAATTATTGCAGGCACAATTGAAACTGAACAAGGAATGATATCTGGAGGAGTAGGAAGAAGAGAAGGAGAAAGATCAGGATACTTACGTAGACTAGCATCGCTTGTTAAGATAGCAAATTTAAATGAAAGAGATTTAATGGAAGCACTTCAATTATACAATCAAAAAGCACAAAGAGAAGTTTTTAATCCTAGACTTGACCCTAAAGAATTATTAAAAGAAGACAATAGAACAATACAACTTATATTAGAAAATGCAAAGCAAATAAAAGCAACTAGATAAAAAAAAAAGGGGGCAGTAAACTAATACCCACCCCCTCAGAGTTGACCACACAGCTACGATTGATTACGAAATATATTGCAACCAATCTACCTATACATTAAAGCATTTTTTCTAATTTGTCAAGTGCTTTTTTCAATTCTTGTATAATTAATTTGATGTCTTCTTTGCAATCTTTTACTTTAGTATTAATGAATTGTTCTGCTTCCTTTTCTAGATTCATGTTTCTTTACCCTTTTTAACTGCTCAAAGTAAGCTTTATTAAATCCTCGTTGCCACTCTTTGTTTCTATAAGTGTTTATATTATAAGGATTAATTAAATTACCTCTCCAAAATGCTTTGTAGCCTTTATCAACTATGTTCATCTTTGAACTCCTTTAGATATTTATATGCTCTCATTACTGTAGTTGGATCGTCACGTAGCATACCTATTGCTGTATTACAACAATGACACAGCCAACCTCTAAATATATTTTTTTCGTGATCGTGATCCAAAACAAATGAACCCATACTTTTTGATCTATGTAAAGATATCTCTTCTAAACTTTTTGCACAAATTGGGCAAGTGTGGTCTTTACTTGGTGGGGGAGTATTTTTTTTTAAGGCTTCTGTTACTTTCTTACTTTTTGCTCTACACTTTTTACATTCTGGTCTTCTCCATGTACTAGCTCCTGAAAACCATTCAAAAGATTCTTGAGGTAAATACCTGTGACATTTAATGCAAGTCTTACCATCTTCTACATCCGTAGGTAGCTCTTCAAAAAGATCAAATTGCATTATGCACCAATATCTACAACTTCACATGAATCTCCACTACAAGCAAATGTCTGACTAGAAGAGGTGGTATCCTCTTTCTCAAAGTCTTTTAACAAGCTCCAATCTATTCTAGATGGGGCTTTTTTTATTGCTTCTTCATATTCTTCTTTAGTACACTCACTATATGGTGCTTGTTGATATACGTGATCATCTTTAGGAAAGAATGATACTCCTGACATTTCATCAAAGTGTTTATAAACAAATGCTCCTACCTCTGCCCACTCGTGATCTCTAACATAAACAGAACAACTAGGCTTATGTTCACACCAATGCCTTTGATACGTTAGCCATAACTCTAGCTGATCTAAAGCAGATACATTAGATACATTTGCAGATGTACGAGGTGACTTAAATGGGAAACTAAATATGGTATTCTCATTTGGTTTACTCACACAAGGTTCACTAGGAACACCTTGTTCTTTCATAAACTGTGTAAGTGGATCGTGATTACTACCTCTTACAGTTCTTATATAGTATTCTGAATATCTAGGATGTATGCCACTAGCTGAATCACAAAGTTGAGATACTGTACCACTAGGCTTAACACAAGTAATTGCAGTTGATTGTGGTATACCAAACTTATCAGCATAAACTTTATTTGTATCAATAGCTACTTGCTTT
>Ga0163179_10003845_pt1 | contig 10132 bp, 4 predicted proteins | sample AtlANTMetagenome_FD_109643 | JGI IMG/M metagenome (GOLD analysis project Ga0163179, IMG submission 109643) | Marine eukaryotic phytoplankton communities from the Atlantic Ocean - Atlantic ANT 2 Metagenome | ecosystem: Environmental > Aquatic > Marine > Oceanic | place: North Atlantic Ocean... | reverse complement strand
CTTATACCAATCTTAATACCAACATCATTTATTTCTCTTCTTATCATGGATCAGAGGATGTTATGACGAAAGAAGAAGCTGCTCTACGAAAATACTGTCAGGTTGTGACTTGTGTAGTTAGTTTACAGTTACCGTGTGCAATTTATTATGTGCTGTAATGTTTTATAAAAACTGTTCGGATGGATGATCTACTCATTATAAGATAATGGTGCACATGAAGAAGCAACCTTGAAAAAAACTTAAAATTAAGGTCGCAGGAATCATTATCTCTAAAATCGTATTCACTAATGTACTATATCATACCATGTTTTCTAATATATTATGTGATAGTATGGCTTGAAAACATATCTGTTGATGGATTGATCTTTAAACGAGGTACTCATATTGAAAAAATCATCAATGAGTACCACAGTTTCCTAAGATATATATCTTTTTGATTCATAACTTGGTTTCTTTTTGCAGTTACATGTGTTTGTTTTCATGTCACATTTAAAGGATCTAAAGAAAACGTACATACCAATTATTAAAAGTAATGTTATCGTGATTTTCGTACATTGTTACAATCACGGCGAACATAATTGCTTTTCGTCCATGACAAAGGAAACGCAGAGTGACATTTCGAATCTATTCTGAGTCTCCAATAAATTCAGACGCGGTGGGTGTTTACGGCTTCATTAAATATTAAATAAATATGAAAGGACATATATACATGAAGATAAATCGCTATGCTCATTGTGTACAATCTGTTTTTGTTCAACGAAGAGAGATTGCGCTCAAAGGATCGGATAATGATCCAAGAGTACTCAAAGGACTCTTATGTATGCATTGTTCTTGTAATTGCATTTTGTCGGTATGTACCTTCTCCGTTTCTTTTTATGTAATTTTACTAGATTTACAATTGATCTTTGACATTCAAAAGAGATATAAAAGGTATTTTCGTATATCACCATTTGTAATCAGGTGATAATAATAATGATGAAAATAATAACATCGTTTGCTTTTATCGGAAACTTTTTTTTTGCAATATATTTCATTGTTATATATTCTATGCAACATTATGATATTATATTTAAAGTTCGCCGAAGGAAATCATATTTATAATTCACAAGTCATTTCCTTAAAACTGGTTATTACTGCTACTAATTATAGTGCATCTTTTGATGATTTTGAACCCCTTGCATGACACAACCTCGTCAGAGTGATACAGATTCAGTGTATATATGTATTTTCTTAATTTCATAATTCCATTCTTCAACTTCACCTACTCAAAAATTTCAAAAGATATATTCAACTCATATTTGCAGGGCAGACACACACACAAATATGTAACTACACACGCAATATCTTGTACACACTAATGTACATTGTTCAAAATACCTACTACGATTAGATGAGTGTGCCCATTAAGATTGAGAAATGTTGGCTTAAAAGAAAAGGTAATCATTTTCTAGAACATACCGTACCTTCTGATCTTTTTAACTTTGAACATGTAACCCATGTTCGTAACAATGTATGGGAAAATGTGAATATTATAGGTGATGTTTTAATACAAGCTTATATCATCCTACGTTAACATTCGCACATTTTTTGAATCACAATTTTTGCACACTAACAGCGCGAAAAAACAAAAAACGAAGTGTGATAATTTAGAGTTATGCTAATATTACCAATATATATATATTATATTACGCATAAGAGTCTATTTCTATTTCTTTATAAATTGAGTATTGTTTTATTTTCATTATGTAAACCTTTTGGAATGCATGAATATGTTATTATGCAAAACAAGCTACACAATGATGTCAAACCAATAGTGGCTAAAATATAAAGTAACATGTTTGTCCTTTCAATAAAAACCCTGTGTGATTGAAAAGTAAGCTCTAGGTTACAAGAAATATATATCTATAGACAGCTGATTCATCCTACGTATTTCATTAACCCGCGGAAAGTAGTAAACGGAAGTTTAAATTGCATGTTTTATTTTTTCATATAGTAAGAATTGACTTAGTAACAATTTGGGATACGAAGAAATACTTCGAGCCAAATGATAAGTTAAGTTGAGTATAAAATGATTTAAGTATTAGACCTTGAAGGAAATGGAAATCATTCTACACTTGCGTATATCATTATAGATAATGATAATAGCCCATGATAATTATTATTTCTGAGGGTTCTATCCTGATGAATACATATTCAGCTTAATGACATCCAGCGTTTTTATTATTGCAAGACTTTGTTTACTTGTTGTGTGATGTGGCTAGATTATGGCTTAGGATTGTGTAATTTGATGTTCCATTTAGTTTATTCATATTGCAAAATATATTTGGGTGGTCTCAACATTATATCTATAGTTTATTATTTTACATTCTTTCAAGGATAGTACTACTCGACAAACTGACTAAACAACTTTTCTAACAAATATAAATAATCATAATCAAACTCCGATTTCTGGGCATCGTATTCTAAGTACGTTGTGTAAAGTAATTTGAATTCTAATTGCAACAGCTTGACTTATGAGGGTAAACGTGACTTACGTATAATGTTTAACTATAGCACACTCCTTCCTCCTCTGACAAATATGCATACATATTGGTTAAGTATTTGATTCTGTGTATGATCAAAGAAACAATTTTTGGTGGGTGCTAAGTAGGTCGAAAGAGAAATATCATTAAAGATAAGTATACAACAAGTGTAAAAGAATGTTAATATTGTAGAAAGTGATCAGATATGTCGTGGGACTACTTAAAAAGGAAATTCGGAGTACAACCGTTATAGATAGCTTACAAAAATGCTTTATCTTACAGAATATCTTCACAGAAATAAAATTAAGTTAACTGCTCTTGAACGCATTGTTCCTTTACACATTTGCATATATTGCTGAAAATTTAAAAATAGGTATTAAATATTTTGTAGCTCATGTTTTGCGAAGCTGGCCATGTTATCTGTTTTGAATCTTTATAATATCCTCTACGTGTTGTATTTAGTTATAAAGGTTCAAAGGTCTCCTTCAATAGTTTTCATCGTAAACAAGGCATAACAATAGAGGGATTTATATCTTTAGTCATCAATCGAGAGTCAGCAGGAGGTGACAATCAAGATAAATATTGTAGTAATTAACCGTATCAGGAACTATAGGGCTTTGTCAAATACACAACAGCAAGAATGCTTTTTTGTATATTAGATCCTATTATGTTCACATTCGTACTACGTCGCTATATTTACACCTAAGCAGATACTAATATGGATTTCAAAAATGATTATTGATAGCAGCGACAAATTTTATTCAGTTGACACACCTTTTTTTATTACATTATCTCTTATTTGAACACTTAATCACGCGGAATCAATTTTCTTGATGTCTTATAGGTGTACTCCTATTGAAAGGAAATTAGTAAGGTGAAATCTGAGATAGGCATTCATTTCAGATGATGATTACAATTTATGTAAAGTATTTACAAGTCAATATTAGTAGCGTTGCCTTAACGATTTTGATAAGTAATAGTATTGTAGTATTATATTTCAAACCTACTTGATATAAACAAATATACAATGCGTAATAAATTCCGCCATAAATATTGAGACTAAAAACCTGTATCAGCCAAATATGTCAACTATACAGAAAATTACAAAAGATTTATCCCTAACCTAAGAACGGTAACAATATATTTCTAAGATCACAAACTTGATATTATATGATGTCGACTTCTTTGGAGTCTAGATAATAACCTTCCGGGAAAACGTATTAGCAAGGCTCTTCCAATGATGATAAAATTACTTTGCCAAACAATAACATAAAACCCAAGTAGTATTATGTTTCCTTTTATGATTTTTAATCCTGGTTTGCAACAGAGAATTCCATCGCCATATATGCAAGTGCGCAGTATTTTGTTACAATCTTACCAGGTGTAAATATTTTTGTCATTCTTTTTTGTGTAAGAAATTGTTATTTCAACTACTAACCGAATTACGTAAATATCATTTGTTCTTTCATACATCCTTTAATATACATTTAAAAATGGGGCATTCTACAGCATTCTTGGCCTTAATGTTGTTTTGAGAATTGATCATTTTGTGACATTTTTTGCTTATGATAATATTTGAAGCACAAAAATTAATGTGATCAATGGGAAATGTAGGAAAACTATCAATTTTATGGGATTTTGCACCTATATATTTATTAACGACTTCGTATATTACATATATTTCGTTTAAAGAATCGATAGAGTTTGGCAGTGATCTCAACGCTATATCTCATGATTATGATGTTTTCAGACAGTGAACGATATGTAGCTTGCATTTCGTAGAAGAAGGATGTACATTAAGGATTTCGGATAATAAAATTATTCATAAATAAATCAAAATAATCCTTGGGGATGCAGTACTTTTCAACCTTTGCCTTTATCTATATACCCATAGATATTTTCATTATATTTTTATGATTATTGCAATTCGCTCTACTGAATAAACTCAGCATGATCTAATACAAAATGCCGAAACCAGTATTCATCTGTTCTTGATGTTCAAAATAAGGTAAATTAAGATTTATCCTCCCATATCTGTGCGTATATAAGCTTAATAAGCATCACATCAATTTTATGTGTGTTTTCGAATGTTATATGTGATAACTAAAACACAATGAATCTTTAAAACATTTTCTACGAACAAAAACATCTGTCAACTCATGAATCATCGTCTGAGTTCAATGTGTAACTACCCAAAGTTTCACTTTTTTAAAATTGGATAAAATGTATTCTCGATAAATAATAGGGCAAGAATAAGATATAGAAGATCATAACGTTGTATCATTCATATTAATGACAAGGATTTCTAAAATATCTTGCAATCATTTTGAATAGTATTTCAAGCAAAATATGTCATCAAATGCATAGCACAAGTCTTCAAAACATAGGCAATTCACTTCCAGAATTGTGCACCATTGTTCGTGCCACTACATGAAGTCATAAAATTAGAGCACAAAATCAACAAAACAGGAGACGCTTCTTTTTCCTTTATTTTCATATCATATTAATGCAACGACGTGTAGGGGTCTTATTGTATGATCTTCATTTAGGCAATTAGCGATTTCACTTTCGTGTCATTTCTTGTACGGAGAAGAAAATTACAGTATATTTGAGCGATTATGACTTTAATGCCAGCTGGTTGTCAACTCCGTAGCGTTATCGAACATTGCAATTCGGGAAATGTAGATATTCTAATATACTCAAATAAAACCGATATGTTTAGGTGAATTCATTTCAAATGAAATGATATACTTATATAAAATTAAAATACGTACAATAGCCAAATCACTTCAATCACGTTTTACTTCTAAAGATCTTATAATAGGCAAACCCGTAATTCTTCTTACACGTGGCCAACATCAAGTACTTATGGGGGCAACTCTACAATATTGCAAGAGTAAAGTACTATAGCACAAATATATGACTTATGCCAAATGGTGTACATTATATTGATTATTCACGGGCTTTAAGTTTGGAACAACCTTTTTTCTCCATTAGTTCCTTTAGCAGAGTATGTGATGCATTTTATCATTAGATTATATTGGGCTGGTTCGATTATGAAGATAGATTCGCTTGTGTCTACATCAGGTATGAAAAATAGCAAACCGTGTTGAATATGATGTGTTTGAACCTGCAAATCTTTACATAACACATAAGGGTATACAATGCAAATGTCATTACATACGACACTTACAGTTCTGGATGTTAGCATTAACACAGGATATAATGCATCTATCAGAATATCGTGAAAAGCTCATTTTATATCTTGAAAGATAATAAATAGCCCTCTTCACATTTTCACACCCTCGATCTGACATTTTGTTACTCCGTGTTTCTTTGAGGAACTTACTCCCAACAAGTAATAAAAGAGGATTATAGAATAGGAAATATTTGAAAATGAACAGATTAGTTTAACAATTTATCTACACGGTGGCCAGATTATAAGATATAGCGTGCATGTATATAGGTAAACACGAATAGGGAATGTCATTGCTAATTTGAAAAATCATTATATGAAATTTCATTATTTTTGGTTGGGTGATTATGCAGCAGAATTTGAAAATATCCTTCAGGTACTCATAGCTATCTACGCACATACGTTTACGCACATTTTCAGCTATCATTAATCTTTTGCGCACATGTTGAGCCTTTACATCGTTGTCCCAAATTCACATTGATGTTTCTAAAACTTTTATTGCAGAACATATAACCAGTATCTTGCAATTTGATTTTTTGCTAAAGTTTAAGACGTGCAAACACATTTGAAACGTTTTACATGAGCATGCAATAATTTGCGGAGAAAAACGGAAAAAATGTATGAGGAAATGCGTTGTCATTAAGCCTAAAACATAAATAATTGTACAAGTACTCACGTATGCTCTTTGGCAATGCACGTTGTCACTATATCTGCAATATCTAATGTAACATACATTTAACAGTTTTTCGAAGCAGATTTTAAAAGAATCTATTTTACATTTAGTTTTTAGTGAAAAATATGAGGAAATACGTTGAGAAAATCTATTTTAATAGAATATGTTATACAACCAAGAGTAACGCAAGAGCATTATGATATTCAAAAATATTACAGTCGAATTTTGTCATGACAGTCTGTGGGGATCATTTTCAAACCTTTATGTCACTACATACATCATTATGAAATATGATATGGAGATCTCAATAGGGTTGCAAAGGCAAGTGATGCTTATTAAGCACGTGGCAAACGTGGTATGTCACATGCTTAGAATAATATTGTGGGTATGGGCATTTCAAAATACGATTCTTTTAATGTCATCAAACCAAATATACACTTTATCTTCTTAGCTGGATATCTCTAAACCTATTTATTTTCCCTATTCGTCAATACAAACTTATCTTTTGATTCTGACATATGTGCGGCTTTTCCCTATTAGGAAACATTTATAGGTACTTATCATTGATGTACCGTAAAACTAAAAATACACACTACTGCCACAAAAGACATTCAGTAGGAAGTTAGTGTATTTTTTCAAATAGCGTAATTCAGTAATAATGAAGGCATTACTAAACCTCATGGCTGATTAAGAGCCAATATATATACATATATATCTATTCTTATAAAAAGATACGTGCTATGTATAGTCCATTAAAAACCATGCTTAAGTTTACAATTCAGCATATCCTTGCAATACTCTACTCACGCCGATATCACAATACCATCATTATAATTTTTTTGCGGCGTCATCGATTCCAAAGACGTTCACAGGTTGCAAGACATCACAATAGCACATTGTAACGATTTATTTCTTCTTAAAATCAATTGAGTTTTTATTTCTAACCACATCTTGTATCTATAAGTATCGATAAAAATATATGAATCGTAGTTATTTAACAGCTGGCAAATGCACGCATCTCTTCTTTGGCTATAAATAATAATTGTTCATAAACCGCAATATCGAAAGTAACAAAATTATACGTTTCAAGTGTGTCGGAAAATACACAAACGATATTTTATTTTTCAATATTGCTTGCGATATGTAATTGCTTTGAGCTTCAAAAGGGATAAATAATTACGCGAGAAAAGAAATAATTGGTTGTTCCAAAAGCTAAACAGTGTAACATACTTCTATTTACAGCTTTAAAAGGCCGCCAAATATAGGAATAATTGCAATTTAATAATTGATACATATATCAGCAATATTTCGTAGACCTCTATAAGAACCCTAATATGGAAAATGTATTCTTTTAAATTGTTTATTCTAAATATAATATTAGATTGATATCCTCGAGCGGAAGTGAGACCAATGATAAATCGCACTCTGATGCTTTATGTAATGACATTGTCGATATATGGAAAACTTAATCGTCAAATTTTATCGAATTCTATAAATATGCGTCTATTCTGGGAACCCCCCATATTAAAATATATCAATATATAGCGCTCTTATTGTCGTAATATCCTATATGCATTAAATGTTAATTCATGTTTTAGTTAAGTAGAAGTACTATAAATCAGTGCATAATTACACTTTTGGAAGCAAATTAGACGTTGTAGGTATAATATACACCTAACCATATTTTTGTCTCGTTTGCTAAGTTACCTTGTGCAAGGTTTCATATTTTATTTGTTGATGTAATACGGATGAGATAAAAACACTGATTCGGTAAAAGTTTTTACATATTTTCAGTACATTTCACTGCCATATTTTGTTGGGAATAAGAACAAGAATCTTTTGTTTGGAATCAGTACGAAAGAAAAGCGTCTTAATATGGGCTCTAAATGCTCCAAGGGTGAAAAGCTACCGACGGATGCCCCTCGCCCCTCACCCTTTTCAGGCCAATCAAGAGCAGATGTTGCCTTGGATGAGTTTGAGGTCCTTCCCGAGAATAAGGTTGCTAATTATGACCATGAAGAGCTTTCACGCTTCTGGAATGAAGAGAATAAGAATGACATTGAGCGTAGAAACTTCTTTAAGAAGTTAGCTTCATCTTGGAAGAAAGGAATCTGGGGAGCTTCTTGTTGGGTGATTTGCTTTTATGTGATCGCGTACTACGTTGTCAATGTCTTGGTGATCCAAATTGCGTGCGCAAGAGATTATCCATTACAGTACACCATGCAAACGCCATATCAGGAGATGATGTTAAAGGCCACACTGAATCAAAATAATTCTAAAGTGTTGGAAAGTATGAAGGCAGAGGTCAAGATCATGAAGAACACAAGTCTAACATGGCGCGAAAGATTTTCACATAGGAAAGAGTCGATCAAAACCCATGGATGCATGAACTACGAGCAGACTTTTGCAGGATTTGCCGCGAGTGAAGCACAGTTTACCAGACTTTTCACGTTTCTTCTCGGGTTCTATGTCTCTTTCACAATAAGTCGTTGGTGGAAACAAATTACTTCCGTTCCAAGCATTGATGGCTTATGTGTCTCTCTAGCAGCATTTATTTGGGTAAATCCTTCAATGCAAGAGGGTGAAGTCTATGTGAAGGAAGGAGTCAATCTGAAACAATTCAAGCATACCATTGCTCGCTATCTTCTCCTCTCTTGGTCCATGGTAATGAGCAGGGTTGGTAAGCCTTTGGAGGATAAATTAAAACAGCCACTTGACTTCAACGAGAAAGGTTTAGTTACGTTTGAAGAGTATGAATCACTTAAGACCAAACACGGCGGCGATGGATGGAAAGGTAAGTGGTCAATTCCTCTATTGTGGGCAAGCTCCATGATTTGTGAAGCTACCGAAAAGACAAAAGATGGAATGGATGTTAAAGTCAAAGAGCTAAAGGAAATCATGAAGGCAATCAATGGTTTTCAAATGGGTCTTAATGAGGTTGTACATTATGACTCCAACCGAGCTCCTGATATTATTGATCAAGCGATTCGTGTTGCAATGTGGTTTTGGATATTCATGGGTGTTTTCTCAAGTCAAGGAATGGTAAACAAAGAGTTCAATATGCCAATCTATGGCGCACTCTTCATGAACTTCCCGGTTTTGCACATCGTTAAGTACGTTTTGATATTTAGTTGGATGAAAACAGCCTTGTACCTTCAGAACCCTTTTGGAAATGACGAGTAAGATATTTATTTTCAGCGCATGATTTAAGAATACATATATAATAAAATGTAATGCTTTTGTATATTTCAAAATAGTTAATACTAGTTTTTTTCCTACAGATGTGACATCAACCTGCCAGCACTGTTAGACACGGAGATTTGGAAGGCCTCTGTAATGCTCAATCAAAAAATTCCCAGCAATAGAAACGCCAGCCTTCGAGCAACAGGAGACTCAAAGAGATGGAAAGACTTTGGTGTTGACTGGACCAACGGAGTCCATTCTTAGGTCTTTGAGCAAACCTTACAAAAAAGACCTAACTTGTTGATGTATCACCCTTTGTAATTATGTAAACTATTTTTACTATTCAAATTCAAGGCCATATTGCAAAATTAGATTTTTAACCAAAAATATTGATTTCTCTCATTCTATATGTATAAAGTCATTTCTTAAATTAAAATTGTAATTTGCACCTATTTAAATTCGAATTATTTTGTAAAACCCATATCCTTTTAAACCATATCTAGATTTAGCAAATCCCTTCCAGGTTTTGATATTGTTTCTTTTTCTTCAAGATATCGT
>Ga0163179_10003843_pt1 | contig 10134 bp, 15 predicted proteins | sample AtlANTMetagenome_FD_109643 | JGI IMG/M metagenome (GOLD analysis project Ga0163179, IMG submission 109643) | Marine eukaryotic phytoplankton communities from the Atlantic Ocean - Atlantic ANT 2 Metagenome | ecosystem: Environmental > Aquatic > Marine > Oceanic | place: North Atlantic Ocean... | reverse complement strand
TGATACTTTAGATTACTCGTAAAGATGTGTTTTTGTCCTTCGTCTAGTGATTGATAATCGTTTCGATCTTTCTGTAAAGACACTTCTTCGGGTCTCCAGAAATATCCTAGTTGTGTTTGTGTTAATTTATCAAATATCGGGTATTTGAATTCATCATATCTTTGTGTATTCAGTTCTTCTCCAAAGAACATAGGTTGTTTTAGTGTGTTGACCTTCTCTCTATTAAATATACTCATATTGCACATGCCTCACAATCTTCTTCATCATCTACATCTGGACCATAATCTTTAAAGTCCTCGTGCATGTTATTGGAAATGATATCTTTAGCGTCAGCTTCAATATCATCATCTGTTTTAGAGTCATAAGTGTTTTGATAATATGAAGTCTTCCAACCATACTTATATGTGTTCAACATATCTTTAGCCATGACTGATAAAGGTACTTCATTATTCTCATAGTTCTCTGGATTATATGACCAATTACCAGAGATACCTTGATCAAAGAATTTCTGCATAATAGCGACTACTTTGATATATCCATCGTTATTCGGTTGATCCCATAACAATGTATAAAAATTCTTAAGATGTGGATATCCTGGGACTATCTGTTTCAGAGGCCCTTTCTTAGATTTCTTGATTGATAAGTAATCTCTAGGTGGTTCTATACCATTAGTCTCATTAGATACAACAGAAGAGCTCTCAGACGGCATCTGAGCCGATAATGTAGAGTTTCTTACTCCATACTTAACTACTTCTTCTCTTAATGATTCCCAATCACACTCATATTCTGGTTTGACTAATTCATCTACATCTTTCTTATAGTGATCTATTGGTAACAAACCACCATGATATTTTGTTTGACTGACATATCCACATGGACCTTTCTCTTTCGCTAAATCTACAGAAGTCTTGATTAAATTGTATTGAAAGTGTTCTGTTAGTTTATGTACTAGTTTATGAGCTTCAGGATCATCATACTTAACTTTGTTCTTCGCTAGAAAATGAGCTAATCCGATATATCCTATACCAAGACTTCTTCTATTCTCTGTAGATAGTCTAGCGGCTTCTACAGGATATCTTTGATAATCGATTACTTCGTCTAATGATCTAACTGCTAACTCACATAGTTCAGGTAAATCTTTTAAATCTTGAGTCAACTGACCAACATTGATAGCTGATAGAATACAAAGAGCTATTTCACCATCTTTATCATCAAATGATTGTAGTGGTTTAGTTGGTAGTGTAATCTCTTGACATAGATTCGACATACTAATCTTCGCTTCATCTTCAAAGAATGATGAATGACTATTACAATGATCTATGTTCATAATATAGATTCTACCTGTCTCAGCTCTTTCTTTGAGTAACCCCATGAACAATGATTGAGCGTTTACTTTAGTTTTGGGTACTGAGTACGCTCTCTCGTATTGTTCATAGAGTTCATCAAATTTGTCTGTACCAAACGCGTCATATAGACCTGGTACTTCATGAGGACTAAACAATGATATGTCCTCGTTATTCAAAAATCGTTCATAAAATAATTTCGATAACTGTATCGAATAATCTAGTTTTCTGACTCTATTGTCTTCTGTACCTTTGTTGTTCTTTAGAACAATAATGTCTTCAATTTCTTGATGCCATATTGGAAAATGTACAGTTGCTGAACCACCTCGAACGCCGTTTTGAGTACAACAACGAACTGTTGATTCAAATTTCTTAAGAAATGGAATGACACCTGTATGTTGTACCTCGCCACCCCTAATCTTTGAACCCAATCCTCGAATTCTACCAGAATTAATACCAATTCCCGCACGCTGAGCCACATAACGACCAATAGCCATATCAGAACTAAAAATACTGTCAAGAGAATCATCAGAATCAACCAAGACACAACTCGCAAACGGTCTGAGAGGAGTACGAATACCAGCCATGATAGGTGTCGGAATATTGATTTTAAATGTTGATACAGCTTCGTAATATCTTTTGACATACGATAACCTCTTTTCTTTCGGATAATTCTTAAATAAGACAGCAGCTATCAACATATACATATATTGAGGTGATTCAAATATCTTTCCAGAACTTCTATCTTGAACTAGATATTTGTCAACCACTTGTCTTAACCCAGCATATGTAAACAACATATCTCTATCGTGTTTCATATAACTGTCTAATTTATCCCACTCCTCGTCACTATAATATGTGATAAGTTTATCGTCATACACTTGATGATTGATATTTCGTGTAACGATATCTTTCAATGGTGGATAAATCTTTGAATCTTTCCATTTAGTGTTGAATACACTTTTTCTTATTTGAAACAACAACAATCGAGCGGCAACAAATTGATAATTAGGATTATCTAGTGATATAAGGTCTGCTGCTGATTTTATGAGAATACTTTGTATCTCTGTTGATGTCATTCCATCATAAAATTGTAGTCCAGAGTTCATCTCTACAGATGAAGCTGATACTCCAGAGACATCTTTACAAGCTGCCTCTACCATTCTATGTACTTTGTCTAAATTTATCGGTTCTAACTCACCACTTCGCTTAACAATGTTTTGTTCAGTATCACCCACTAATTCTACTCCAGTCGCTCAAGGCCATCTTCGCTGATAACCCTGAAAATTTATTCTTGTTTATAATATCTTCTATAACTTTAGAAGATAAACCATTCAATATCATATCGTTGATATCTTTTTGTAATATAGTCTTTGGCCAAAAACAGATAGTGAATCCGTCTTCGATAATCTGACTCATTAACTCATGTAACTGTGAGTTTCTTCTCTCATTATCGAAAACGACCACAGCTTGTTCTGTCGGTACTATCGATTTTAATTTTGAGAAGTCACTTCCAGCGACTGCAATTGAGTTAGGAAGAAACAAGCTATCAATGGGTCCTTCTGTAACATAAACTACTTTGTTGTAATCGACTGTTCGTAAGCCGTAGATGAGTGGTTCATTATCATCAAATTTTAGTGTTAGATATCTTAGTTTGTTACTGTTAAGAGCCCTGCCTGAAACTCCCACTAGTTTACCTTGTCTTGAATAGAAAGGTAACACCAATCTTGGGTCATTTCCAAACACTCTATCTCTATACTTATAATCCAAAGAACTTAGAGATTGACTATTTTCAACATAGTATAATTCGTCCCATTTGTCTTTCGGAATTCGTCTATGATTGAGATAATCTATTGCTTGTTGTGAATCAATCGCTGATACACAACCAACTTTTTTGAGAGGATCATCTTTGAATATAGGTGTCTTTGTTTCTTTTATGACACTTGTAAACGAAGGTTCTTTTTTGTAAAACTTCTCTACACAATACTCATTGTAAAGTTTAGTATCATGATCTTTAAGAAACTTACTGAAAGCTTTAGATTCACCACAATTATGACATTTATAAACGAATGTTTCTTTGAGTTTGAAATGATATCCACGAGCTTTGTGTTTGTTCTTTACAGAATCACCACAATACGGACACGAATGATTAAACAGTTCTTCGGTTTTCCACTTTGCGTTTCTAAACCGAGAACCAACTAATCGTAAATATTTCTTATCAACCCAAAACATAATGTATACTACTTATTATACTAGCATACTTGTATTTGTCAAGGTCTTAATCTTTTTTGACTTCTCCGGCGTATCCGTCTTTGTCGTTGATGGTTACACTTCGATAATACACGACTACTTCTTGTACTTCTCGAATGTATCTTCTGAGTTCTTGCATGTTATAAGCCATTAACTCATAGTCTTCTGTAGTTATAGCAAAGAATATTACATCACCACTATTTTGTTTCTTGACTTCATCTAAGAATTTGTCTAAGTATGTATAACCTTCAGGCCACTCATTCTCTTTACCGAGTTTACATACTCTAATGACTTTACCCTTGTCATTCAATAGACCATCTGGGTGGTCCATTTTAGGTCTTTTGCCTTCTTCATCTTTAACACATGGGTTAGCGATTGTTTTTGAAGAAACTACATGCCACTTCGGATCTTTAAGATCAATGTTTCTTGGCATTGATGGTTGAATAATATCAATTTCAATAGGTTTAGACGAGGTTTCAATTAATCTCGTTCCGAAACTACTACACCCACTAATTGTTAGGATTGATATCGCTAGTAGGGTCGTCCAGACTGTCGAGCTCTTTGCTATCATTTTCTATACTCCTGAAAACCGCTGATGTCGCATCATTGGCTTGTTTCTCAATCATACCTGGTTTAGCTATTGCTAACTTATTCAAATTATGTCTTCTGAATATGTCCAAGTATCCGTTCATCTCAGCTTCTATCTGAGCGTTCTTTGAAGATAATTGATTCAAGGCTTTACCTTGTTTCTCATAACTTTCTTTCATTACAACTATGGCTTCTTCTTGTTGTTTAATCGCGACTTCTAATTGCATATTATTCATACTCAGAACTTGATTCTCTGAGTATAACCACCAACATGCTATACCTAAAATAAGAAGTATGCCCATTAAAATCTGTTGCATTATGCATTATCCTCTATGTATTGTTTTAAGTCACCTACAGTATGAAGTATCTCTGCATCTTCATCTGGTATTTCGATATCGAATTCTTCTTCAATACCCATTATGACTTCTACTATATTTAGTGAGTCAGCACCCAAGTCATTTACAAAGTGTGATTCATCTTTGATCAGTCCTTGATCTATGTTTAAGTTCTCCGCTATGATTTTTTCTATCATGATAATTTCCTCTGTATATATTTAAAAATTGCATAAATTGTTAATCCGTAGAATGCCAATACACTCATTGGTAAAGCTATATATGCTAACTCCCATGGTGATAAGAATAGAACTTGCCAAGTAAAATTAGCTATCTCTGCCACATCGCTTGTTTGAGAAACGGGCATACCACCAACTTCATTTACAATATCTAATTCGTATTCAATTAAAAAGTCTGTCCACTCGTCTTGAGTAAAACAAACTAAATCTTCTGGACACTCACTCATTATTCAAAATGTTTAACTTCACCAACTATAGTTTCTGTCATGTAGTCCATTGGTGTTGCTGTTTTTAATTGTACTAGTGTACCTTCATAAGTCTTAAACTTTATGTGTTTAGCTGTACACTTGTAAAACTTTCTTACTGTAAAACTCTTTACTAAAGTATCGACTACATTACCTTCTATATCATATTTAGTATGAGTTACATGAAGATATTTATGGTCTTCGAAAAATCTCATAAATCTGAGATATAACCAAACTATTAAATCTTTAATCTTGATTCCGATCTTTTTAAAAATATCTAGAATTTTAGACATTATGACCACCTTTCTTATTGTAGTCTATTGTGTCTTTGATTCTTTTCATTACTCGTTTTTTCTTCTTGACTAGAACTGTAGATGAATCGTCACCTGTACCTGCTATATGAGGACCTGTAACTGTACCCATTTCTTCTTCGAATGATTCCATGTACTTTTCTACATCACCCGCGACTAATACTGATAATTGATTTATCATACTAGTAAGAACAGGTGTAGGCATTGTAGATAACATTTGAATTTGTTTCTTTGTGAGACCTTTGATTTTCTTTAATGCTGTTTGTATATCTTTCTTTTCTACAACATCTAACCATTCTTTAAGTTTATCTTCTCTGAGTCTTGGTTCTTTTCTATTGTAATTTTTACTGACTACTGATAGATTCTTTGGATCATTGTTCTCTGGATTGTTATCTTTATGATGTACATCTTTACCCTTGATACCTTTTCGGTCTTTTAGAAGTCTTCTAGCAGCATTACGAGCCGCTCTACGGACCTTTTGTTCAGGTTTAGAATGGTATCTTTCGTATTCTTTCTTATAATTTCTCATAAACATTTTCTGGTGAAGATATATCATACGGGTCTTCTGTATGATTATCACATTTACCTTCTTCGGCAAACATTTGTTCTACTATACCATTATTTATAACAGCAGCGTATCTCCAACTTCTTACACCAAAACCTAGATTGTCTTTTTTACATAACATATCTAGTTTATCAGCTAAAACACCTGATCCATCAGCTATCCATTTTACATTCGCTATATCTTGTTCAGCGAACCATTTACCCATTACAAAAGCGTCATTTACAGATGTACATATAATATCATCTATACCTTTTGATTGAAACATTTCAAACATAGCTTCGTATCCTGGTAATTGTTTTGTTGAACAGGTCGGTGTGAATGCACCTGGTAATCCGAATAGAATAACTTTTCTACCACCAAAGTATACTGTTGTATCGATTGGTTCGAATGGGGTTTGTTGTATTGTTAAATTTTTAATGTCCATAATATATCCTTATTAATTTAGTTATCTTAAATCATGACCTGAACAGATCATCATTTTATTTTGATCTACATTATACATTCTAAATAGACTGATTCCGTAGACCTTTCCAACAGGTTTGGCACCTGAATGAATTAGTGTATCACCTCTTTCAGCGTCAAAATCTTCATTAATGATCATATTCTGTCTGAGTTGAAATGTTTTTTCAGTTTCTAACTTTGTGATTGGTTCGAATTCTTCTAGTAAGTTTTCATCTAGAAGATTCGCTTCTTGTAAGTATTTGAATACTTCTTTGTCTAACTGAGAACCAGTTAAACCTGTGTGTTCTTTGATAAGAAATAGGGCAGCGGCATAAGAACCTAATCTTGATTTACCACCAGGTAGTATTTCTATGAGTCTTTTTAGATTGAATATAAGTCTATGTAAAAATGTAAAAGCTTCTTTCTTTTCTTTCGTGTCTATTTTTACTTCTTTATTTCTTTTACCTTTTTTGTCTATGATCCCTAAATCAAAGGCTTCATGATCTGTCCATTTCTTTGTTAATAATTTCAGGACTCTAAAGGTGATAACTGTGTCTATAGCTCTACTCGCCATTTATATTTCTCTCATTCGTTGTGTTACTTCGGTATCTAATGGAATTTCTTGTTTCCAATCTTCATCAATATAATTCAAATATAATAAACAAGTCTTTAAGATAGACCAATATTCTTTTTCTATCTTAAACTCCAACATTTTAATAGTGTTGTTAACGCCAAAAAGATTACTCAACACAATTAAGTGATTAAGTATTAACCTTTCTCTTAACTCACCCGTTTTGACATATCTTTTGAGTAGTCTTTTGAGATATCTAAATCTTCTGATATCTTCATAAAACTCCTCTGTACTTGTACATTGAGGGTTATCGTAATATCTTATAGCGAAAAGTGTGAAATTGTCCTCATTGAGGTCTTCAAATATATCCATCATGTAAGTATATAGTACTTACGAAAACTAGTTTAGTTTAGCTGAGATCCTGTATCCACCTGAACCACTAACTTGATAATCTACAGTCATAGATAAGTCTTCTGGTATTGAAACATCTAATACATGAGTATCAGCTGGGTCTAATTTCTCACCAAACTGATGTACATTTAATGTTATTGAACCGTCTGAACCAAAGTCTTGTTCTGTCATGTTGAATGTCAATCCAAGTTGTTGAACTTTACCTGCTAATTGAGTTAGAGCTGCTTCTACAGAAGAATATTCCATATTTGAACAACCTTCTAACCAAACATTAACTCTTTGTCTCACATCTTCTCTATCAAGCATATGAAAATCAGGTGGGATATCACTCGATATCCCTCCAGACCCATTACTCTCTCTAATATAACTCTTAAAAGATTTCATAATTTTATCCTATTTACGCTGTAACTGTTATTGTACCAGCTGCTGTACCAATCGCTGAACTACTTGTAATAGTTGAGTTTGTTGAAGTACCAGCATCTTTAATAGTACCTGAGTTTAAGTTCATAGCGTTTGCTCCAACACTTAATACATCATCAGCGTTTGTAGCTGCGTTATCTGCTGCTATTGCTAATGTGAATACTAACTCATTCGTACCTGTACCAGATGCGTATGGTAAGTTGTGTGGACCTCTACCTGAACCAGAACCAGCATTACTGTTAGTAATAGCTACATAAGGTGTTCCACTTCCTGTATCTACATCAACCGGTTCGTTAAAGAATACTCTAACAGAAAGACTAAATCCGTCTGATTTGTCTGCTGCTGTTGTAATCCAATCTATTTCAGTAATATCTGCTGAACCAAGTGAAGTTGCTAGAGAACCAATGGCCACTAAAACTTCTGGAGTAGCACTAGTGTTACCATTTCCAGATTGTGTAGAGCCTGCTTCTACAACCCAACCGCTTGCGTTAGCATATACTTCTTTCTTTTGTGCAGTAGTCAAATGTTTAGGTTTTGACTCGTCTGCGTCTGTTGCTCCCCATAGTGGCATTGTATTATCTCCCGATATTTAATTTATTTCTATATGTATTTATACATCTAGAATATTTAAAAACTTTTTAAAACTCTTTTCATCCTTCTGCATAGCTTTCTGAACTTGACCTCTTTGTAGAGGTTTGAGATTTTCTAAGTTTTTGATGATATTATTAGCTTGTTTTTTAGTAATTTTAACTTGCTTTTTATCATTCAGTTTTATTACACCACCAGCCCTAAGGTCGGCGGCTCCTTTTATTTGAACAAAAACATTTCTATCAGCTGTTCCTTGTTCACCTTTATTTCCTTTCTGTTGAAAGAATTCAATCGCTGTATCAACTATAACAGGGTCTTTAGCATCTTTATATTTACCACCCATTTTGAGTGCTAACTTATCGATCATACCCATAAGTTGTCTTTCAGTTTTAGCTTTCAAAACTAATGCGTGTAATAAATTATTACCCGCTTGAGTAGGCATCCCCATATCAGGTGCTTTTCTACCTTCTGAAATCATTTATCCACCTATCCCTACTTTATATCCCTTTAATAAGAATTTAAATGTTTTCTTTACTTCTTTTTCAAAAGGTTTATTCCAGTATTTGTCTTGATTCTTTGGATCCTCGACATCAGCATTTCTTGGCATTACATCGGCTGTCCATTGTTCTAAATCTTCACTACTGTAATCTAAGACTATATCAACTTCTTTCTTTTCAGCGTAAATCCAAACACCTATAATAGCTTTAGGATATTTTCTCATACCACGCTTATCAGGTGTGTATGCGACTCCCTTTCCGGCTCGATATGGGTTCTTGCTATCCATATTATTATTTCTAATCATGAATAAGCCTTCTTTACCAACTTGACCCATTTTAAACCCGCCTACAAGACCCTGAGCTAACTCTGGGTGTCCTTCAACTTCGGTAAAATATGCTTGTCCCGCTGTTGTCCAACTCATATCTATCTAGCCTTGATATAACCCAACTTTCTCATTTTTTCACGAAAGTTAGTTCTTCTACCATCAATTCTTCGTTGTGATTCTGACTTTTTCTTTTTACGACCAGCTTTCTTCGCCATCGCGTGAGCATGAGATTCTTGTTGTGTTATAGCTAATTCTTGAACTGACACTAGTTCTTCGATACCGTGTTCGAATTCAACATCATAGTGAGTTACAACCCATTGTTCACCTTCTTGAACTAATGTATGTTGACCTGATACAGTCTTACCAGCACCAAATACAGCATGTTCTACATGAGTAGCACAGTTATGTTCTTTTACTTCTTCATCATCAGCTTTGTAGTTTTTATCAACATAATTAAAGAATTCTTTTTTCTTCTCTTTTGATAATTGAGCTGGTGAAGTTACATTGAACTTTTTCAATGCTGATTGAAAGAATTTAACATAAGCGTCTTGATCTTCTGTAGACATCTCTTTAAAGAATGGTGTATTAAAACTCTCATTAGCGATTCTTAAAAGTTCTCTAACTTTAGGATCGTCTGATAATCCTTTCTTTAATTTCTCTATAGCTTTAACAGCACCTGTCATATTGCCTGAGACATACCTTTTGTCGAAAGCTATACCACCTGCTTGTTTTACTAGTTTAGCTGAGAATCTAGCTTCACTTATTACTTCTCCGAATGTTTTCACTTCTTTGTCCTCGTCTATGTATTTAAATGTGAATGATTTACCAGTATGCATGTCTTTAAGATTATAGGTGTTACCACTCATCTTAAGAACAGGACCCATAGCCTTCATACCATCTGGTTTTGTAAACTCTACATTTAAATCTTCTTCTAAAGCTTTTGTAATACTTTCTCTATCGTATTCTGTAGGTTTTGTTTCTTCTGTAACTGATTCTAAAGCCAATAT
>Ga0163179_10003841_pt1 | contig 10135 bp, 8 predicted proteins | sample AtlANTMetagenome_FD_109643 | JGI IMG/M metagenome (GOLD analysis project Ga0163179, IMG submission 109643) | Marine eukaryotic phytoplankton communities from the Atlantic Ocean - Atlantic ANT 2 Metagenome | ecosystem: Environmental > Aquatic > Marine > Oceanic | place: North Atlantic Ocean... | reverse complement strand
AGTTATGGTAGTGATCCTGGATTGTTTAATCAACTTATAGGTGGAGCTACTGCAGGAGCAGGAATTTATGGTGCATTAGGTGGGTTTGGAAGAGTATGATGAATAGAGCTGATGGAACTGGTATAACTTCTGGGTTAACTGAAATAGCTAACCAAATGCAAGAGTTGAATACTGAAATAGATACAGCAGAAAATCCGTTAGAGGTAATGAATGCTTTAAGAGGTAAACAAGGTTCTGTAGAAGAATACCGAATGGAATTAGCTGAAATGGTTGGTAGTAAAGATGCAGAAAAAACACCTGAGTCTGTGCTTACACTTATACAACCGTTAATGACAGCAATGGAAGCTACTCAACAGTCTGTACCTCAAAGTGGCATTGCTCAAGCCCCTATGCAAAATGTACAAAATTTTAGGAACGGTGGTATTGTTCATAGATTTAATGGTAGTCCTCCAGGAGGTGAACAAGCAGGAAGTGCAGGATTTTTTACAGAGTCTGAAATTCCACTTGCTCCAGGAGATGGTAGACAAAATAATCTTATGAATTATTTAAATATGTTGCAAAGTCAACAACCTAAACCTAAAACGTATCAAGAATATTATGATGCTTACTCAAAAGCTTCTCCTGTAGGAAAGTCAGCTTATGATGCACTAGGCTACCAATCATTAATTAATTTAGGAGCAAACATAGCAAGTGCTCCTAAGGGACAACTACTCAATACTGTTCTTGACCCTGAAAATATGCAAAGAGTAAGTGATCCATTACTAAAAATGGTTATGGGTAAAGCTCAAGAAGAAAAAGCTCGTAAAGCTAGCATAGCTAAGTCAGCTACAGAAGCTAAATTAAAAGCTGATGAAGTTTATCAAAAAAGTCAAAGCGATATACTCAAAGCAGGATTACCTGAAGTATTAAAAAGTATGAAACCTAATGAAGAATTGTTTGGATCACCTGAGTTTGGTTATTATATATATGATAAAAATGATGGAAGTTCAAGAAGACTTGCTGATGGAAAAACTAAAGAAACTGAAAAAACAAAAGCTTTTGCTAAATTAAAAGACTTACAAACACAAATAAAAGATGTTGCATTTGATAGTGATGAGTATGGTAGTTTAAAAAGTCAAATATTAAGTTTGCAAGATATTATTAATCCTAGAAAAGAATTTAATACAATATTAGACAAAACTGTTGCAGACTTTAGAGAAGAAATATTAAAAGACCCAAAGATTTCAGCTGATGATGCACAAAGACTTACTAATGAATATGAAAAAGATTTAATTGACAAATGGTTGTTAGCTCAAACCACAGGAAAATCTATGTATGATCCTAATAAATCTTTAAAAGATGTTTTTTCTAAGGAGCTTGTTAAAATAGGATCAGGGTTAAATGATGATGCTAAATTAGCTAAAAACCTTTCTACATTATCTCTTCAAGCTAAAGCAGGATCTGAAGTTTTTCAAACTGGTTCTTTTTCAGATACTAGACTTGCACTTGGTAAATTGCTACAACTTATTCCTGGAGGTAAAGAAGGTTTTGAAGCTTGGGCAAGGAGTAATGGTCAAGAAGGTGCTGTAAATGCTTTAAACAGTTTACTTTCTGGTGAAAAATTAGATGATGTCGTCGCGGCAGGTGAGTTAATTAATACAGCAGGAGCTCAGTTTGCTGTATATATGGCAGATAATTTTCCTGGAAACCTTAACCAGTCAGAAATTGATTTAATTAAAACAGCAGGACCAAAACTTTCTACCTCACCACAAGGTTTAGCTGTTCTTGCTCATATTTATGGTAAAGCTAGTGAAAGAGCTTCAGCTCAAAATGACTTTTACAATAAATATATAGGAAGTCCAGTAGGAACAGAAATAGAGTTTGGTGGTGAAACATACACAGTTAAATCTGGTCCTAGACAAATGGTTGGTGATATAAATTCAGCTAATCAAAAGTACATAGAATCTACAAGTATGTTTGATGCAGAAGGTCAAATAACAGACTTAAAGCTAGCTCAATTAATAGGATTAATGCCAGAGGAAAATGAAGTGCTAGCAGGAGGAACTTTGTTTAATGTTCCACAATTAGGTCCTACTCAAGCTCTAAGCAATTTAAAAATGGAGCCTAACCAATATAATATTATGGTTGAACTTCAAAAATTAAAACCACAATTAAAATTATTTATAGAACAACATAACAAAGCACAAACAAATCCTGCTAATATTATAACTATTAACTTAGATGATCCAACTAGCGTTCCAAATACTGGTTGGCAGGGACAAACACTCACAATACTTGGGGAAATAAGTAATAATCTTAATACTCCTGAACTAGATAAATTTCTAGAAATACAAGGTAAAAACTTAACTCCAGAAAGTTTCCTTAGTCTTATGTATGCAACGATGGTGAATTAATAATGTCAGGTCAAGATTTAAAAGGTCAAGGTTACGATTTTTTTAGTCAACAACACAATCAAAATTTTGGTGCTTTGAGCTTAATGCAAGGAGATGGTAAACCTATAACGACTGCTGAAGGTGTCTCTTATAGTCCTATATTAGAAGACCCAAAACAAGTTGATGAGTTTTTTAAAGTTCCTGGAGAAGATGAAATAATGTCAAAAGTTCAAGACCCTTCTGACATAGCTGAAGCTAAAGCTAAAGTAAAAGCTAAAGAAGATGAGCTTAGTGGCGAAATAATGAAATCTACTTTTTTAGATAATCAAGATTCTATTATGAATAATTTTGGTACAAACAATAATTTTATGGATGAGTACTTTAATAATCCTCCTATGGAAATAGACATAAAAGGTTCTCTTGATACTCAATTAATTAAAGGTGCAAAAAATTTATACGAAGCAGAATCTGAACGAGTTGAAAAAATATTAATAGAAACTGTTCCTAATTTTATGGGAAGTGAAGCAGTTTCTGGATTTTTAAATATGAGCGATAGAGATCGACTTCAACGTAAAATTAGTTTTGCTGAAAGAAGGGCTTATTGGAAAAGAGTTAAAGGTGAAGATGCTCAATATTTTCGTATGCCTATTGCAAAATTAAAAAATGGTAAAACTGTTTATGAAGAACTTGTTTCTCTTACTCCTGATGGAGAAGTATATAGAGTAGATCCCTCAGGTGCTTTAACTGCACGAGAAATTTTTAATGACATAGGTGATATTACTGGTACGCTTCTTACAGCTCGTACAGGTCTTACTATTGGAGCGGCTCTCTTTGGTGGTGTTCTTGGACCAGGAGTAGTTCCTGCTGTATATGGAGGTTCTTATTTTGGTCAAATTATAGACAATTTTTTAGTAAGTGAAGGTGTAGATCCTAAAAACACCCAAAGTATTACTCAAAGGTTATTAGATGGTGATGCCGCGATGCTTGCACTTTTTGATACAGCTATGACTTTTATACCTCCAATAGTAGGTAGAGCTATAATGGATAAAGTTAGGGGTGATCCTTTGAGGATTTTACCCATAGGTGGAGTTACTACACAAGCTGTAAAAGCTCAACAAACAGCTGAAGCTTTTAAGCTAGCACCTCTAACCGTTACTCAAGTGGCTGATGACCCAACTTGGAATGGAATTTTTAGCCAAGTAGGAGCTATATCAAGAAAAATACCTGATATTTTAAAGAATCAGAAAAAATCAGTATATAATTATTTAAACAAAATAGTTGAAAAAACTGGTTTAGATAGTATTAGTCCTAACAATTTAAGATACTATGTGAATGGTAAATTAAACACTTCTATGGATAACTTAAAAAACATTATAGAAGAAAATATGAAAGGAATAACTTATAGTGTTCTTGGTAAAAAACAAACAGTTCCAGGATCGGGTGGCAGTTCTTTTCAAACATTAAAGCAAAGCAAACAACCGTATAATGTAAATACTCCTACTTTAAATTCACAAAAATTCGTAGAAAGTTTAAATGAAATAAAAAATGCTAATTTTAAAATAAACAATTCTATTTGGCAAAAAGCTCTTAGCTCAGAAAATTCAAAAGGTGTTTATTTTGATACTAAAAGTTTAAAAGAATTAGCTAATGAAATAAAAACTGGAGTGTATACAAAAGTTGATACAACTATTCCTGCTTCAACAAAAACTTCTAATATTATAGATCCAAGTACAAAAACTTTCATAAAAACAGATATAGCTGAGTCAACTGTTTCTGAAGCAAAACAATTAGTCAATTTTAAAAGTGATTTAGCAGATATTTTAGATACTCTCACACGTTTGACTGATGATCAAGTTGGTAACTTTACTGTTTCTACGACAGGAGGTGGATCTAAAACATTTAGTGGTGTCAAACAATTACAAACTATTAGACAAAAATTAAATGGAATGTTGGGTAAAGATAATTATGTGCCACCTGAAGTTTTACCTAGCGTTAGGGGATTAATAAAAGAAATAGACAATGTCATATTAAATCCTAAAGGAGCTAACACTAACTTTATAAAATCTTGGAAAGAAGGAAACGCTTTCCACACAATGAATAAAGACATTGAATCTTTTTCTAAGCTTTCTACTTTATTTAGCAGAGAAGCAAGTGTAAATCCACATGAGTATGTTAAAAAGTTTTGGAGTGGTGAGTGGGGTGTACCAGAGTTAAATTTATTAAATAAATATGTTTCTACTGTAAAAAGAACTGGTACAGAGTCACAAAAAAGACACGCTTTTAATTTAGAATCAGCAATGGAAAATGGGTTTGGCGATTTTATTATGTACAATCCTGTACAAGGCATTGACAAATTAGGAAAAATAATGGCTGATCCTGCTTTGTTTAAAGCTTTAGTTCCAAATCCAAAAAACAGAGTAGCTTATACAAACTTTTATAATGAACAAACTTGGATTAGAAATGGTTCTGCTAAAAAAATATTAGAACAAGCTGATCAAGCTCAAGGAAATGCTAAAAAGTTTTTAGAAAATGCAAATGAAACAGAAATTTGGGATTTTATAAATTTTCCAAAAAATAAAACTTTAAAAGGTTATGATAGAACTGGAATGAACAGTGAAATGGCTAGTGATTTACGAGCTTCTGTCATTGATGATATTATAACACGAACAAGAAATGTTGTAAAAGGTGATGAAACTTCAAACATTAACGCTCTTTCTAGTGAACTTGATAGGTTGGCAAACTTTAAAGGCATCTATGCAAAGTACAAACCTTTATTTGTTCCTTCTAAAGGCAAACTATCAAACGGAGAAATTCAATATTTAAAACCTAGTAAGTTACAAACGGATTATGCACAAAATTTAAGTGATCTAAGTGTATATGTTTCTTTTGTAAAAGATACACCTGATGTAGGAGGGGCTTTTTCTGCAGGATCAGTAAGGTCTGACTTAACAAGTTTAAGACCTTGGAAAGTTTTTGAGGCAGGAAAAATTTTAATGGCTAACGATATATGGGCAAGAATATTAGCACGTCCTATAAGTGTTGCTCAGTTACAAAGAATGACAGGAACAGGAAGTCTTATAACCAGTCCAAAAGTAATCAATGCTTTGTCAAGTGCATTAAGTACAACTTTTGAACCTTATCAAGGTATGTTTCCTAATGTTGGTACAAGAAAAGACACTATAAAAGAAGAGTTAGATAAATCAGGAAAAATAAAACCGTTAGGTGTTGGACCACCTGATAAAGTAAGCTCCTTAATGCCAAACACTATGCCTTTACAAAATTTAAGTCCTGCACCTAACTTAGCATCTTTACAAGTTCCTAAAAGTAATGTTAAAAGTAGTAAAGTAGATTACGGATTATTGTTTCCTAATGATCCAATAGGTGAAGCTATTAATCAACGTAAACAAGGTATAATGGGATTAACATAATGGACAAAGAAAAACTTATAGAACAATTACGTCTACACGAAGGTGTAGAACATATGCCTTATAAAGATACTGTTGGTAAATTAACTATCGGAGTTGGTAGAAATTTAGATGACAGGGGTTTATCTGACGATGAAATAGATTATATATTAAGTAACGATATTAAAATAGTAGAAAACGAATTAGACGTATGGTGGAAAGACTGGCGAACAATGGATGAAACTAGACAGAGAGTAGTTGCAGATATGTTGTTCAATATGGGTCGTCCTACACTTGCGAAATTTAAAAACTTTCTCTCTGCCCTTCAAGAACAAGATTATGAGCGTGCTTCAGTAGAAATGATGGATTCAAACTGGGCTCGCCAAGTAAAGGGCAGAGCAGATACACTTGCTCGCATGATGCGAGATGGATCCTCTTAGTGCATTAGCTGTAGCGAGTACTGCTTTCAATGTTATCAAAAAAGGTTTTCAGGCAGGACGTGACGTTGAGTCAATGTATGGTGACATTGGTAAATGGATGGGAGCAGTATCTGATGTTAGTCACGCAGAAAAAATGGCAAAAAACCCTCCTTTATTTAAAAAATTATTTAAGGGTTCTTCGGTAGAACAAGAAGCTATGGATGCGTTCGCGGCTAAGAAAAAAGCACAAGCGATGGAAGATGAATTACGCAGTTGGATAAATATGGTTCATGGACCAAATGCTTGGAGTGAGTTGTTAAAGATGCAAGCTAAAATACGCAAAGAACGTCAAGAACAACTTTATGCTCAACAAGAATTTAGACAAAATGTATTAAATGTAACTGGAGTTATAATAGGCTCTTTAGTGTTTGTTGGAGCCATTATAGGCATTATCTATTTAGTTATGCAAAAACCTACTTCTTAGCTTTTTTTCTAAGTCCTTTTGAAATATTTTTAGCGTGCCTAGCTCTTTGCTTTTTTGTTTTATTTTTCCAAGCTTGCTTAGTAGTTTCTGATTGATTAGCCCATCTACCTTTTACTCTTACATTCTTAAAGCCAAGTTTAGTATAGTGTTTTTTAATTTTTTCTTCTTCAGCACGCTCTATACGCTCTCTTTCTTCAATAGGTGTTATATGGTCTGTAAGTAAGTAACCGTTTTGATATGTTCCACTATTTTGCTGTACAAACTCAATGGTTTCAAGTTGTTCTGTTTCAATAATGTTTTCTAATAAACTAACTTGTTGGGTATCAGGCTCAATGTTTTGAGTACCTATCATTTCAAAAAGCCAGTTTTGATACCAAGCTTTTTGTTTAGGGCTTCGCCACTTTTTTCTTTTCTTTTTCTTTTCTTCTTCGTCTTCTAAATTATCCATTGCTTATAGTCTTCTGATAAAACTTGGCTACTAATATCTATCTTACTTCTTAAAGCCTTTAGTATTTTTTCATCTACCGTTTTTTCAGTAATTATATCAATATATGTAACCTTATTTACTTGACCTATTCTATGTGCTCTATCCTCACTTTGTAAACGAACTTCTAAATCATAACCATTACTATAATATATAACTGTTCTTGCAGAAGTAAGAGTTAGCCCATAACCTCCAGTTCGTGGTTGCCCTACAAAAAACCTTACTCTGCTTTGTAAGTTTTGAAACTCTTCAACAATTTCTTGCCTTACTTCGCTAGGTGTTTCGCCATAATAACTAACAACACTATCCGGACCATATTTGTCGTGCAACAATTTTACTATAGATTTTATGTCTTGAGTAAAGTTAGCCCATATAATAACTTTTCCACGTATCTCATCTGTTACATTATCTAACTCAACTAACTTGTTGGTTTTAAAATGTTTTAATTCACCATCATCTAATTTAACGTGACCTGAGCATATTTGTTGTAGTCTAAGTATTTGTGTTAACATAGTAGAAGGTGTTATTGAGCCTTCTTCAATCAAAGCTAAAGCATACTTTTTAAGATTATCGTAAACTATTTTCTGTTCATCTGTTAACTCAACCATTCTTTTTGTATATACTTTGTCAGGTAAGTCTAAACATTCTTCTTTCAATATTCTAAAACTATATTCTTTTAATTTTTCTGTTAACTCACTAAGGTTTCTATAACCCATAACGTGATTAAAACTATGTGAGCCTACGTTTCTTCTTTGAATAATAGCATAGTGGTTTTGAAAACTATAAAAGCTACTATGACCTAATATAAAAGGACTTAAAAATTCACATTGGGTGTACAAATCCATAGGTGACTTTGTGACAGGTGATCCAGTAAGTATTCTTCTATATCTTGCTAGCTTTCCTAACTTAATTATATTTTTAGTTCTTTTAGCACTTTTAGATTTTATGGTAGTGCTTTCATCTATAGCCATACAACAAGTAGTATAAGTCAAAAATTTCTGTGCTATTTCATAACCTTTTTTAGTACTAAAGGCTTCAATGTTCATTAGAAATATTTTTAAATTATCACTTGTGTGAAATAAACTTTGTTGTTTTTCTATTTGTGTTTTTGTTTGGGAAGGGTTCCATAATACAATGTCAGATATTATATGGTCAGGTAAATGAGTAGGTAACTCAGCTCTTTCCCAGTTTCTGTACACACCTTTAGGGGCAACGATTAATGCACCTTCTATTTTTCCTTGATCGTACAATATAGAAATATTATCTATAAGCACTTTAGATTTTCCTGTACCCATATCCATAAACAAAGCAAATTCTTCTTTGTTCCAAGAATTTTTCAAAGCCTCAAGCTGATGAGCATAAGGTGTATACTTAAATTTGTAACGCATTTGAGCCCTTTCTGTTTGGCACAATTTATAATAGCACCCCTTTTAAAAAGAGCCACACTTTTTTTATCCAAAAGATACGTTTCGCGTAACGGAAAAAGTTCGATATTTAGATAGCTGTATATCGTATATTATAAATTCTGAAAAATAAATTTGATTAAAAAACGCTTTTACTTCTATATAGCAAAGTGTATATTTAATTACTTGCCAATAGTGGTAAGTAGAAAGCAACAAGGGGAGAAAGCCTTGACAGTATATATAACACAAGAAGTTCGTGGTCGTGACATTACAGATGCCGCGATGTACGGAGATCTCCAAATTCTTGTTCCTGCAAAGGAGCAAGTTGCTTTTAGCACTCAACCTACAGTGAGACGTATTACTCGTGGTTTACGAAACTTTAATGATAATGACTACTTACTTGCTTCAGGTGATCCTGTGACAATAGGTATAGCTTGTGCTGTAGCTTCTGCAAATAATGTAGGACGTTTTAAAATATTAAAGTGGGATAGGCTAGAAGAAAAATACTTTCCATTGTATGTAAACTTGTATCAGAAAAATTATAAAAAGGAGTAATAAATGGACTTTGAACAAGCTAATGAACAACTCTCAGGTATTACTGAGCAAGGTTTGAGTACAGTAAGCAAGTTAGCAAAACAACAACTTGATCTTGAACAACGTATTCGCGACCTTGAACACGAGTTGAAACAAACTAAAGCTGAGCATTTAAAAGTAGCTAGTGACTTATTACCTTCTGCTATGCAGGAGCAAAACATAAGTGAGCTTACGCTTGACAATGGTGCTGAAATAAAAGTAAGGGACTTTGTCCGTGCTAGTATTCCAGTAGCTAACAGAGACAAAGCGTTTGAATGGCTAAATGAAAATGGTCACGGTGGTATAATAAAAAATCATATCACAGCAGAATTTAGTCGGGGGCAAGATAACTTGGCTAAAAACCTTGAGGCAGAACTTAATGCTCAAGCTATGGAGCAAGGGTTTGCTACGAAGGTAAAAAAATGGGTTGAACCAATGACACTAAAAAGCTTTTGTCGGGAGCAAATTGAAAAAGGAAACAACCTACCACACGACTTGCTCGGAGTATTTATTGGGCAAGAAACTAAAATTATAAAAACTAAATAAGGAGCTTATATGGCTAAAGAAATAACAAAGTCTACTGGTAATGGTCTAGCAGTAGCAGAATTTGAAGACCTAGCAGGACTTGGTTTTGAGGAAGCTAAATCCGAAGATATGGCAATACCGTTTTTACGGATATTGGCACAACTTAGCCCTCAAGTTAATAAAAGGGACGGTGCATATATACAAGACGCAGAAGCAGGAATGATTTACAATACTGTTTCTAACGAAGTATTTAAAGGTGAAGAAGGTATTACAGTTATTCCTTGTTACTATAGCCGAAGGTATGTTGAGTGGAAACCTCGTGCCGAGGGTGGTGGTTATGTAAACTCGTACCACCCTGATGATACAGTTGTAGCTAGTACTGTTCGTAATGAAAGGGGTGAAGATGTTTTACCTAATGGTAACTTACTCACAAACACAGCACAGTTTTTTGTGATACTTGAAACACCTACT
>Ga0163179_10003840_pt1 | contig 10142 bp, 8 predicted proteins | sample AtlANTMetagenome_FD_109643 | JGI IMG/M metagenome (GOLD analysis project Ga0163179, IMG submission 109643) | Marine eukaryotic phytoplankton communities from the Atlantic Ocean - Atlantic ANT 2 Metagenome | ecosystem: Environmental > Aquatic > Marine > Oceanic | place: North Atlantic Ocean... | reverse complement strand
ATTTCCGATTGAAGTTCTTGAAAGTTTTTCAACAATTGCTACAGTGTTTAAAGATTTTCCTAATTCTTCAACTATGCTTCTGATGTAAGTTCCTTTACTTACTGTTATCTGAAACGTTACTTTGTTACTCTCCACTGATAATAACTCTGTATTATCTACAATAATTTTTCTAACAGGTATATCAACTTCCTGATTTTGCCGTGCATATTTATACAGTCTCTTTCCCTTTACTTTTATTGCTGAGTAAATAGGGGGTGTTTGAAATGATTCACCTACTAAATTTCCTAGAAAATTTTCAATATCTTTTGTTAAACTAGCTGCATTAATATTTTCATGAAAAATAAGATCAGAGTCCACATCTAGAGTTGGTGATGAATATCCTAAAATAGCTGTTGCTTTATATGTTTTATCTGTATTTTCAATATAGTCAAACAATTTTGTATAACTATCTGTTGCCAAAAGCATAAGGCCATCTGCATTAGGGTCTAATGTTCCAGAATGTCCTACTTTATTAAAGTTAAAATTTTTTTTTATTTTTGTACAAAGATCTTGAGAAGTCCAGGTTTTAGGTTTATCTAAAAGGTAAAAATTAGGTTTGTGATCTGATTGCATTTTTAACTTTTGTTGTAATTTCTTCCATACTTAAAGTGGTAGAAAAACCAGATGCAGCTTTATGCCCTCCTCCGCCGAATAATGATGCAATTTGTTGGACATCAAGATTAGTTCTAGACCTCAAACTTCCCTTAAACGATTTATCCTCTTGCTCTTTTAAAAGCAAAGCTACTTTTGATTCTTTAACTAATCGAATAGAGTCAATTAAAAAATCAATCTCAGAAGATTCAATATTATATTTTTTATAATCTTCATGTAATACATACGAGATAACCAACTCCTCATCATCAAAAAGTTCAATCCTGTTTAGTACTTCGCTTTGAAGCTTAATTGCATTCATAGGAATCGATCCGTAAATATTATCACTTATAGATGTCAATTCAGCACCACTGACCATTAATTTTGAAGCAATTTGAAATACTTCGTAATCCGTATTTGAGTATTGAAATCTACCAGTATCAGTAATAAGGCCCGTCATGAGACAATTGGCAATATTCTTGTCTATTTCAATATCTGAAGAAATTATTTCTCTGTAGAGCACTTGAGTAGTACTTGCAGCAGTTGGATCAATTACTTGGATATCTCCAAATGAAGGATCAATATGATGATCAACAACAACAATATTTTTTGAATTTAATGCAATATCCTCCAAGACACCGAGACGCTGAGAATTTCCACAGTCAAACACGAACACATTTTCATATTTATCTTTTGCATTTTTAGAAATTAAATTAATTGGTAAATGATTTAAATTAGATGGAATATTACCTTTAATATCAAAACAAACGTCAGAATCAATACCTTTACTATCCAAGATTAATTTGAAAGCTAAAGCAGAACCTAAAGCGTCACCATCTGGATTGATGTGACCAGTTATTAAATTTGATGAGTTATTTATGTTATCAAATAATTTATTCATTTTGAGTCCTGTCTAAAAGTTCATTAATTCTAATTACATTATTAAATGTACTATCTACTTCAAAGATTATCTTTGGGACATTTTTAGTAGTCATTTCTCTACCAACTACTTTTTGTATTTTGATTCTGTTTTTTTCAAGAGATGATTTTAAAGATCCTTCATTTCCCTCCAAAGAAGATACAAAAACCATAGCTTTCTTTAAGTCTGGTGATGTAGAAACATGAGTTACAGTTGCTTTATTTAATGATGGGTCAGAATTTCTCAATAATGCTTCAGATATAATTTTTTGAATTAGAGGATTTATTCTATTTATTCTTCCACCACGTTTTTGATTACTCATTTTGCACTTTTATACTTCTACTTCAGCAAGTATTTCTATAGTATCTCCCTCTTTAATGTCTTTATAATCTGACAATCCAATACCACATTCAAGTCCCTCATTTACAACTTCTACATTGTCCTTAAACCTTCTAAGAGATACAATTGTTCCCTCATAAATGACAATTCCATCTCTTAATAATCTTGCCTTAGCATCTAATTCTACTTTTCCTTCAGAAACAATTGAACCAGCGACTACTCCAACCTTTGGAGCTCTAAAAGTAGTTTTTACATCAACCATGCCAATTACTGCTTCTTCAGTTTTAATTGTCATTTGGCCGAGTACAGCTTCAGAGATGTCATCAAGAAGTTCATAGATGATATTGTAAGTTCTTACATCTATTCCTTTACTTTGAGCCATATTTCTGGATTGACTGTCAGGTCTTACATTGAAACCAATAATCATTGAATCAGTTGCACCAGCCAAATCTACATCTGATAAAACTATTCCGCCCACTGCAGCATGAACAACTTGAATATTTACTTCATCTGTTGCAAGCTTATTTACTCCATCCCTAATTGCTTCAACTGATCCGTTTGTATCAGCTTTTAAAATTAAATTAACTGTATTTAATTCTCCTTCTTGTAGAAGCTTCATCATATCGCTTACCCTTGACTCAACAGAAAAAGATGAATTGTCGTGTTCTTTTAGTTTATTTTTATTTTCTTCAGCTTTAGATTTTGCTTCTTTTTGATTTTTAACTGCAACAAATTGATCTCCAGCTGTTGGAGATTCATCCCAGCCAATAATATCAATTGGCGATCCAGGCTGAACTGATTTTTGTGTTTTGTTATTATGATCAAACATAGATTTTACTCTGCAAAAAGCCTGACCAGCATATAAGAAATCACCTTGCTTTAATGTTCCTCTAGTTACAATTACAGTCGCTACATTTCCCCTACCGACTTCCATTCTCGACTCAACTATATATCCGGAAGCTTCAGCATTATAATTTGCTTTTAGTTCTTCTATTTCTGCAACTAAAGATAATGTTTCGAGTAGATCATCAATTCCGTCCCCTTTTATAGCTGAAACTTCAACCACAGGCGTGTCACCTCCAAGATCTTCGGATATAACTTCATATTTTGTTAGCTCAGCTTTAATCATTGAAGGATTTGCTTCGGGGAGGTCACATTTATTAATAGCTACGACAATTGGCACATTTGCTGCTTTAGAATGATTTATTGCTTCAATAGTTTGAGGCATAACACCATCATCAGCAGCAACAACAAGAACTACAATATCAGTTACATTTGCTCCTCTAGCTCTCATTTGTGTAAAAGCCTCATGTCCAGGTGTATCAATAAAAGTTATGCCTGTTTCGCCAGAATCTACTTTGTAAGCGCCAACGTGTTGTGTAATACCTCCGGCCTCACCATCTGCAACTTTTTCATTTCTAATATAATCAAGAAGACTTGTTTTACCGTGATCAACATGCCCCATTACCGTTATAATTGGTGCTCTTAAATTTAAATTATCCTGTTCATCTTCAAAGTTCTTTAATTCAATAATGTCTTCTCTTGATATTGTTACTTCATCAATTAAATCCGGTATTAAATTATATTTTTCAAAAAGCTTTTCTATTTCGCTATCTTCTAGTGGTGAGTCTATTGCTTTCATTATTCCTAATCCCATTAGGTCACCCACTATTTGAGTGGCATCAATATCTATAATCGAACTTAATGTTTGAGGTGATGAATTTTTTGATACTTCAACTATTTGTATATCTTCAACAACTGCTTCTTCTTCTTGCAGCTCTACTATTTCTTCTTGGGACTCATTATCGTTTTGTTCAACTTCTTCAACTGAAACCTTCTCTTCTTCAACTGAAACCTTCTCTTCTTCAACTGAAACCTTCTCTTCTTCAACGGGTGCTAGAGCTAATTTAACTAGTTCTTCTTCCTCTTCAGTTAAACCAGACGAAGCAGTTTTTACTTCAATACCAAGTTCTTTAGCCTGGTGAAGTATATCAGCTGATGCTAGATCCAGTTCTTTAGCGATTTGATGAATTCGCTTTTTAGCCATTTATTCTTCCTCGTTTGATGAATTTTCTTCGGTTGGTGACTCTTCAACCTGAGGTGAATCTCCAAGTCCTACAATGTCAATCTTATAACCAGTCAACTTAGCTGCTAGACGGGCATTTTGCCCCTCTTTACCAATTGCAAGAGAAAGTTGGTTATCTTTTACAACAACTCTTGCCGTTTTTAAATCTTCATCGATCTCAACTTCATCTATGTCTGCAGGTCCCAAAGCTTCCTTAATGAAACGAACTTTGTCTTCCCTCCATTCAACTACGTCTAATTTTTCACCTCTTAACTCGTTTACAATTTGTCTAACTCTGTTTCCCCTTGATCCAACACATGCACCTTTTGGATCAACATTAGGGTCATTAGAAAATACAGCAATTTTTGTTCTACTACCTGGTTCTCTAGCGATTGCCCTTAATTCGACTGTACCATCAGTTAATTCAGGTACCTCTAGTTCAAGCATTCTCTGAACAAATTCTGCTTTACTTCTACTGACTATTATTGGGATTCCTTTAGCATCTTCTCGAACTTCAGTTATTAGTGCTTTAACTCTATTACCTCTTTCAAGTCTTTCAAATGGAACTCTTTCTCCTGATGGAATGACTGCTTCTGCGTCTTGAAGATCTAAAATAGTTTGATTAAATCTAGGATCAAACTGTGTAACAATTCCTGTTATCAGCTCTCCTTCTCTTCCAATGTATGCATCTAAAACTGTAGCTCTTTTTGCATCACGAATTTTAGTAGTCATCATTTGTTTAAAAGATTGAGCAGCAATTCGTCCAAATTCATCTTCATCTAGCTCTACCTTCCATTCTTCGATAACATTTCCTTCATTATCAAGTTCTTGAGCATAAATTAAGACCTCTCCACTATCTGGATTAAGGGTAACTCTAGCTTCTTCTGCAGCTCCAGGTATTCTCATATATGCAGAACGAAAAGCAGAAACCAAAGCTTCATACATACTTTCTACTGTTACGCCTTTATCAAGAGCTAAAGATTCAATCGCTTGTTTACTTTCATTACCTAATTTCATTATTATCCCTTTACTTTTTCTTTAAATTGTTTAAATTCAATTTTTGCATTTTTTATCTCTGAAATATTTATTTCAATATCATCATTTTCTGTTTTTAAAATTATATTTTTACCTATAACTGAGAGAAGAGTTCCTTCAAATGTATAAATTTCATCTATTGGATTGAAAAGTTTTAATTTAACTAATTCCCCGATTGATAATTCGAAATGACGCAGTGATTTCAATTTTCTTTCGATACCAGGGCTTGACACAATCATATCAAAAGAGCCTTTTTCATATCCAAATTCCTCAATAACTCTGCTGAGTTGCTTATTCAATCTGGCGGTTGTATCAATATTAATCTCTTCATTTGAAAATATATATATTTCTACTTTTGATATATTAGGAAAATTTATAATATTTAGGTCATATAGCTCCATATTTTCATCTTTTAAATATGAGTCAATTTGATGGTGGATTTCAATTTCAGAAACCATAAAAACCTCCTCATAAAAAAAAGCGGGCTTGACTCCCACTTTACGTAGCTAAATTGTCAATAATAATTATATCAAATATAGAAACTTATTAAAAGGGATTTTTAATAAGCTTTTGAAAAAATAGCTAATTTCCCATCTATTTTTTTATTGTTTACAGCTTTAGCTGTTTCTTTATGATCTAAAACATAACATCTAAGTGTTGCTTTTGTTTCTTGTTTAACTTTATCTTCATCTTCGCTATTTTCATCCCAATAACATGTCACAAAGCCTGGTTCAGATTTTAATTTACTTATAAGTTCTTCATAATTTTCAACGTGTTTAGTATTATCCTCACGAAATATTCTGGATGCTTCTAAGAGTTTGTTATGTATGTCGTCTAGATTCTCTGATACTGTTGTAGTAATATCTGAAATAGGAACATTGAACTTCCCTTGAACTCCATCTCTTCTGGAAAACACAACTGTATTATTTTCAATATCTCGTGGGCCAATTTCAATTCTTAAAGGAACACCTTTTAATTCCCATTCATTAAACTTAAAACCAGGAGATATATTATCTCTATCATCAATGTGAACCCTGAACTCTCCATTAATTTGATTTACAATTTTTTGTGTAGTTTCTAAGACAAGTGAACTTGACTCTTCATTAGGAATGATTGGAATAATAACCACTTGATATGGAGCTAGTTTAGGAGGCAAATTTAGACCTTTATCATCACCATGAGCCATGATTATCATTCCTATTAATCTAGTGCTCACTCCCCAACTAGTTTGATAAGGATACTTTAGATTATTTTCTTCATCAGAAAATTGAATATCAAATGCTTTGGAAAAGTTTTGTCCAAGCTCATGGGATGTTCCAGCTTGTAATGCTTTCATATCTTTCATCATTGCTTCGATTGAATAAGTTCGTGTAGCACCAGCAAATCTTTCATTGGCTGATTTGATTCCTTTTACTACTGATACTGCAGCTGCGTTTTCTGCAAATTCTGCGTAGATATCTAACATTCTTAATGCTTCTTCTGTTGCTTCTGCTTCTGAAGCATGTGCTGTATGGCCTTCTTGCCATAAAAATTCTGATGTTCTTAAAAATAATCTTGTTCGCATTTCCCAACGAACTACATTTGCCCATTGATTTATCAACATTGGTAAATCTCTATGGCTCTTGATCCATTTAGCAAACATATGGTTGATAATTGTTTCTGATGTTGGCCTTACTACAAGCGGTTCTTCAAGTTCTTTACCTCCAGCATGTGTAACCATCGCTAGTTCAGGAGAGAAACCTTCAACATGTTCGGCTTCTTTTTGAATAAATGAATTTGGTATAAAAAGAGGAAAGTAAGCATTCTGATGGCCTGTATTTTTAAATTTTTTATCAAGGTATGACTGAACACTTTCCCAAATAGAGTATCCATACGGCCTAATAACCATAGAACCCTTTACAGGTGAGTAATCAGCTAACTGAGCCTGTTGAATAATATCTGTATACCATTCATTAAAGTCATCTGTCATTGGGGTAAGCTTTTCAACCATGTTTATATATTAAAGGTTTTAATTTTGAATATCCTTATTTGTTGTAATCTCTATGACAGATTTTGTTTTCTCTTCAAAATTGTTGATATCACCTTGAATGTTTAATAATGCCTGTACATCCTCTTCAGCAATCTGTGCCGCATTAGTATCAGCGGCAGCAAGTCTAGCTTCAATTCCTTCTTCAGCAATTAATCTTCCTTCTTTAAGTAGAGCATCGACCATATCCTGTTCATCAACTACTTTTACAACTTGACCTTTTATAAATAAGTGTCCTCTTTTTTTTCCAGCAGCAATGCCTAAATCTGCTGACCTTGCTTCGCCTGGTCCATTAACAACACAACCCATTACTGCTACCTGAATTGGAAGTCCTTCTTTTTCAAGAGCTTCTTGGGCCTCACCAGCAACTTTTATTACATCTACCTCAGCTCTTCCACAGCTTGGACAAGCAATTAAATCTAATGATTTTCTTTCACGTAAATTTAAATACTCAAGTAGTTGACGTCCATATTTTGCTTCTTCAACAGGATCAGTAGTTAATGAAAGTCGTATAGTGTCTCCTATACCTTCTGACAGAAGAGTTGAAATTCCAGCAATAGACTTAATTAATCCTCCAGGTAGTGGCCCAGCTTCGGTAACTCCAAGATGAAGGGGGTATTCAATAGATTCTGCAAGTAATCTATATGATTCAATCATTAACGGAACATTTGAATGTTTTACTGAAATTTTAATATTATGAAATCCAACATCTTCAAGATATCTAGCTTCTAACAATGCTGATTCTACAAGTGCTTCTGGAACAGAGTCACCGTACTTTTCTAAAATATCTTTATCAAGAGATCCTGCATTAACTCCTATACGTATTGGTATGTCTGCTTTGAGACATTCTTTTGCAACTTCTTTGATTTGATGCTCATTTCTAATATTTCCTGGATTTAATCTAAGACCGTGTACGCCAGCTTCAATAGCAGCAAGAGCTAACTTATATTGAAAATGAATATCAGCAATAATTGGAACTGGACTTCTTGCACATATTTTAACAAGTGATTCAGCGGCTTCTATTTCATTACAAGTAACTCTAACTATATCTGCACCGTTATTTGCTAATTCATAAACTTGACCTAATGTTTCATCTGTATCTCTAGTCTTAGTTGTTGTCATAGACTGGACTGAAACTGGGTAATCAGAACCAACTCCTATTTTTCCAACATTAATTTGAGTTGTTTTTCTTCTACTTTTCATAACTTAATTGGTTGTGTAATGTCTAAATAAAATGCTGTAATTCCAAGAAAAATAAAAACAAATATTACTACAGCTGCCAAAGGGTACAATTTCCTATCAGGAATTTTTTTTCCAGTAATTCCTTCATAAAGAGCAAGAACTACCCTGCCACCATCTAATGGGACTAATGGAATCGAATTAAACACAGCAAGGAATATATTTACGAATGCAAGAAGAGTAAACAGGTTAACATATCCTCCCTCCGCAATTTGATTTCCTGCTTGAGCTAAACCAATTGGGCTTAGAGGCCTTGCCTCGTCTGGAACGATCTCCCCTGAATATGTTCCAAGCAATGTTTGCAAATTTTGAGGACTAAAAAGGGTGAATATTCCATCTACAGCAGCTTTTGTCATTTCTATTTCTACTAATGTAGTAGCTGATATTGATTCAATAATTCCCAGTTTCTGATTTTGAATTTTTGGTGAAACCCCTAAATAACCTGATTCCGTGTTTGAGATCATCCTGGACTCTAAAGTTGTAGTTGTTAAATAACTTTGGTTATTTCTTAAATAACCAATTGATACAAATTTATTTGGATTTACTTCAATATAGCTTACAAGTTCATTCCACGAATTAACTTCATTGCCATTAAAAGATGTTATTACGTCCCCTACCTTTAAACCAGCAACAGAAGATGGCGCTTCAGTCAAAGGGTCTACCGAAGAAACTCCTATAGTTTCTATTTCTAATGTTGGTTGTTCAACGCCATAAAAAGTAAAAATAGAGAACAAAATCAACCATGCCAATAAAAAATTTACAATAATACCTGAAGAAGCAATATAGAGCTTTTTTGTCCACGTAGCAGTGTGGAATAATTCTTCTGCTTCATAGCCTTCAACTTCTTCATTCTCATCCATTCCAGGTATTTTTACATAACCACCTAAAGGAAGTGCTTTTAACCCATACTCCGTATCATTTTTTTTAAAAGAAAATAATTTTGGACCAAATCCAACAAAAAATTCTGAAACAGCAATTTTTGACCTTTTAGCAGATATATAGTGACCTAATTCATGTAAAACCACAAAAAGTGTCAATAAAGCAATAGTTAAAAAAGCATTCATACTTTAATTATTACACTATTTAAATTAAATCTAAAAACTGAATAAAAAGAACCAGTACGGGAAAGCTTAATATTTGGGAATCTACCCTGTCTAGAACACCCCCATGTCCAGGAAGAAAATCACTAGAATCTTTAACTTCTAGAGTTCTTTTTATTCTCGATTCGAATAAATCTCCCAAGACACCAAAAAGTATAAATATTAAAGAAACAAGTAAAGTCGGTATAAAATCCAATTCAAAGTAATTGTTTAAGACAATAAACATTGATAAAGAACCAATAAGTAATCCAGCAAAAAATCCTTCTATAGTTTTATTTGGAGATATAGATTCAGAAAGTTTTCTCTTACCATATCTTTTCCCAAATTCATAAGCTGCAATATCTGATAGTGAGATTGAAATTAATGCTAAAAATGTAAACAAAGGTCCTAAATTTTGTAAAACATAACCGATTGAAGCTATTCCTGTTCCAAACCAAATAAGAAATAAATAAGAACTACCAAATTTCTCATAGATACCATATGAAACAAAAGTACCTGTGTAGACAATGACTCCTATTGGAAAGATAAACAAAGGGACATGAATATTATCTAAACCATAAAAGTAAGCAATCACTAATGGAGCTAATGAAGAATAAAGTAATAATGGATATGGAATTATGATTCCATAGTCAAATATATCAAACCATTCTTTAGTAGAGATTAACGCAACTAAAACTAATAATATAAATGCTGAAGTTTGATTAAGAAACAAAACAGCTACTAATAAAAGAAGTCCTAAACCTGTGTATATTCTGGGGTTTAAAGTAAATCTGCTTTCATTTTTATCAT
>Ga0163179_10003839_pt1 | contig 10142 bp, 15 predicted proteins | sample AtlANTMetagenome_FD_109643 | JGI IMG/M metagenome (GOLD analysis project Ga0163179, IMG submission 109643) | Marine eukaryotic phytoplankton communities from the Atlantic Ocean - Atlantic ANT 2 Metagenome | ecosystem: Environmental > Aquatic > Marine > Oceanic | place: North Atlantic Ocean... | reverse complement strand
TTCATTATACAATGTTCTATCAAATTTTTCATCCTTTAATTTTTGGAAATAGTTGAATCTGTCAGCCTGTACCTCTGGTTTGGCATTAGGATCAGTCAATCTAGGATCTATAGCAGAATACTCCATTGCATGAACACATTCCATATAGAGTCCGCCATCAAATCTTCCATCTGCATATGCCTGTACCTTTTGAATATACATGTTATCTTTCTTTTGTTCATTTGTTAGTTTTTTGTCCAAAAATTTTGCAAGTATCCAAGAAAGTTTTATTGTTAGTTCTGGAAAATCATCACTTATGTAAAAACACTCAGACGTACAATGCTCATTGTGTGCATCAGAGTTGCCCCACAACTTGTCGTGTATCTGCCAGCACCACATTTTATTATGTATTTGTAGACTAGGTTTTTCAAATCCCCAAACAATACAGTCATTGGAATTGAATTTGGCTAAATCAAAATCATTATGCTTGTGATTGAAGTAGTCTATAATTGGATTAAAATTTGTCCTAACGACTTGTCTGAAAAAACCATTGTATTTGTCATCCTTGTAACTACCTAGCAGGTCATTTACATTTTGCATCATGCTGGACGGTGTTTGATTGACTTTAACTTTGTACTTCCATTTGTTAAGATATTTTTCCAAAGTTGGCAGGGTGATATTTTCAAATTCCCATATCCGATATTGATTATGCGTTGTTCGATTTATTATTATTTCGTCGAGCTGGATGTTGTTTTCCACAAAAGCACGTAATATTGTGTGGCTGTCTGTGCCACCACTGTATGCCAAAGCCACTCTTTTATATTTGTCTCGAATCTGTTGTGCTCTTTTCTTTTTGTAATATAATAATGATTCTACGGGTTCAGGTTTCCACGGATATTTTTGATAGAAGTCATAGCCTGTATGAAAAGTCATCGCTTCTTTACTTTTAGTAAAGTCGATCAATGCTTTTTCGCTTGATGGATGTATCCTATCACCGACTGTGTAGTATGAAGTTTTAGAAGACATTAAAGTATATAGGATGCCATGATTTGGCCGCCCACCTCTCGTATCCTGTCAGACATCACAAAAGCAAATATCAAAGGCATGGTATCTAATTTTCTCATCAAGTAACCAAATGGCAACAAAATTACTAATACTGCCATGTATAGACCAAATGCAAATTGTGTATAACCAACGTACATACACATTATTACAAGGAATAATCCTATACCTACGTAGAATTTTTTATTATCCAGTTTCAATGCATTGGCAAAAAAGTTAGCATACCTTCCAGCGAATATTACTCCTAAGAAATTGCATAGTACAGCCGCGATTGTGACTCCGTACAGAAGTGAAAATAAAAATTTATCTGTGACAATGATGCCTTTCATTTCAAGCATATTATATAAAAAGGCCTCACTGGCGGCCACCGGGATACCTAATATTAAAAAAGGTATCACTTGTGAAAAAGCACCACCATTGTTGGCAGTCTCACTTGAAACAAGGCAATTCATGTTACCCGTTTCATATGTTTTTTTATTAATTTCTAATTTCTTTTCATTACAATATGCAAGGTAACTGCCGACCATGTATGTCATTCCTGGAATGAACCCTGATATAAATCCAAAAGCACTACCTCTCAATAGTTGCCATCTGTGTTTGATCATCATGACAGTGTATGGCCAATAATCTTTGAATTCTATTTGCATTGAAATCTTGCTTGTTGGTTTTCCAGGACTTTGCAACAACAAAGGAAAGGTAAAAAGTGCTGTCATCAAAGGCAACACAGGAATACCTCCGAATAATTGTGTAAATCCAAATGTGCCAAAAGTTTCTGCGGTGCCCCAATTATATCCCACTTTGCCTAGTACTAGCCCAGCAAAAATTAAAAGTAAATTTGTGTACCATCTGTTATCGCAAACAGAAATCAAACTGCAGGTAGCAACTAAAATTAAAAAACCTTTGACAGGTGTTGTTAGAAGTTGATAAAAATGTGTTGCCAGAGGAATACATAGTAGTACAAGCAAGGCACAGCTCATTCCGCCAACAAAACTTCCAAGTGCTGTTTTTAACAATGCTTCTTTCACTTGATTTTTGCTTGTCAAAGCAATTCCTTCTTTCACACTAGGCAAACTACTATTTTCGCCTGGTATACCAAAAAGTATACCTGTCACAGAACCAAAGTATTGACTAATTGTAGCAGAACATACCCAGCATATGGCTAGAGGTATAGGATCAAATTGCAAAAGAAAGGGATAGCATATCAACAAAAAACTTAAAGTTCCGATGCCAGGAAGGCATCCGGTAATGATTCCTGCAAGAGTGCCTATTGAAAATGCTAAAAATAATTCCATTGTATTAATGTGGGGAAATTAATCCCCACATAAATTATTACTGGGCTTTTAGAGCCTCTGTCAAACCGTCAATGTAAGCATTCACATTTTTGATTTGTTTTCTCGGACTCATATCAGTACCTGCTAGGTTCATGACTCTACCTTTTTTAGCAAAAGGTTCGAACCAGCTCGTGCCTTGTTCGGCAACTGCTTTCCTAACTTGTTTGATATTGATATTGACACCGATCATTATTGGTCTGTATGACATAGTCGATAAAGGATTGTTCCATTCATCACCTAAAGTTACCATGCCTTCGCCGCCATTTGGATTTGCAGTAGCTAAACATACAACTCCGTCTTTATTATGAATAGATGAGAATACAAAATCTAATTCACCTGCGTGTAATGGACCGATTGCTTCAGATAATTTTTTGAAAGGAACTACTTTAGTATTTTTACTAATATCCCTTGCTATACCCGATGCAACTGACATGTATGACTTTCCATAATAAGCACCTAGTTTGTGACCACCTTTTTTGAAGTCATCCCATCTTAGTCCGCTTTTTTCTGAAGCACAAATTTTGCTGTAAGATTCAAAAACTATCGATACGAAGTTTTTTCTGTTTACATCAAAGTTCCATGCCGGATTGTCAGTAGATCTCACAGCCGCTATTGCCGCCGGATCGATTGCTATGATTGTAGGCTTTTTGGTTTTGTTTAGGTATTCAAGTGCACCTGCTATATTTCCTTTAGCAAAGTTCACTTTTCCTTCACCACCTGTTATTGCTTGAAACATCTCTGTAGACTGCCATAAACTAGAACCTGGTTTAGTGTAGTACACGTATTCAATGTCTTCAAGATTACCTGCATTGGCGGTAGCATTTAAGAAAAATGTTGCCAAAAATACAAGTATTGTTTTTTTTATTACGTTCATTTATATTTTCCTCTTCTTATTAACGTTAATAGTTTGATTATAGCAGTACTCCTGCCAGTAGTCAAATATATTTTAAAAAGATGGTTCACGAAGAATCTCGTATACGGGCGGCCAACTTACTTGCTGTAAGCATTCCAGGTCCGGTTACCCCAACTTGGTCGCTGTTTTCCGACGTCATCGAATGATGGCGTTACCAAGAAATATTTATTCTAGTTTTTGATGTTGTAGCCTTTTTTGAGTGATTCCATTTGTATATTTTTCCAATCAGCACTATCGAGTGTGTAGGAAAAAGTATTTTCAATAGGATTTGGTCCGGTAACTGTGATGCTTTGTATATCAAGATTGTCTTTCATTTCCTCATATGTTTGCAGAAACGTTTTGCCTTTTACGTCCACTTGTCCTATCTTGATATATCCAAGAGAAAGTTTTGGATCTTCCCAATCGTAGCCATTTGATTCTAGCCATTTTCTGTATCTGGTCATTTCTTTTAGTTTGAAAGGGTGCTCTTCGGTAATTGTTTCTCCCCATTCTATATCAAATTCTCCAGAGTAATATTTTTGATGATTTATTGCAGAACATGTGGCATCATCCAAAGGCTTTTCACCTTCATCCCTGAAAACCTCATAGAGAGTTTTTCCAACTTGTGACCAGTGTAGGTACACACCGCCAAGTTCTCTGCTATATCTATTATTTTTAAACAATTCATAATCCTGCTCATGTAGATCATACCTTGGTGCATTTAAAAATGTTGTGATCTGCGAAGGCCTCATCCATTCTGGTTCGAATGCCTGTTTCCTATATGCCTCTACCCAACTTTCTATCTCATGACACACATTGTTGAGTTGTCTAATTGCGTATTTTGTCTCAATGTCAGCCTGTTTGTAGTATGGAGAAAGTTCCCAAGCAGTGCCTTGCAGTTCTTCAAAATATCTGTGCAACAAATTACATGCTTCGTGTTTGAGTCGTAGGCCGGGAGTGGCCATTTCATTTCCGTTGACATGTCTACCTATAGGTAATTTAGAAGAATATTGGAAATCATCACCTACGAATGGACTTATTCTTTCGTATGGTGGCTCAAACTCAAATGAATTTATTTGCTCAATGCTTTTGTTAAGCTCTTTGCAAAGAAAGTGAAGGTCTCTCTTTGAATCTGCAAAACCTAAAAAACAAAAATTTTTTTCTAAGATCCTTTTTTGATTTAGATTATCTTTGAGTGCTTCTATGAATCTTTTGCCTAATGGTGTGTCGTAGATGTCAATCTTAACTTTTTTATTGTTGTAGTCTATTAAGATTTTATTTTCTAGAGTAGATGGCACTGTTGGCTCCGTGTTCCATACATTCCACACTCTCCACAAAACATCTGCCATCAGTCTTTTCCTGTATCAACTGATCAGCGAATTCAAATGCATGTTTGGCAAACATCTCAGCACCTACTCCATCGAAGATTCTGATTTCTGCCAAGTCAAGTGTTTCTAAGTGCTTGAATGTTTCTAAAAATGGATCTGCCTTGTCCAATGCAAGTTTATGATCGAAGTGATCCTCCAGCCATGCCTTAAGAGGTTTCAATCCTCCGAAGTCCACTGCCCAGTTTTTGTTGTCTAATTTATCACAACCAAATGTGAATTTGAATGCCAGGCTGTATCCATGCAGTAGATGGCAGTGTGAGTGATCTGCGTTGGGTTGTCTGAACACACAGGCCAGTCCTATGTTGTGTCCGTATGTTTTAGTTGAGTAGTAAGTCATCTTTTCTCCTTGTTTTGATGACTTGCAGAATGTTTATAGAGGGATGAAAGTCTTTAAGTCCTCTTGTCACTGGTTAATTTAACTTTTTGTTAACCTTGTCTACCTGCTGAAGCCATTCATCACCTTTTTCTCTGATAACATCTGTCAGCTCGTTTGGGATATTTAATTCCCCATCAATGATTGATTTCAAAAAGTGGATCAAAACAGTAAATTCGTTTCTCTTTGTCACGGTCTCTGGGTCGACTCCGTATTTCTCCATTGCGTCCAGCATGGCTTCTGTTGTATCGATTAGTGCCTTGATGCTTATGCTATGTTTTTCAAAGTGTGCCATTACGTTATTATCTTAGGCTTTGCAGGTTCAATTACTTTAGAAAAAATTCTTTTGTATTCAGCCTCAATTTTATCATTGATAAATGCAACAGATATAACATGAGCTTTTGAAATATCAATTTTTTTGTCTTGTTCGGCGGTGGAGAAAAATGTACCAAATGCAAGTCCTTGTGGACCGTTCATTAATACAAGTGCTTTCTCAATACTAATATATGAGTCGGCATCGCCTTTGTAATTTGCAATAACTTCTTCTCCCGAAGCCAATTTAAGAGTGATAAGATCTCCATCTTTGTATTTTTCAAACATATAACACTAGTATAAACTTTATTTGGACTTTGTCAACTGCTTATTAATAAACTTGGCCATTCCTTCGTATGTTTCTTGAAACACGTTTCCGTGTTTGCTCCATTCTTCTGGCATCTTCCATCCTTCGCGATTTACCACTATCCACCTTGTCTGTGGATCAGAATATCCCATCATTTTATGGAATTGGTATATCCAGTATTTGGGGTCTACAGGTCGTTTGATGTATTGGTATCCTGTACTACCTTTGTACATGTTGTTTACATCTCCATCGGCATCATATAGGTCATAACCCATCATGAAGATGGCTTTTGGTTTGAATGTCAGAGCTAACACACCGGAGTAAGGACCTGTTCCCCAGTGTTCGGGAAGATCTCTTCTTTCCTCACCAGAGTATGGCAGTAACGGTAGCTTTTTTACATTGGGCCACATAGCAAATTGCTGTTGATATTTTTCTCTCGTGTATATTGTTGTTGTTTTTCCTACGGTGTTGGCCGCCTCTTGACACATATGCCTATCAGCACACACAACATATTCCGTAACATAATCTCTGAATACTGCGTTGCATCCAATTACCGTAGAGAACTGTTTCAGTGGTGCAATATCGAATCCTCTACGTGATTCACCATTTCCTATAATGCTTACAAACTTGGTCATAATCGCTTTTAAACACCCCTTTAAACGGCTTTACAGCAACACACAGCACTGGTAAAAGCCATCCTGGAGCAGTTATACAAAATATTTATAACCCCACTCTTTCGGCTTGATTTTTCTGTATTTTAATGACATTTTGGTTATTTGCTTTAGTCCAATTACCATTAAATCTGCCTCTAGAACAGGTGTTACAAATTAAATTTTTTTTGCCTTCCGAATATTTTTCATTGAAAATGAGTGCATGTTCTCTTTGATGATTCTTCCAACATTCTTCTATTCCGATATCAAAAACATTGCCGTAATTTGTTTTACCGTCTGCATCATCACAGCACAACAGGGACTGTCCATTTACCAATACTTCCATCTTCCTTAGGATGGCGCCCGAGCTCATGGCACATCCAGTGATGTATAATTTTTCAGATATTGTTGCGTTGTATGGCTTTGTCCAGTTGCCGTCTCCATCACCTAATCTGTTTGTGAGCCAGTTTGTTTTCTGTTTTACTTTGCCTAACACCAGTCCTTGATATTCTGCTAAAGTTTCTGCCGGCACAGGTTTCCTGTTATCTCTATTTTTAATTCCTAGTTTTATCTTTTTTGAGAGTATGGGATATTTTTCTTTGACAAATTTTAGACTCTGCAGAGTTTTTGCTTTTTTGATCTTCATTTGATCCCACATTTCTTCTGTAGTATGACCAATTACGGATATGTGTATTTGTCCAACTAGATGTTCATATTTCTGTAGTATGTCGCATTGTTTTTTTGTAAATGAAACTGCATTTGTGGTTATTCCAACTTTAATTTTATACTTGTCCGCTAGTTCCATTATCAAATCTAGGTCAGGCTGTACAAGAGGATCAGAATATCTCCATGGACTGATTGCACAAGAGTAATCTTTGACATTGTATTTTTTGATCAAACTTCCATAGTCGTCGAGCAAAAATTTAATCTGCTCTCTGCTCATTTTCTTTCCGTTGTATTCTTTGTCCTCGCTTAATTTCGTGTAAGGGCAACAGAAACATTTGGCATTACACAAATTGATAGGTTCAAATGCTATGCTTAACGGTAGTGGTAAAAAGTTTTCATGGGTAATCATTACTCATATTTAACCATGAGGAAATCGTTATTATGAATGCTGTCAGATCCCAAGCATTTGTAACCCCACGATTCTAACAACTCTTGGGCATATATGTTTCCTTGGTTCTGTTCTATAACTATGACAGGCCACGTGGATTTAATTGTTTGTTCTGCACCTTTGATTGCTTTCGATTCATAGCCTTCTATGTCCATTTTGATAAATCCAACATTTTCGATACCAAATGAGTCCAGGGTTCTCAATTTTTTAATAACTCTCTCTTTTTTTGGATCTGTACATTCCTTGATATGGCCTGATTTTTCAAGTTTGTCGGTCAATATATCCTGTGCTTGATCACTTATGCCATAAATCTGATATTTGAATTTTTTATGGTCTTTGATGTTTAGATGGAAATGCCTAGTGTACTTTTTTCTAAAATCAAAACATTGTATGAACTGGAAATCATCCTCCATTTCTCTTGCGAAGCCTCCTTCTCTGGCTCCGATGTCTACCGCAACAGTAAAATTTTTTATGTAGGGTCTAGCCCATTGGTAGGTATTTCGCCATGGTGCAGTTTCTTTCTCTACTGCTTGTGGTGTCATACTTTTGAAAATCATTAGTGTTGTTGCTTTCCCATTATGAGATGCCATACAGTCTTGTAGTGTTTCCATGCCTTGCCCAGAGCCGGATATTTTCTACGCATCTTGATTGCATATTCATTTGTCATTTCCTCTTCGTCAACTGCTGTTTCCATGTCTTTGGCATAATCAGATTGTGAAACTAAACGTCCACGAGTGCCGTCTTTCTTTTGCACATAGACTGTTTCTCCTCCGTCGGGTGATATGTATATTTCATTTTTGCGTGGCATTAATAGGCCTTTATATGATTTCCGTTGGGCGGAGCATTACGTATACCGTTGTGTTGCTCTTTGGTACTGTCGCCGTCGTGTCGAGGAATGAAATGTATGTGTGGCCAATATATTGTTTGTCCCGCGGCAGGTCCTCTGTTTTGCCCTACATTGAAACCATCGATTTTTTCTTCTTTCATCCATTCTTCACCGCAATAGTAGGCCAGTTTATATGCCTCTGCTACTGTGTCTGGATCATTTTTTTTTGGGATAAACAACAAGTGTCCAGGAACAACAGGATACTTGTCATAAAATACTGCACAATGTTGGTTTTCAAAAAAGGGTGTGTCGTTGCCTAGCCAAGTTGATTCTTCGTAACTATTGATCTGTTCCCTTGGTTTCTTGTAAGTAGATTTTTTTGATGGCATTAGTTTTTATAATTCCTATCTTTATATTACTTGAGTTTGGCATGTTTTTCAACCTTATCTGTTCCCAAAACTTGGTTTTTGTTACAGATGGATTATACTCATTGATATTTAATAGGTTTACAATCGCTTTCCTTACTTTCTCAGCACCACCGTGCTTTTTGCATGTGTCCGATCTACCAACATGAACCACTTTATCACTGATGCTGATTTTGTAAACACATGGTAATCTTACCCATGACGTTTTTGGATTTTTACTATGCCTGACTTTGTATTTTTCTATAGTGTACAGATCATCGATGTTGTACCATTTAGTTTGCATGGTCATCGAAATCGTTATAAAGTGTGTATTTCGCTGTAAGCTCTTCCCCTGACTTGATTTTCCTAGTGGTTACTAGATAGCACACTGGCTTCTGATGCCAAAACCCTTTTATGTTTTTGCAATTTGGATCATCTGAATGATTGTAAAAGGCCCCCAGAGCAGTTCTGATAGCACCATGTGGAAAATTTTTATCTAATATATGCACTATGCCTAAAACAACATCAGCATCAAAGTTTTTGGTAGCAAATAGTCCAAGACCTTGCACGTCCGATTCCTTGATTGTCAGTCCATCTGGTAAAGGTCTATACATATTAATATTTACTAGGATCTTTTATTTCCAACTGATTGAAAACTGTTTGAACCTTCCTTGCCTGGAAGTAGCAATCTTCTAGTGCATTGTGTAGTCCTGTTCTTTTTTCGTTTGGATCTCGCGGCACAAGACTGAACAAAGTTCTAGAGTCTCTTATTTGCCAATAGTTCCATGGCACAGGCACTTTCATCTGTGCATAAAAATTTTGTAATATCGCATAATCAAAAAGCGGTCCTTGGCACCAAAACACATCAACACCCACTGACCATTTGTTCAACTGTTTTATAAAATATTTTAGGTCAATCCTGTCATGATCACCCAATGCTTCTTCCCTGACATCATCTGCTTGTTTGCCCCACCATTCGACAGTTTCTTCCATGACATCTCTGCCCATGGAGGTTTGTGAATCTACATCTATTCTGTGGTACATTCCTTGTGCCGGTTCTACAAAAGAATAAGGATCAAACTTTACCCCGCCTATTGTTAATATTGTAGCGTCAGGTCTTGTAGACAAAGTTTCTAAATCTATCATAGCATGAATCATACTACAATTATACTATATTTTAGGTAAAAGTCAACTAGGCTTCTAGGCCTGATGCTTCGGGTTCTGGTCTGGACAGTGTTGGCTTATTACCATCTTTTAACCATTCTTGGAATAATGATAGTTGTTCTTCGTTGTAGCAGTGTATCTCTCCCGATGACTGTGGGAAAGTTTGTTGCATATATTGGGTTGTTTGCCGTGCTGTTGAATAGCAAGAATCGTAACTGTCAAAATATGTTGTGGGATCAAATACAGATTCACATTCTGCGCCGAAGCATATTATCATTACCATTACGAATTTCATATAATTTTATTTAAACCTCTGTGATGTAAAGTTATAAGACTACTT
>Ga0163179_10003838_pt1 | contig 10143 bp, 8 predicted proteins | sample AtlANTMetagenome_FD_109643 | JGI IMG/M metagenome (GOLD analysis project Ga0163179, IMG submission 109643) | Marine eukaryotic phytoplankton communities from the Atlantic Ocean - Atlantic ANT 2 Metagenome | ecosystem: Environmental > Aquatic > Marine > Oceanic | place: North Atlantic Ocean... | reverse complement strand
CATAAGGATAAGTTTTAACGTAATAAACATTTTTATGTTCTTGAATAGTAAAGGAACGATCATCTATAACACAAATATGACTATGTAATGGTATATCACTGCATCTCAATAAATCAGAATATATTTTATCGTGAGTTGTTCTCTTTGTTTCAATTACCGTATTTTTAATTTTATATGCTTTAATAATAACATCAAATAGTTTATATTTTAATTTTTGCTCTAAATAATTGATTATCAACTCTACCCATCTTCCTGAACATTGATTATTAGTATATAAAATAACTTTATCGCATAAACCTTGTTCTTTAGTATGTTTAATATAATTCAATATAGTATATAAATTAATTCTGAATAATTCCGGATATAAATCTAATAATTTATTAAAAGTAGCACAATCTATCATCGTATCATTAGGTAAATAACATAATAATAGTTTCCAAAATAAATAGAATTGAGGGAAATACCCAAGTGTTTCATCAAAGTCAAATACAATTACTTTAAAAGGCATATCCATAAATAATATATATATTATATTTCGTATTTATTTACTAATAACCTTATATCCCTATATTATAAATAATGTTAGAAAGTATATTTAATAAACCTACACCTCAACGCCATAATATTATGAATATTCTCACTAAAAAATATCCGATTAAAAAACAAAGAGGAAAAGAAAACGAAAAAGAAAATACTATCAGCATTCCCAAGTATATATATCAAACATGGCATACTAAAGAATTACCACATCATATGAAAAAATGTGTAGATGAATTGAAAAGGGCTAATCCTGAGTTTATTCATTGTTTATATGACGATAATGATTGTAGAAAGTTTATAGCTGAAAACTTTAGTAAACAAGTATTATACGCATATGATACTTTGGTTCCTGGAGCTTTCAAAGCTGACCTATGGAGGTATTGCGTATTATATAAGAACGGTGGGATTTATTTAGATATTAAATATAATTGTATGAACAATTTTAAATTAGTTGAATTAACTAAATCTGAACATTGGGTCTTAGACTTATTACCACATAATATTTATAATGCTTGTATGGTAACATATCCAAAAAATCCTATTTTGATGAACTGTATTGGTCAGATTGTTCTTAATTGTGTATCAAATTATTATGGAACTAGTTGTTTAGACCCTACTGGACCTAGCTTATTAGGACAAAAAATATTAGATTATAGGAAACCTGAAAATATAGATATGCATCATATAACTAATAATACAGGCAAGTATGTATATCACAAAGGTCACCCAATATTAAAAATGTATCCTGAATATCAAGGGGAACATGAATTATTTAAAAAGCGAAAACATTATTCTATTTTATGGGCAAAAAAAATGATATATCGTAAATTTCGAACATAATGAATTAATATTTAATTATCATTAGATATTAATTACGTTAAGTATCTATCTCGTTCTTGACACCATCCATCCGCATCTTGACCAGCGAATAAGTGCCCAATTACTTTATGAAAAATAGGATGCTTTAAACAAACTAATTCTTTGTTATTGTATATAAATCTTGGATCTTTTGATTTTAAAATTGATGTATCAGAATAGTAACTATTGATACCATCTGTCCATACTCCTGGTCCTGTTAGTTCATGAACAATATGCTCACCTTTTATAATGGGTATACCTAATATTCGTTTGATGGCTAATAGGATGACATGTTTTAATACAGGAGACTTTGGTGGCGCTGAAAATGTCCATTGACAGTAATGCACATTATTTTCAGGACCCATTATTAATTTGGTTTTTGCCATAGTGAATATATTAATATCTCCTATACAGAGAGCATCTGCGTCGGCATAGATACCACCATATTCATATATTATACAATATCTCCATAAATCAGCTTTCATTACAGCTAAGGGAACCTTATTATATGCCTTTAATAAATCTCTACCAAAATCTTCTTTAATCATAACAGTTTCCATAAAACTTTGACATTGTTGGTCAGTAAAAAACTTGTATTTATAACCACTATTTATATGTTTACGCCAAGTATTTAATGCATTCATAATTTTTGGTTTATTTCTGACATAGTTTAATGATTTATGTGTTTGAAATATAAACTTTGGAATAACTAAAGGATCTGTATTGGGTGACGTCATAATGGGTTGAGGAGATAGTGGTATATTTTCATCACTTATATTTAAACCTTTTTTATTAAGTGGGGATTGTTCAACTTTTAATGTAATATTTTCATGTTCCTTAGTTATTTCTTCATCATTTTCAGTTACTTTTTTCTCAATAACATGATTATTAATATCATCTTTTATATTTGCCATAGTATTAGGATTAAGTTTACTAACTTTTTCTATAATTTTTAATTGCCTATTCACCATACCTTGATTCTCAGTTTTATCGATACGTTCAGCATCTGTAAATGATACTATATCATTAAAAAACTCCTGTTGATGATTTAACTTATCAAAAATCATATGAATTTGTATGCGATATTTTTCAGGTAAGATTTTTGCAAAAGAAAATAATCGTTCTTTATTGACATAGTATTTATCATCGTGAACTAATGGGGGAGAAGGTATATTATTATCTACTTGAGAAGATTTTTCTATACCTTCTGACTCTTCTAAAACCGGTTCTTCTAAAGTTAGTTTCATCTTATAAATTAAAACAAGTTATATTAATAAATTATTAAACGAAAACATCAATATCACTTCGATAAATAATCTAATGCTGATATTAATACTTGTTCCTGTTGTGAAAGTTTTTGAAATAGTAAGCATTCTTCTATTTTTATTTCAAAATGTTTTTTAACAAAGTTTTTACAAATTAAAACTAATCCGTCATCTGTTATTTTTGTTTCGCAGAAAATACCTCCTTGCGTTAAATATATATTATCTGGGTCTTCTAATGGAACCCATCTAACATATGAACCTTCCCTTAAATTATTTAGATCATCAATATAAATATAATTTTCTAATTTTTTATTATATTCTTTAATTGTTTCATCAGAAATATTTAGTTCATTTAATATATTTATTCGGTCTTCATTAATAATATCATGGGTTAAATCTAAGTATCGACTATTATCATCATTATCTAGTGCTTTCAATAAATTGGGAACATCCATATAATTATATAAATATTCATATTATATTTATATAATTATCATTAATATTTTATTAGTTATTATCGTTTAAAAATTACTACCGAAACTACTACCACCCAATGCTTCATTTGCGGCCATTATCATATCATTTCCCATCATTGGTTGTGGCGCTTGAGGAGCATTAGTATCATAACCGCTTCTAAACATATTATTATTATCAGGAACTGTTTGTGGTATAGCTTCTATAGGTAAGTTACTAATAGAAGTTGTGTGGTCACCTCCCATACCTTGATTTAATGGATGCATACTTTGGACTGGGCGTTCACCTACAATTGGTTGAGTTACTTTTACTAAACCTTTTTTCTTTTTATCTTCCGCTGTTCTACCTTCCCATGCGTCCATTACTCTCTCAAATAGAATGTTAATTTTTTCACCTAATTTAGTTTGTAATGAGGATAGTATTAGTAATCCTATTAAGATTATATTAGTAACATGAAAATCTTGATATGCTAATCCACTATGAGGTGGAATATATGTAACTACTCGATGGATGATAAAAATACCTATAAAAATTACTATTATTTGAAGAGATGATTCTACTAAAAGTTCTAAACTTCCTTTATTTTCATCAGCTTCAGGAACTAATCGTTGCATTGCCTTATTTAATACAATTATTGGGATTAATCCAATCACCGCATATTGAATTATATTAGAAATCTCGGCTTTGGTTTTATCATCAAAATTAAATACATATTTAAAGAACCCATCTTTTGATGATATAGAACTTTCTTCTAACTTATCCATATATATGATTTATAAAAAGAAATAAAAATAATTAATTATTGTTTATTTAATATTTTGCGTAAAGAAATTAAAAACAATATACTCAATTTAAGTAAATGAGTAGCGCTAGATCTAATGCTTCAGCGAGGAACAGACGAGCTCAATCAGAAATTAAACCGTCGTACCCTCCTCATCAACAACAAATGAATAATGGACAACATATCCAACAACAGCAACAACAACAGCAACAACAACAAGCCAAATTATCTATTTCGGACGCAATCGGATTAATTACTTTACGGTTAGGAAGAGTTGAGAACTTAGTACAAAACAATCCAAATGCTGGTTCTGCAGAAAGTTCTAATTCTGAAGATATGCAAGCTATTAAACATATTTTAGGAAGATTAGCTGATTTAGAACAAAGAGTTGAGAATACGATTACTTCACCTTCCAATACTAATTCCAATCCAGATATTGAACATTTTAATTCCCAAATGGCAGCATATAAAGAAAATCAAGAAAAAATATTATTTGAAGTGAACAACCTTAAAGAAAAATATAATAAAAAACTTACTGATGTTGATAATAAGGTTCCATCCAATAATACTAAGTTTAATGACCAAATGCAAACATTTATTAATCTTCAAGAAAAATTAAATACTGATGTTAATAATTTAAAAGATGAATATTCTAAAATTAGTCAAATATTAATGAGTTTACAATCATTTACTATGGAAACTAATAAAAAATTAACTGATATGGTTTTTCATTCAGAGGAAGAGGCTATATTTAAAAATAATTTTGAATCTAATGAGAATATAATTGATGAACCACATATCCCACGTGAAATTAATGCTACCAATACTCAAGATTCTACTTCTTTTACTCGTCTTATTATTACAAATGATGAAGATTTAAACGAACAAATGTCCGATAATACTACATCATCCGCACCTTCTATTGAGATTCAAAATGAACCTCCTGTCACTAATATTTTTACTGGTCTGCAGAAAACAAAAATTACCCATTTAGAAACTTCTGATATTGATGCAAGATTACCAGATACTTCTCCTGTTAATAAATTAGATGACAATATTGTTGATTCTGTATCACAATCATTAGATACTAATTCCAATTCTAGTTCTACACGTACACGTAGCACGAAAAATAAAAAAAAGGATAAGTTTTATAATAAGCCCTAATAATAATAATAATAATAATTTCTCATTAACGATATTATTATTTAGGAATTAATTACTAATATTTTATGAGTATAAAAGTTTAAAAATTATTATGTTTTTTATTTAACTATGAAAATTCTTATTGGAACGTTTATATTTTTCCTAGTATTATTCATTTATATCCATGTTTACTTTCATTTACGAACTAGTGAAGACTTGGAGATATATGAATTATACGATATATCTAAAACAAAATTAGAAGAAGTGTGTGATTTAAGACAACCGGCATTGTTTGAGTGTAAAATGGAATCAATTATTGAAACATCTAATAAAACATATTTAAATGATAATTATCATGCTTTTGAAGTTCAAGTTCGCAATACGAATGAAAAAGATAATGATAAAGAAATGTATTTACTATTACCAATACATTCAGCTATTAAATTATTTAATGAAGACCATAAATCAAGTTATTTTTCAGAAAATAATATGGATTTTTTACAAGAAACTGGGGCAATAAAAACATTACAACATGGTGACGCATTTTTACGACCATATATGGTTTCAAACTGTAATTACGATATAATGTTTGGTTCAGCAAATACGGTAACTCCATTTCGTTTCGAACTGAATTATCGTAATTATTTTATGGCAACTGAAGGAAGTGTGAAAATTAAGTTAGCACCCCCTACTAATTCTAAATATTTATATGTTGAATACGATTATGATAATTTTGAGTTTCGTTCTCCTATTAATCCTTGGAAAACTCAATCTAAATATATTGCAGACTTTGGAAAAGTTAAATGCTTAGAAATTACGTTAAATGTTGGACAATTTATTTATATTCCTGCGTATTGGTGGTATAGTATTAAGTTTCAAAAAAAATCTAGTATATCCTGTTTTAAGTATAGAACTTATATGAATAATATCGCTATTTCTCCCCATTTCGCAAAATATGCTCTACAAATGCAAAATATTAAACATCAAACAGTACAAAAACATAAGGTTACAAAATCGGAACCATTGTATGATAACAAAACCGATGATACTATAAAATCAAATAATGACACAAATTATAAATCGATTAAAAAATGGAAAGGACTTAGTCAGCGAGAATATTCTGATAAAATTATTCAACCTACATTATCTCACACTGAACCTACTATGAATAATTCTGATACTGATGCCGTTATTCCACAAATTAAACCGAACTCGGTACTTGATAAATCTATGAAGGAATATATGGAAAATGAACAAAACCTATTACTTACCTCCCATAATACTATTTCTGTCGACGACGCTATTGATACCTTAAACTTATCTGTAACCGACCCTACTTTATCTATTACACCTCTCACAGAGCAAAATAACATGTTATGAATAAGTATAAAGACTTCACCATAATATTATTATGGATGATGCTAATTCATCTTATAAATTAATTGTTGATAATAGAGATTACTCGAAATATACTTATAATAATATGGAGGGTTATGTCGAAACATCGTTGGATATATGTCCTATTGTAAATAAAATGTTTAATCATGATGTTTTCACTATTTCTTCTGACAAAACAATCGATATATTACATTCAATAGTTCGCTCTTCTACTAATATTCCTGGTGTTATTATTTTAAAAAATAATAAGACTTATGGTAGACATACTAATGGTAAATTATTATATCAATGCATACCTGATGATAATAGATTACCTGTTTTTCTAATACCATATCAAATGAAAAATATGGGATTTTCAAAAGACTTTGTTAATGTTTATATTACATTTAACTTCGTTGAATGGAAATCTACTCATCCATATGCTAATATTAATCAAATAATAGGCCCAGTAAATCAGTTAGAGAATTATTTTGAGTATCAATTATATTGTAAAAGTTTATATGCTTCTATACAACAGTTTAATAAAAAGGCTATTAAAGTAATTAATAATCAAAATCATGAAGATCTAATTGAACAAATATGTAAAAATAATCCTATGATTGAAGACCGAACTGGAAAAGAATGGTATATATTTACAATTGACCCTACTGGCTCGCTTGATTATGATGATGCGTTTAGTATTAAAACATTAGACGACGAAATGAAAATGATAAGTATTTACATATCTAATGTTACACTATGGTTAGACATGCTAAGCTTATGGCAATCATTTTCTAAAAGAATATCCACTATTTATCTTCCTGATAGAAAAAGACCCATGTTACCAACTATATTGTCTGAATGCCTTTGTAGCTTATTAGAGAATAAATCTAGAGTGGCACTTGTTTTAGACATGTATATTGATAAAGATTTTCAAGTTTATGACATTAAATATACTAATGTCAAAATTAAAGTTACTAAAAATTATTATTATGAAGAAAAACAACTAATTAATAATGTGGCATACCAAGAATTATTATTTTATACTAAGCAATTATCTCGAAAGTATAAATACACTACTAATATTCATGATAGTCATGATGTTGTTGCTTATTTAATGATATTTATGAATTATGATACTGCAAAAATTATGTTAAAAAATAAAAATGGTATATTACGTTCTACTATTTTAAACAAGGAATTAGTTATTCCAGATGCATTACCACAAGATGTAACTAAGTTTATCAAAATGTGGAATAGTTCATCTGGTCAATATATTGATACTTGTAGCATCCAAGATGGGGATGTATATAATCATGAATTAATGGAATTAGAAGCATATATCCATATTACTTCTCCTATACGCAGAATTATTGATTTATTAAATATGATTCAATTACAAATTAATATTAATATTTCTTCCCTATCAGAAGATGCTATTAAATTTTATAATAATTGGATATCACAATTGGAATATATTAATACAACTATGCGTTCTATACGAAAAGTTCAAAATGATTGTTCCTTATTGCATAAATGTATTACAGACCCTACTACCCTAGATATTGAATACGACGGATACTTATTTGACAAGATGAAACGCAATGATGGGTTATTTCATTATATTGTATATTTACCAACATTAAAATTAACATCGAAAATTATTATTCGTGAAGAGTTAGATAATTTTCAAAAACAAGTATTTAAATTATATATTTTTCAAGATGAAGACCGTATCAAACGGAAAATAAGACTGCAATTAGTATCTAATATGTAAAATAATATATATCTAATTCAAATATAATTATATTATTTATAATTATATTATGTTTAAACGTAATGATTATATCTATATCAAAAAATATCACGGAGATTTACTAAAATCAGATATTCGTAGAATATTTCAATTTCACGCCATATTAAAACCAATTATTTATTATCCGGACTCGAATATAAAAGAGGAATACTGTATACTCGATACTGGTAAAGAACAACTGTTAAAAACGGTTAATTTAAATACACAGAATACTATTTATTATATTGAACATGTTCCATGGTATCATAGAATATGGTGTTGTATGTAGAATGTTATTATATTTAATAATATTTTCCATCCGGACCAAACTTTACAGGTGGAGGCCATGAACTTCCCATTGGGTTTCTCTCTACATCCCATTTCGGTAATTGGTTTTGCCACATAAACTCTTTAATTGCGCTTAGAGGTATACCATTATTAATTAAATCAGCTAAGGAAAAATTGGAACGCACTATTAACCAAAGTGGATACACATATTTGGTTGACGCACCATATACTGTTGTATCTATCAGACCAGCTATTGATACCCTCGTAGTGGTAGCTGGATTATAAGGCGTTGAACTATCCGCTGCTGGATATACATAAGTTGTATTTTCGTAGGCACTCGCACCGGTGAACATACCGGTTACATTCGTTACCTTACTTGTATTCCAGTTAGCAATTGGATAATTAAAAGCACTCGCATTTTCAAACATACTCGTCATACTAGTTACTCTTCCTACATCCCATGACCATATACTTTGATTGAAATTGGTGGCACCTTTAAACATATTATTCATTGATGTTACATAATTCATTTGCCAATCATCAAGTTTATTCATAGAAGTAACAGTTGAGTTTTCAAACATACTATCTCCACTAGTATTGTTTAGGATTTTGGGTATCTCTGGATGTTGAGCTGTTATTCCTCCTGTGAATCCTTTGAACTGTGACCCAGCACGAGATAAAGGCATACTCTGTGTAGTCGGATGCGCTGGATCTTGATCGTTCCAACTTAATATTGTCATTGATGTAAAATCGGTTGCTGTAGATTTATTTAAAGAAAAGCCATCATTAGTAGTTCCGTTATCCATAAACATGAAATTAATTCTCCAAGTTTTTAGCCCCCCTACGTCCGATTGTTGGATTACATTTATGAATGAAAAAGCACCCCCTGCTGTAATTACTGGTATATTGGTTGGAGATGATACTGCTAAAGTATTTGCTAATGTAAACTCCATATAACTTAATTGGGCTTGTCCAAAGAATGCTTGAGTTGGACTAACCGCAAAATCTGGGTCAGGATTTGTTCCTCCTGGAGATTGATAAGTTGCTGCCATAGCTGTAGCACCAAAAAACATATTGGTAAAAGTTCCGGTGGGAACTGACCATACACGGATATCTTGATCAAACGTTGAATTATTATAAAACATATTATCTAGTTTTGTAGGATCTGTTATTGAATCTAATTGCCAAGCAAATATCGGTTGATTAAAGTTCCCATATGAGAACATATTACTCATATCAGTTACATTTTTAACTTGCCAAGAACCTATATTTAGGTTGAAGTTACTCGCTAATCCAAACGCAGCATTCATATCTGTCACATTGGAAACATCCCATGAAACAATTCCATCAAATTGGCTACACTCTCCGCTATACAGAAACTGAGCAAAATATGTATTGGATAATATTGTTGGATAAACAGTAGAAGATGTAACCACTCCATCATATTCTCTTAATTGATTGCCATTGCGAGCTAATGGTATTCCACCCCATGATATTATATCTCTGACCGAGTTATTTTGCCAGGTTGGATTTAAAAATATGTTCCACCCATCGACAGTGCTTCCACCATCAGTAAAGGTATATTCATAGGATGTCGCAGTTGTATAGGAACCATCTGATAT
>Ga0163179_10003837_pt1 | contig 10143 bp, 9 predicted proteins | sample AtlANTMetagenome_FD_109643 | JGI IMG/M metagenome (GOLD analysis project Ga0163179, IMG submission 109643) | Marine eukaryotic phytoplankton communities from the Atlantic Ocean - Atlantic ANT 2 Metagenome | ecosystem: Environmental > Aquatic > Marine > Oceanic | place: North Atlantic Ocean... | reverse complement strand
CTTTACCCACTAATAAATGGTCGATCAATTAGTAATATTACTTCAACCATAGATTTTTAGCATTACTATTGGGTAATCCAATATATCAGACAGAACAGAGATGGACAACTTTTGGGCACAATGATATAATTTGGGGCAGATTATAGCTTGCTTGACAGTTCGGCCAGCCAAATATCTAATGATCTAATGAAAGTACCCTCTCGGAGAGACGATTTCATGTCTTTGTGTTCACAAACTGCTCACCAATTACATACCCAACTTAAAAATCGTAACATCACAGCGACTCAGATCTTAGCTGATGTCTACGACCGTATCAAGCAAGTGGACGACCAAATCGGTGGTTATATTACGCTAGCAGAAGAGACGGCTTTTGAAGCCGCGGGAATAATTGATCAACGTTTGCAAAATGGAGACGATCTGCCCAAATTATCCGGTATCCCAGTTGCTATCAAGGATGTGATTTGTACTAAGGGAATTCGAACAACTTGTGCGTCCAAAATTTTGGCTAACTTTATCCCACCTTATGATGCGACAGTCATTGAAAAGTTGAAAAAACAAGGTGTAATCATAGTTGGAAAGACTAATATGGACGAATTTGCCATGGGGTCATCGACAGAAAATTCTGCTTATCAACTGACACGTAACCCTTGGAATACCAGTACTACTCCCGGAGGATCGAGCGGAGGATCAGCAGCTGTTGTTTCCGCCGATACTGCGATTCTATCATTGGGTTCTGATACAGGCGGTTCAATTCGTCAACCAGCCTCATTTTGTGGTAACGTTGGCCTAAAACCAACTTATGGAAGGGTTTCCCGATTTGGTTTAATTGCCTTTGCCTCTTCTTTGGATCAGATAGGTCCTTTCACAAAAGATGTTCGGGACTCAGCTCTGGCCATGAACGCGATTTGTGGGTATGATCCGATGGATTCGACTTCTGCAAAATTCGATGTACCTGACTTTGAGAACAGTTTAATAAATGATATTGAAGGCCTAAAAATTGGTTTGCCGGATGAATACTTTTTGGATGGTATTAGCCAAGAAGTAGAAACGTCTGTACGAGAAGCCATCTCACAATTAGAACATTTGGGCGCAACTATTCACCGAATCTCAATGCCGCATACAGAATATGCGATTGCCACATACTACATTATTGCACCTGCCGAAGCCAGTGCTAATTTAGCTCGCTATGATGGAGTTCGTTTTGGTTATAGAGCGGCAGAAACTAACAACTTAGAGAGTATGTATAAGTTGTCTCGAAGCCAAGGTTTTGGACCAGAAGTAAAAAGAAGAATCCTTCTGGGAACTTACTCTCTCAGTTCTGGTTACTACGATGACTATTACCTAAAAGCCCAGAAAGTTCGAACACTGATCAAGAAAGACTTTGACGAAGCCTTCGAAACTGTGGATGTAATCGTTACACCGACTTCACCTACTGCGGCATTTGAATTTGGCGCACGAACCAATGACCCCTTACAGATGTACTTGTCCGATATTTTCACAGCGCCTTCAAGTCTAGCTGGTATTCCTGGAATTTCGGTACCGTGTGGTATTACCAAAGATCGTCTACCAATCGGCCTACAATTCTTGGCTCCGCCTTTCGGTGAGGAAACCTTACTCAGAGTAGCATATACATTCGAGCAGAACACCGATCATCACAGACAAAAGCCACAACTTAATTAACCTTGATTATTGAGCATTCTAACACCGCTTCTACGACACGATGGTTACCAGCTGTAGCTGTTAGTCTGATCGGAGGGGTCTTCGGCGGTTTGGTATGGGCTTACGTAGTTAATGCGACTGGATTTATTTATGGGTATTTGTGTATTCCGATTGGCTTTCTCGTCGGCATTTGTTTGTTATTCTTGGGAAAATCTCCCCCGATTTCCCTAAAACAAAAAGTACTATACTACGCAATTGGGCCAGCCAGTACACTAATTGGTATTGCGACAGGCAAAACATTAGATATTAAATGGCGGGTGATGACAGAATTGGCTGATAATACATCAGCCAATTTCGACTTTTGGTTACTTATAAAACAATCAATATTACCCCACGATTTGTTTTTCTTTTTGGCGGCCTGTTACTTTTCCTATCGGATCCCCTCTAGCCGTATATGGCAAAGCCTCGTGCAAAAAAAGGAATTTAGTTCGAATGATATTAACACCCTTTAACTCGAATAGGATAGTTCACAGTTTACTCATTCTTCTGTTCTTTATTGGTTTAATTTCAGCAAGCTGGTCAGACATAGATACAGAATCGAGTGATGAGCTATTAGAAAATTTGTCGCTGTTTACTGAAGTATTAGCCCGAATTCAGCAAGAGCATGTCGAAACACCTCAAGCTAAAAAGCTAATGTATGGGGCAGTTACGGGTATGTTACGCACATTGGATCCATATAGCCAATTTTTCGACCCAGAAGCCTACAAAGAATTTCGAACACAAACACACGGCACCTATGGTGGGCTTGGTATGGAGATTGGCCTTAGGAATAGCCGGTTAACTGTGATTTCGCCTTTCAAAGGGACACCCGCCTATCAAGCAGGTCTACAAACAGACGATTTTATTAGCCTGATTGATAATCAGCCGACGACCAATATGACTGCTCATGACGCAGCTAAAAAGATGCGAGGTGAACCTGGAACACCGGTGACATTAACCATCATCCGTGAGGGAGAAAACGAACCAATTGAAGTAACAATTATACGAGATGTGATTCGTATTCAGAGTATCGAATCAAAAGTGTTGAACCGGAAGATTGGTTATATTCGTATTAATCAGTTTCGAGATACAACAGCTTTAGATGTTGAAAAAACTTTTGATCAATTTGCTCAAGAAGAAATTGAAGGGCTAATTTTAGACCTCCGATCTAACCCAGGAGGCCTTCTTCGGTCTGCAGTTGATATTGCTAGCTCTTTCTTACCTCCTAACAAACTCATTGTTTATACCAAAGGTAAACGCCCAAGAGAAGATCACTTGACTATTGAGGGTAAAGGAAAGCCTTTAGCAAAAAATCTTCCCCTAATAGTACTTGTTAATCGTGGTAGCGCGAGTGCTTCTGAGATTGTGGCTGCAGCTATCAAAGATCACCAACGCGGCTTAATTTTAGGTGAACGAACTTTCGGGAAAGCATCTGTTCAGCAAATTTTCCCTTTGGGTAATGATGCTGCTGTTAAGTTGACTGTGGCTCATTATTACAGTCCAAAGGGGATGGATATACATAAAGTTGGTATTACCCCTAATTTGGACGATCCTTGGTTTAGTCGGACCGAAACTCAGATGTTGAGTCAACTAGTAAACCATCAGAGTATAAATGACTTTTTGAAAAATAATGGAGACGACATTCTGTCTCAAATTGAGAAGGCAGAATCAGCCGACCGAGAAGACTATGAATCGGCTGGTCTGCTACGAAAGTATCGTCGATTTGCTGATGGCTTGTCTAAAAAAGAGAAAATCGTTTTAAGTGATTCGGCGTTGAAATACGCACTCGCTCGCGAAACTGAAAACGAAATCGATGATTACGAGTATGATCCACAAATTTCTTCGGCCATGCGACAACTTAGTCTAATGATCGATAACAGTCATATAGAATGAATAGAAAACTAAGCCAAAACCCACTAAATATACTCAAGCACAGGTTATAAAGTCATGTCAGTCTTTTTTAGCACTAGTGCACTATAAGGAGGAATTATGGAAAATCCAGTTGTTTACTTAGGTACAATCGGGCAAGGTATTTGGAAAAGTACAGATGGTGGTGGCACATGGAATCGGCAAGCAAATGGATTGTTCGCAGAGGCTGATATTCGAGCGATAGCAGTCCGGCCAGATAATACAAATATCCTTTTCGCTGGTACCGAAAAAGGATTATATCGTTCCGATTCAGCCGGACAAAGTTGGTATCAAGTCGATTCTCCAATGAATGACCATCAAATATGGTCGATGGCTATTGATCCATCAAATCCCGATACTCTTTACGTTGGTACTTGTCCATCTGATTTGTTTAAGTCAGATGATAATGGAGAGAACTGGCACAAACTGAGTGTAGAGTTAGCTGATGAGTGTGCTGGAGGTGCTATCGTACCAAGGGTCACTACTATCAAGATTGATCCTGATGATGTAAACACCATTTATGCAGGAATTGAAATCGATGGTTTTCGACATAGCACAGATGGAGGCAAAACCTGGGCTACCATAAACGAAGGATTGAGTAGTCTGGATATTCATGGCATTGCCGTCATTCCAGGTTCTCCCAAAACTCTGGTTGTGGCTACCAATAATGATGTCTGCATAACGCAAGATTTAAAAACTTGGCTTCCGTTATCCGTAAAAGACCACTACCCATGGCCTTATGCGCGTGCGGCAGACTACATCCAATCTTCGGTTAATGATGAAGGACGTCTGTTTATAGGTGCAGGTAATGGACCTCCAGGGAACCAAGGTGGTATCTTCATTTCTTCTGATAATTGTAAGTCATGGACCCTTGCTGACCTTGGACATACTGTCAACAGTACTATATGGAATTTCGCTTATAGAAAATCAGTACCAGGCTGGATTATGGCCTACAGCATTAGCGGTCAACTTTTCCGTAGTGCTGATAATGGAGACAGTTGGGAAAAATTAGACCGAGAATTTGGTGAAGTACGTGGACTAGAAATAGTTCCCGCCTGAATAATCTAAGCCGTGAGTAACCCGTTAAACTTAACAATTTCCAGCAGTGAATACTCAAGATTAGAGATTCGTTGGCACGCGGAAAGAGGTGTTGCAGACCTCTTATTATATGCGGGTTCGGGTAGTATGTCCTTGATTTGGAAGAAGAGAATTGAAGTTAACCCTGCAATTCAGCAAGCTGAGTTAGCGAAGATGCTAAAACCTCTAGCTGAACTCTGTCACATTCTCTATCAAAGTGAGAATGGTCGAGCTGTCATCCCTGAATTAGTTGAAGCCTTATTTGATCTGAGAGGTTTGCTTCATAACGTTGAGGATTAGCGAGCGCCTGCGGTTGTAAATCATGTCGAAGTCGGAAGGTCTACCGAATATTCTTTTGATCTTAGCTGATGATCTAGGATACGGTGATGTCTCGTGTTACAACCCTGAGTCAAAAGTAGCAACTCCAAATATTGATAAACTAGCTACTGATGGGGTGCGCTTTACTGATGCACACAGTCCGTCGACCGTTTGTACACCTAGTCGCTACAGCATACTAACTGGGCGAATGGCTTTTCGTACAGGTTTTAGTGGCGTATTCACTGGGGCTGGTGGTCCTTGCTTGATTGAAGATTCTCGTTTAACCCTACCAGCGATGTTAAAAACAAAAGGGTACAAAACAGCTCTATTTGGCAAATGGCACGTTGGCTTAAGTTTCCTCGATCGTTCAGGAGCACCGATCAATGAGAATGGATTTGAACCAATACGAAAAATAGATTACACACGTTCAATCCCAGATGCTCCAATTCATCGTGGATTCGATCACTTCTTTGGTACTGCTTGCTGTCCAACCACTGATTTCTTGTATGCTTTCATCGACGGCGATCGAGTCCCGGTACCACCAGTAGCCTTACTGGATAAAGCCACTTTACCTAATCACCCGTATTCTACAGATAATCGAATTGGATTAATTGCACCAGACTTTGACTTAGAAGAGGTGGATATGGTCTTTCTAGACAAAAGCAAGGCCTTTTTAGAAAACCATGCCCAAGAAAGCCCAGATGATCCATTTTTTTTGTTTCATTCGACGCAAGCCGTTCATCTTCCCTCCTTTGCACAAAAAGGTTTTCAAGGGAAAACTAATGTCGGGCCACACGGTGACTTCATCTTTCAGTTTGACTATTTGGTTGGTGAATTACTTCATACGTTGCAAAAACTAGATATGGTTGAAAACACACTAGTTATAGTTTGTAGTGATAACGGTCCAGAGGTTACTAGCGTCGTTAATATGCGTGCTGATTATCAGCATGATGGTGCAAGGCCTTGGCGAGGGATGAAACGAGACCAATGGGAAGGTGGTCACCGAATTCCATTTATTGCTCGTTGGCCATCAAAAGTCCCAGCTGGTGTTACTAATGATCAAACTGTTTCCTTGTGCGATATTATGGCAACCTGTGCGGGTGTGGTTAATTTTCCATTGCCGGATGATGTTGCGGAAGATAGCTTCAATATTTATCCAATCATAGGTGAAAAAGAGCTATCTGTACCTACTCGAACATATACTTTACATCAGACTATTTCGCTGGCACTTTCCATTCGCCGAGATCAATGGAAATATCTTGACCACCAAGGTTCTGGGGGAAATGATTATGAATCTCTAGTACTCCAACCTTATGTTTTGAAAGAATCTCAACCCACTGCTCCTGCACAGTTATACAATTTGGATGAAGACCCTGGTGAAACAACCAACCTCTACTTTGACTACCCGGAAATAGTAGAAGAATTGAAAATACAACTAGAGCTCGCCGTCAATTCTGGTCGAACTAGGTTTTACCACTGAATTTGAAATGCTCGCATCACTTGCTCAGACTAGACGGTGTATGCTATCATCTAACCTTTAATCTACAGACTATAAAAGGAATAAATAGACATGATTATCTATCTTCGAGAAAAGGGGCTGGCACAAATCCTAATTGGTGCAGTTACTGTTGCTTTTGTTATAGGCTCCATTTTCTTGTATGGTAGTTCTGACTTAGCAAGTAATACTAGTCCTGATGAAGTAGCTTTGACTGTCGGAGAAACGAAAATCCTCCAAAGTGAGTTAGATCGAGCTATGAGTAATCAGGCCGCAGGGAAACAAGATCAAGAGGAAACAAAAAAACGGATAATTGAGCAGTATGTACTAAGAGAACTCGTTAAAAAAGCAATGCCAGTCCAACAGAGTGAAATTGAACAGTACATAGCCTCTAAACCAGATCAACTGAGTGCCTATAGATTATACCAAAAATCAGGAGTGAGTAATGAGTTTGAAAAAGATATTCAAGTCCAGCTTAGTTACCAAGGAATTGAGCAACTTCTTCATCATTTACCAATAGTAACAGATTTAGAAATTGAAGAGACCTACCACCGTGAGAATACGAAAGCAAAGCTGAAATTTATTCGGTTTCGTCACTACGAGTATAATAGTCTTGCCAAAGTCACTGATGAGGAAGCAAAATCGCATTTCGAGTTAAATAAAGAAAAGTACAAAAAATCGGATCAGATTAATCTCAAGTACGTACAAATCAGGCCCGAGGACTTTGTTGCCGACGAACAAATAAAAGCCTACTACGAAAAGACCAAAGACCAGTATTCGGAAGTGACAGAAGTGACAGCTCGGCATATTTTGAAAAAAGTCGTTGAAGGTAGCAGTCTAGATGAAAAGGGCAAAATCCGCCAACAAGCGGCTGAGCTACTGGAAATGGTAAAAACAGAAGTGGAAGCGGGCAAATCTTTTGCAGAACTAGCACAAGTTCACTCAGAAGGGCCATCAGCTAGTAATGGTGGTTCGCTGGGATCCTTTGGTCGCGGTAAAATGGTCAAACCTTTTGAAACAGCGTGCTTTGATGAGTTAGACATAGGTGAAATTAGTGGTTTAGTAGAAACTAGTTTTGGGTTTCATATCATCAAGTTAGAAGACAAAAAAGTTAATATGCAAACTTTTGATGAAGTTAAGCAGGAAATAAAAACCTTGCTGATTAAAACTGATGCCTCTCATGTTAGCCAAAAATTGGCCGATAATCTCCTGATGGATGTAGAACTTGATGATTACGAAACCGCTATGGGACAAGAAGCCTATTCTAGTCGAAATTTGACTATCCAAGAAACTGGACTATTCGAACAAGATGCCAGCTCGATTCCCAATATCGGTTCTCGCTACACTTATGGGGATTTAATCGAAAAAGCCTTTGACATGGAAGTCAATATAAACGAAATGATAGAAGTAAAACGAAGTAATGGAGAAGTTGAAAGTTATTTCGTGGCCTTAGTCTTGGAGAAAAAAGCTGCTGCTATCCCAGAGTTTGAGGATGTCAAAGCTGAAGTTAAGAATGACCTGCAAGAAGAAAAGGCAAAAGAATTAGCAATGGAAGACGCTAACAAGCTATTCAAACTTCTTCGAGCCGGTCAATCGCTAGATGATTTAGTTCTATCGTACTCCACACCTGAAAATGCATCGATCAAAGAAAAAAAAGTCGAAGAGAGCGGACTATTTTCTCTAAGTATTAATAGCATTTATGTCTCTAACATGGGATCTTGCCAAGATGCTATGTTTAAGGCTTTTCAGATGGATATGAATGAAGTTGCTGGGCCATTTGAAGGCGACGTAGCTCACTACCTGATTCAGCTGGTCGAAAAAGATGAAGCGGATATGGAAAAGCTAAAGACCGATCCAAAAGTTCGTAGAGAGATCATGAAGAAATTAGTTCAGGCAAAGAAAAATGAAGTCTTTACTAATTGGTATAATTCTACACGAAAGCAGATCACGGTCACCGATCATCGTTCTTAATCTCTACTGATTCATAACAACTGGTATAGTCTACTTACCGTGCTTACCAACAACCTTCGAACTGTTTTATTTTATTTTTGGTCGATTGCTATTACTTTGTCTGTTTCTCAAGCAGACAATCGTGTAGCCCCACACCAACTAGAAGCTAGTTCTTTTCAAACTTCCCAAGATTTAGAGCTAATTAGAAAGTTTGAAACCTACCAAATTCCAATGATGCTTAGAAAGGTAACAAAGTCAGATGAGGTCTATATCGTACCTTGGTTACGAAAAAAAACAGGTGATATCCATGATTACCAGTTAACCATTGAAACTATGAGACGTGGTGTAATGGTAACAAATCAGCAATTTGCCTGGGTTCAAGAAGAGGTTAAGCGGTGTGCTGAGATTCTGAATTTGTCTCAAATCCCCTTAGTCTTCATTGTTGGAGACCGAGAAATGTATGCCGATATAGTTAATTTTTATGATCCTTTTCTTCTTCTTTCTTCTGATTTAATTGAAAAATCAGGTTTAGCTGAGCTTCGTTTTATCATTGGACGAGAGCTCGGACATTTGAAGTGTGATCACGTTTTTTATCATACCCTATTTGACGGTGGTTTGGATTCGATTAATTTAGTTCTAGGCAAATGGGTCCAAGAATTAGTAAAAGCCTTTTTGGGCAAAATTTCCGACTTGATTTTGGCGGACTGGGTTTTATCCAGTGAAATATCAGCTGATCGAGCAGGTCTTATTGCTTGCCAAGATTTGGATGCAGCCAATCGCGCTTTGCTAAATTTTAAATTATCGGTGGCTTCTAATATGATTGTTATTTCACCCACAGACTATATCCGGCAGTCAAAAATTGTTCAGCAGAAACGAAAAAATACGCTCGATAGACTTCCAGAAGCGGGACAAAATTCAATCAATAGATGGGAGAAATCAAAACAGCTTAAATCTACACAACCCTTTCTATCGAGTAGATTCGAAAAACTACAGGAATACGCAACCTCAGAAGCATACCAAACACTATTATCAATCCAACCTAGAAACTAAGAGAGGCATAAAATGCTTGAAGATCTCCAAGTCAACATTATTGGGGTGTTAGAACGTCGTGTTGAACAAGCAGTCGAACTCATTAACCAGATGAAGAGCGAACGGAACTCATTGCAAGAAGAAATTAGTCAGTTGCAAGGAGTAATTCAACAAAAAGACAATAACATACAAGAATTAGATAGTCGCAATCAAGAACTTTTGCAAATCAAAATAGACTTCGAGAATCTTAAGGAACAACAAAGAGCAGAAAAACAGTCGATAGAACAAGAAAAAAGTGAACTCCGACAGCGTGTAGAAAGTGTAATTTCGATTTTGGATAATTTGCCACTGAGTTCCTCTCCAAAGCTTGATGTATCTCAAGTTGGAGCGCATCCAGAAACTTCTCCGGCACAAGCAACAGCTTCTAATCAAATCTCTTTGCCAGCTGATAAATTTCCGACACCTACAAGTAATCAGGTAAAATCTCCGTCTCCTACGCCACTCGGTTCTATTCAGCCACCCTCCAATAAAAGTCCTAGTTAATCACGTTACTATTCTTCAATTTTTCATTGGTTTAAGGCGTGAAGGCACGAATTCTAGTCTTATCTCATTCCTACATTATGAAATCCTACAGGAAAAAATTTACCCTGATAGGACAATTAACAGCT
>Ga0163179_10003836_pt1 | contig 10143 bp, 7 predicted proteins | sample AtlANTMetagenome_FD_109643 | JGI IMG/M metagenome (GOLD analysis project Ga0163179, IMG submission 109643) | Marine eukaryotic phytoplankton communities from the Atlantic Ocean - Atlantic ANT 2 Metagenome | ecosystem: Environmental > Aquatic > Marine > Oceanic | place: North Atlantic Ocean... | reverse complement strand
TGTGTAGGAAAGCCCATACTGGTCCAGCAAGTCGACCACACACTCCTTGGAGCGAGCCGTGATCATCACCTCGTGGCCACTCTGCTCCATTTCCGCCACGAAGTTCCGGAAGAAGTGGACATGAGCCGGGTGGAGGATGTCGATGAGGAAGCGCATCTCAGCAACCTAACCAGGGGGAGTCAGGCGAACCGCAGGAGCATCACGGCGGCCCAGATCCTGCGCGGCTTCGAGGCGTCGAAGACGAAGCAGCGACTCCTCGCCGAGTTTCCTGTTCGCAGCGACAAGATCGGCCAACATGGCCATCATGGCCAGTTGGGCGCCGATCACCATCAAGGCACCGGCCAAAACAAGTGACTGGATCATGCCGCTACCTGAACCCTGCAGGTAATGCCACACAAAGCGCAGCCCCAGGCCCACGCCGCCCGAGAACATCAAAGCCCCCATGGTCATAAACGTACGGAAAGGCTGATACAGCAGGTACGACCTGAGGATGACGACCGCCGAGCGGGAAACATAAGAGCGAATGCTCTTAAAGAGACGACTCTCTCGAAGCTTCGGATTCGTAGCAATGGCCACAGACTCGATACGGAGTCCGCCGTGACCAGCCTGAATGATGGACTCCAAGGTGTACGTGTACTGATTCACGAGGTTCAGTTTCAGCGCCGCCTCGCGGCTCCAGCACCGAAACCCAGAGGTCGCATCGGGAACCGCTGTGCCACTAAAGCGTCGAACAACCCATGAGCCGAGCGTCTGAAGTCGCTTCTTGAACCACGAGAAATGAGCTATCGAAGAGGTCTTGCGGTCACCGATGACCACATCGGCCCTACCTTCGAGAACCGGCCGGACCAGATCTGGAATCGCCTTACCGCTGTATTGGTTGTCACCGTCTGTGTTGACAATGTAGTCGGCACCCAGACGCAGGCAGGCGTCAATTCCTGCCCTGAACGCCGCCGCGAGGCCACGATTACCAGCAAAGGTGATGCAGTGGTCTACACCCAGTTCTTGAGCCACCTCTACGGTCCGGTCAGTGGAACCGTCATTGATGATCAGAATCTCGACCCGGTCTACTCCAGCTACCTCACGGGGGATATCCGCAATGGTCGCAGGAAGTGTCTTTTCCTCGTTATAGCAAGGGATCTGGATGATCAGCAGCGACATGGATTCCACCTGTTTGGACGGTACTCACACAGAGTGGCCGGACATTACTGCAAGCGGCCCACTGGTGAAAGTAGCATTCTTGGCGGGACAGCTACTGTCCCGGGTCAAGACGCCTATGAGACAGTCTCTGCCCTGTCTCTGCTACGCTGGCGCCGCCATGAACAATCGAAACAATCTTATCTGGCTCGATCTTGAGATGACTGGACTCGATCCCGAGACCGATCTGATTATCGAGGTCGCGATCCTTGTCACCGACTCGGATCTGAACGTCCTTGCTGAGGGTCCTTGTGTTGCCATCCACCAGAGCGAAGAAGTCCTCGCTGGAATGGATGACTGGTGCACTCGTACCCACACCGCCTCGGGGCTTGTTGAGCGAATCCGAAGCTCACCTCTCAGCATCGCTGAGGTGGACGCGCAAGTGGCTGAGTTCATCGCTCAGTGGGTACCAAAAGGTGTATCGCCCCTCTGCGGTAATTCCATCTCCCACGATCGGCGGTTCGTGCGGCGCTATATGCCAGCGCTTGAGGCACATCTCCACTACAGAAACATTGATGTCAGTACCATTAAGGAGTTGGTCAAGCGCTGGGCTCCCGGCCAGCGCGGCGCACCAAAAAAGAAGGGCCTTCACCTCGCCCTCGATGATATTCGAGAGAGCGTCGCCGAGCTTGCTTGGTACCGTGAGAATGTGTTCCGGGACTTCAACGAAAAAACCAGTAACTCAAAGGACTGAGAATTGCCGAGCGAGCAGAGCCATCGCTATCAAATAGAGCACCTCCTCTCGGAAAGCACCGAGAGCAAGCTCTTCGTCGCTACGCAACACAGTCCGAACCGTATCAAGAAGCAGGTTCTCATCTGCTGCATGCCGGCACCCGAGCGCAGCCCAGACTCTCCACCTGCTTTGATGCTCCGAGAACACATCACTACAGCAGCCTTACACCACTCAGCCATCGTTCAGACCGTAGATGCCAGCCGCAATGACGAGTTCTACTTTCTGGTCTACGAGTACAGTCCCGGTCCAGACCTTGAGGAGCTCCTGACTCGCGTATATACCCGTGGCCTGCATATGCCAGTCGATGTTGTCTTGCACGTGGGTAGGCAAATCGCAGCCGCTCTTTGCTACGCGCACACCAGACCCTGGCGTCCTAAAGGCTCTGTCGGCTATCACGGCTCACTCGCTCCGGCGAAAGTCCACCTTTCCCTCAGCGGCAACGTCAAGCTGCGCGGCTTTGGTGCAGGTCCGGCAGCAACTGCCTATCGCTGCCCTGAACAACTGCGAGCGCCCGCCGGGAGCACCTTGGGCGACCTCTTTAGTGTCGGAACTCTGCTTTTTGAGGCCCTTTGTGGGGAGCGACCTTTTGACGGAGCGACTGAGCACGAGGTCGTGGAGTCGCTGGCTACCTGCCAGCCACCCTGCCTACGCACGTTGCGCCCTGACGCCCCGGCAGCCCTTGAATCGCTGATCAGTCGCTGCCTGCACTCGGATCCAGCGCAGCGCTATCATCAGGCAAGCGAGCTCTTGTCTGATCTGCAGAGCTTGATGCACTACCGGCAGGTAGACGACGGCGCCGCCTTACTTCGCGACTGCATCATCGATGCCTTCCCTGAGAGAGTCGGCCATGGAACACAAGGAGCTGTACCACGCGGTTCAGTGCCCCCATGGGAAGCGTTGAGTCACCGTCTATCTGCACGTTTGGTAGAGCTCCCCCGTTCACTGAATCCCATCCGTTCAACTCAAGTTCGACTCATTGGCAGCCAAACCGCTCATGAGCCTTCAGCAAGCGACTCTGTGAAAACTGACTCGCTTCCCGCACTACCCAACTCCATCGAGACCCATAGTGGCTGAGATCTACCCAAGCTTGAACTGCAAGGCGCCGGCACTGTCCGACTTCAACATCGTCCGCCAGTTGGCCTCGCACCATGGCGTCAGTACGTATGCGGCCATGCGGCCTTGTGGCTTAGGTGTCGAACGACAGGTCTTGTTGAAGGTAACCGAGTCCACTCTCCAATTCGGCTTCAGTAGCGCCAAAGACCTCACCGACGAGAGTCGCCTGGGGCTTAGACTCGACCACCCGGGACTCTTACAGACCATCGAATACGGCCGAGATAGCGGCAGCGTCTATCAGGTTCGCGAGTGGGTAGAAGGCATCGGCCTGAGGCGACTCATGGAAAAGGTCTGGCAACAAGGAAGCTTCCCTGTCGACGCCGCCCTACACATGGCTGAACAGTTATGTGGAGTGCTCAGCTACCTACACAATCTCAACTCACCTCCGTGGGCGCCTGATGGCTTAATACATCATGGAATCGTGCCCTCGAACGTCATCATCTCGACCTTTGGCGAGGTGCGACTGGGCAACCTGTTTCAAGTACGACCCCGAGGAAACAAAGTGCCCAGCGCCAATATCCACTCCACAGAGTTGGGACCGAGCCAGGCGGGCGCTTACATTGCGCCCGAACTGGAGCAAGGAGAGAGCTCTCAGCCCTCTGCAGACATCTTTGCTCTCGGCACCCTGCTCTACGAGACGATAGTCGGGGCTGAAGCGCTCGATGGTGATGAATCATCGGATTGGCAACGTCGTAGAGACAACCGCCAGATATTGCGCAAGCTCGAAGATTCTGAGCTATCTCAGTCCTTGTTCGAGTTGCTGACCCGAGCCATGGCAACAAGCCCTTTCGAGCGCTTTAACTCTGCAGCAGAACTTCAGAGAGAGATCCGCAGCCTTCTTCGTGAGCAGTACGACAGCGACGGTGCAGCAAAACTACAAGGGTTAGTCCAAGAGCATCACGTTCCGCTTTCCTCGATGTGAAACCTGCCAGCGGCCAGCAGAGAACTACTCGGGACAGCCTCCCGGGCTACAAAGACCCGAAAGGTGCTGCCCACTCCCACTTCACTCACTACAGAGACATCCCCACCCAGCAGGCGGGCTAACTTCCGTGAAATCGTAAGACCTAGTCCGCTGCCCCCATACTCTCGGGTCGAGCTCCCATCTACCTGTCGGAACTCATCGAAAACAGACTCGAGCTCGTCGTCAGGAATACCAATGCCCGTGTCTGTAACGGTGAACTCTATGGTCTGCTCAGAGAGCTCTCGACTCTCGATGAGCACACTCCCTGCAGAAGTGAACTTGACTCCGTTATTGACGAGGTTAAGCAGGATCTGCTGAAGCTTCTGACGATCAGTATGCAACATAACTTCTGCACAACCATGATCTCTCCAGGTCACATCGACCTGCTTCTCTAGGGCTAGGACCTGCCCTGTCTCACACACCTCTTCAAGCAGATTGGCGACCGTGAATCGCCCGATGCGAAGGTCGGCCATCCCCGACTCGATCCTGGCAAGATCGAGGATGTCGTTAATGAGGGCCAGAAGATCTGCAGCACGCGTCGAGATACTTCGCACCGCGTCATTCTGCTTGCCTACCAGCTCGCCGTAGATACCTCCATCTAGCAAATCTGCGTAGCCAATGATGGCGTTCAGTGGGGTGCGAAGCTCATGACTGACGTTTGCCAGAAACTGATCTTTGAGACGCGTAGCTTCAAGGATCTTCTCGTTACTGAACCGAAGGTGCTGATTCGTCTCTTCAATCTGACGAATGTACTCCTGGTTTTCAGCCTCAAGCTCTCGTTCATGAGTGACATCACTACCAATAATGACCAAGCCGTCTTTGCCGTCATCCGAGCCACTCCAACCAGCTTCTTCGAGTCGAGAAAAGCTGACCTTCGATAAGAAACCTTCCCTGCCCCTCACCAAGGCAAGCAACTCCAGTTGCGGGCTCAGTCCGTCAGCGACCTGAGCCAGCAGTTCCTCTGCAGCACCGACTTCAGCCAACTCAGAGAACAGAGTGCGGAAATGCCGGCGGCCAACAACGTCTTCCGCATCAACGCCAAAAAGCGTCTCAGCGCCCTTATTGAAAGACAAAACCACCCCTTTGGAGTTGCAAGCGATGATGAAGTAGTCAGTGGTCGAAGCGAGCACCTCGTTTAAGAACGCCGTGGTTGCCTTTAGCTCGGCGGTACGCTCCTGAATCGTGGCTTCGAGCGAATCAGACAAGAGCCTCAGTTGCTCTTTCTTCTCTCGGAGCTTGTCGTAAGCGATGTCGAGGGCACGACTACGCTCTTCTAGCTTGCTGCTATCTACGCCCCGTTCGGCAAGGCCATGCTGCCTCGCCAGCACTCTCCGTGTCAGGGCCTGTCCAATAGATGTCTCAATGGCCCGAGCGTTTATGGAGCCTTTCACCAGATAGTCCCAGGCACCCATCCGGAACAGGTCGGCAGCGAGCTTCTCGTCTCCCTCACCCGTAATCATCACAACACCGACATCGATCAGGTGCTTGCGGATCTCAGCGAGTACCTCCAGGCCGTCAATGTCAGGTAAACGGTAGTCAAGAAGGACAACATCCCAGCTCTCTTCCTGCAGAACACCGATGGCCTCCTCGCCTGAAGTAGCACGACCGATCCGCGCTTGTGGATACGAACGAGCTACGCTGTCAGCAACGAGGTCTACAAAGCTGTGATTATCGTCGACGATCAAGATTGCCGGCGCATCGATGGCCTGAACGAGAGTCACCTACAAAGCCTCCTCATGCTCGAGTTAAACCCGGGAGCCGTGAAGCAGAACCCAGAGTGCTCTTAGCTTGGGGGACCTGAGAGGGTAAAGACCGCATCAAGTTCACCGCTAAACGAAACAGCAGTAATCAACGCCGTTCCCTGGAAACTCAACACCCATATAGACCGAAAAAAGTAGTGCCCCGAGAACGAACCCAGACTCGCGGTTCCTACCTCACCGTAGTAGCGCCAAAACGGCATCCATGTAGGTGAGTTCGGGGGAGGCGCAGCGACCGCGGCCAGTCCCTGTCCTGAATTGACCGAAGCAAAATAGCGGCCCTCTACTTCCTCAAGATATCCAATATGACTGAGAAACTGACCTTGTGGCTCATTCCCGGCAAAGGTCGAGTAGTCAGCGCTTCCGTCCGCGGTGAGGTCAAGGTCTTGCGTCAAGCCGTACTCAGTAGCGATCAAGCCTTGCGGAAAGATGAAGTCGCGATAGGGATTACTTGTATCGGGATTGGTCAGACGATCCCCAGTATCAATGCCTTCTAGATCGTTCGCCACATCACAACCGTCTGGGTTGCTTGCTGTCACATCGACCACAGTAAGGACCTCTATGGAGCCACCACAGTCGGGGCAGGAGTTACCGAGAGCGTTGCTATTGAACACAGCTGAACCTGTCCACTCATAGCTCTGCTCGCAGGCAAGATCCTGAGTGTCATTATCGATCCAGTAGTGAATGGTCCAGGTGCCGCTAAGTTGTGCATTGCCGTTTCCGAGGACCTCGGGCGGCTCCGGCGTGTCATCGTCGTCTGCGGTGTCATCGTCGTCTGCGGTGTCATCGTCGTCTGCGGTGTCATCGTCGTCATCGTCATCTGCAGCACTGTCGTCATCATCTGCGATGTCGTCATCACCCGCGGTGTCGTCATCGTCACCAGAGCTGTCGTCGTCGTCGCTCCTAACGCCAGAGTCACACGCGGGCACGCAGAGCAGAAACAAAAGAACCCATAAAGGCATCCATTTAGATTTCATCGCATAACTCCAATGAGACAGGAGCAGGATAACAGCGACGAAAAAAGGTCACGCGCGAAGATCTTCAGCGCAGGATCACTCGCAACCTCTGACCGGGCCTCACCTTGTCGTGTCGAATGCCATTCCAACTCTTGAGGTCCTTGATCGACACGCCATACTTTCTCGAGATACCCCACAGGGTGTCACCGGACTGAACCTGATAAGCGATAGCACGCTCCTTTTGCGAACGACTTGAGTGGTTCTGTCCTGGGTAGAGAGTCAACTTCTGACCAATCTTGATCTTGGTACCGCTCAGCTTGTTCCAGCTTCGAATCGCCTCGACACTCACCTTGTGATTTGAGGCGATTCCGTACAGAGAGTCCCCTTTCTTCACCTCGACCACTACGGGCGATCCCCCGCGCCCGTTAGCCACCACCTTCAGCTTCTGGCCTACCTTGATACGGTCCGTATTGAGCCCGTTGCGCTTGAGCAAGTCACTCGTCTTCATTCCGTAGGCCGACGCTATCCCAGACAGAGTGTCACCGGCGCTCACGAGATAGGTGTGCACATCAGGTGGGTCGATGACCCGCCGCAAGGTGAGCTTGTCTCCTGGATAGATCGTTCCGCTGCGACCCAGGCTATTGAGATCCTTTAACTCGGTAAGCGAGATACCAAATCGAGACGCGATGCGAGAGAGAGAGTCCCCGGCCTGCACGGTGTACGTGGCCGGCCGTGACGTAGCTCGACCTGAACTCGACTTGGCGGACGCTGACTTCTCGGCACTGGTAACCACCGGCTGGCTGCCACCCTTGGTAAGCACGGCAAGCTTCTGACCCACTTTCACCTTGTCGCTCTTGAGCTTGTTGCGCTTCTTCAGGCTGGACACCGAGGTCCCGTAGCGAGCTGCGATCGAGGACAGGGTCTCGCCGCGCACCACCTGATGGCTGATCTTTCGCGACGGCATTGCCTCAGCACGAACTGGAATCAGCAGTCGCTGCCCCACCCGTAGTTTGCGCGCGTCACGTACATGGTTGAGCTTAGCGATGGTAGCGACTGGTATCTTGTGGCGCGATGCGATCCGCCCCAGCGTATCGCCCCTGCGCACCTTGTAGCGCAAGAAGGTCACTCGCTCATTCTCAGGCAGCTTTGAGAACTTCTTCGTAAAGGCCTTAGCTTTTCCTCGAGGCACATTGAGTCGATAGTTGCTCATGCCCGGAGGCGTGTAGCCCCTTCGAAGCGCTGGGTTGATCCCCTGGATTTCTTCCACCGTGGAACCGACCAACCGTGCAACGAGGGCCAGATCAGTAGCCTCGGGCACCGTGACTACGTCGTGGTCCCAGAGGCTGAGACGATGTTCCTCAGGAATATCCTTACTCAAGCCATATCGGTCTGCGTACTTACTCAAGATCGCCGCAGCAATGATCTTGGGCACATAGTTCTTTGTCTCAGGCTTGAGGTAGGTGCGAGATGAGGCGGCCAACTCCCAATAATCATTGGTCCCGTACATCTTGATGGCCCGCGAGATCTTGCCTCCGCCTGCGTTATATGCAGCCGAAGCAAGCTCCCAGCTTCCAAAACGTTTGTAGAGATGCTTCATGAATGCGATGGCCGAATGGGTCGCATGAACCGGGTCTCGCCGCTCGTCAATCCACCAGTTCCGCTCCAGGCCATACTCGCCGCCCGTAGATGAAATGAACTGCCAAACGCCAACTGCGCGTGCGCTGGACGTCGCATACGGGTTGAACCCCGACTCAATCATTGCCTGAAAGAGCAGATCCTGAGGAAGTCCGGCGTCCTTGAGCAGTGGCAAGATCAAGGGTCCGTAGCGATCGGCCCGGGCTAGCCACTTCACAAACCACTTCCGCCCCCGGGTTAAGAAATAGACCATCCAATTCTGAACTCGAGCATTGACGACGATGGGATAGTCGAAGTCGCGCGGATCTACACGGTCGAGAAACAGTTCAGGTCTGTCACTGAAGGCCTTTAGAGGGTTCTGGTAGATGTCCAGAGAAGGATGAACCAGATGATCTGATGCGCCGAAGTATGAACTCTCCTCGGTCTTTGCTTCAGCACGCTCAGCGGCCGCCTCAAGCACCGCCTTACCCTCATGAACTTCCAGCCCATCTAAAACATCACGCAGCAACTCTTCAACACCCTGGCCACCCAACACCTCAGCGTCGGCAGCAACAGCACTGTCCCCCATGTCACGCAGTCTCTTAAGCAAGGCAGCGCGTCTTTGCGACTCGGCTCTAGCTGAGTGCTTGATCTTCTTTTTTGCAGGTTCTGCAGGCTCCTCTATTTGAGAGTTCAGGGCGAGTTGCTCATGCGCCTGTGGTGTTGCCGAACTGTCGCTCTGCGCAAAGGCTGGCGAGCAGACAGTAGTGAGCAGCAGGCACGAACCTGAGGCGACAATAATTCGGCAAACAGCGGCCTGAACAGCGAGGGGCACAACGAGCATTGTTGCTTATATTGGCACAAATTACCGTAGTTAGGTCAATGACGATTTGCAGCGCGGACCAATTTTCTGTGCATAGCCATGGACTTGGAACAAAGATCGGCCTCCCTCTCTTTTTGCCCAGAAATGCCCTCTCTTGCTGTGATAGAAATCCAGATAACAACTGCTTCCGAGTATCCCCGGCGATGGTCAGGCTCCTGGGTAATTCGGTGTGCTGACACACGAGTAATGGGTGTGAGTGCGCCGTCCCCGCGGGCAGTAGCTAAACGAACCGGATGCGCTACGGCGCTGTTGAGAGCCACGCGAAGCACAATGACCGGCAAACAAGCCGTAAGCCTACTTGAGCATCTACCCGGCGGCGTTGTGCTGATCGAAGACGGTCTCGTCGTAGCTACCAACAGCCCTGCTGCCGAGTTGCTCGGCGTGAGCCCAAGGCGGCTTGATAACAGCGAAATCGATACCTACTTGCCGCAACAGGCAGCAGAGGTGACGGCGCGCGTTCTCTCAGGCTCATCCTCTTGCACCTGTCGAAACATCCGCTGGGAGCGTCCTTTCGCAAGCCAACAGTTACGAATCACCGGATCTCCAGGCCCACAACCAGGACAGGTCCTATTACTCATCACCGCAGACGATGACCTGCTTGCTGCTGATGCTGCGCGAGGCTTTCGCCGGCGCCTGGCCTGGCTCGATAGTCTGGCCGCAGGAATGGCACACGAGATCCGTAATCCTCTGGGAGGTATCCGCGGGGCTGCCCAACTCCTTGGCCGCGATCTGGAGCCCGAAGAACAGCATGAGCTCACCGAGCTCATTATCCGCGAGTCCGATCGCATCGATACGCTCGTAGAGCGCTTAATGTCACTCTGTCGACCCCGACCACTGCTACTCGGCGAGCACAGCCTCAACCGCATCATCCACGACGAAGTGGCTTTGCTACAGGCGCGCTCTCCCGGCGGCGTCAAGGTCTCCTTCTCTTT
>Ga0163179_10003830_pt1 | contig 10157 bp, 9 predicted proteins | sample AtlANTMetagenome_FD_109643 | JGI IMG/M metagenome (GOLD analysis project Ga0163179, IMG submission 109643) | Marine eukaryotic phytoplankton communities from the Atlantic Ocean - Atlantic ANT 2 Metagenome | ecosystem: Environmental > Aquatic > Marine > Oceanic | place: North Atlantic Ocean... | reverse complement strand
GTTGCATCAACACTTCCAGGAGGTCGGGACGCGTCTCGCGAATCTGATTGAAAACGGAGATGGAACTCACGACCTGATTTTCACCACCCTGGAAGGCTGGTTGAATGCAGAGGAAGCCGATCACATCGCAACGGTCAGTATGGTAGCTCAGTTTCTTCTTCGTATTGGGGCCACGGGTTTTGGGATCGTTCTCGCCAAAGCCTTCGTTGCGAACGCTGAAGATCTTTTCGCCTGCTGCGGATTGGGAAACAGGAGTCCCGACATGACTCATCATCCCCCAGAAAACCCGCTTCAGTTCGTCAACGGAATAACGTTCGGTGGGAATCCCCTTCAAGAGGACTGCACCGCTTCCTTTTTCCAGAAGGTCCTGAATCCTCACGAGACGCTCTCGCAAACTCGGTAGCTCGAATTGCGACGCGCTGATCTGCTCAATCGGCAGCTCCGACGTCACTCGAATCGCCTCGTCTAACTCGGTGAGTTCTTGAGCTGTAAGAGACTCGTTCCATGCGGGTTGGTTGAGCAATTCCTGGCCCTTCCACGCCGCAGCGGATTCAATCGGTCCGATCTGTTTCATCGTAGGTGGCCAGTAGGCTAACGGACGACACGTCCCGATGTCGATCCAGCCATCAGTGCCTTGATCTCCTCGAGAGTGCTGAAATTGAAATCACCGATGATCGAGTGGGCGAGGCAGGAAGCGGCGACCGCGAAACGGACCGAATCGTGTGGATCTGTCCCATGGATCAGTGAATAGGTTAATCCTGCCGCAAATGCGTCACCCGCGCCGACTCGGTCGACAATATTCCGGATTGGATATGGGGCGTAGATTCCGTCATTCAAAGGTGCGAAGTGAGCGGTGTCTTCGGAGGTATCGAATAACATGGCTCCCCAATTGTTATGTGAGGCAGAGATGCTTTCACGCAAGGTAATCGCAATTTTTTGAACATTGGGGAACTGGCCGGCAAGTTGCCTTGCGACATCGGGATAACGTTCGATGTTGAGCTGTCCTGCGGCGACGTTTGTGTCGTCAGCTTCAATACCCAACACGTCACTACAATCTTCCTCATTCGCAACGACAACGTCGACATGGGGCAACAGCGATCGCATTGTCTCACCGGCCAGTTCGGTGGGAGATTGAGTCTCCGACCATCGCCAGAGTTTCTTGCGGAAATTGAGATCGCAGGAGACGGTAATTCCCAACCGTTTTGCAGTGATTGCCGCAACTTGTGTGCTTTCCGCTGCTGCGGCAGAAATTGCAGGCGTGATTCCACTCAGATGCAACCAACTAGCACCCGCTAAAATAGCCTCCCAGTCATAACTCTCAGCATTGGTCAGGCTGATTGTCGAACCGTCACGGTCGTAAACCACTTGGCTTGGGCGTTGATTTGCGCCGGCCTCGACGAAGTACAATCCAAGACGTCCAGCATCCCGACGCAGGATGTGTTGAGTGTCGATACCAAGAGCGTTCAGCGAAGCGACGCAGGCGTCTGCGAGAACGTGGTTGGGCAGGGCCGTGACAAAACTCGCCTCCACGCCAAGCATCGCTAAAGAGGCAGCAACGTTGGCCTCCGCTCCAGCAAAGGTAACGTCGACTGAGCCAGGTAGGCTTTGACGCAAACGTAAGTGTCCCGAGGGACAGAGACGCCCCATGATTTCACCGAATGTGACCACTCGCATAATAGCTCCTTAAGCGGTATGGCCCTGACGGATCGCTTGGACTTTCGCAGCTGCGGTTTGAGCTTGCTCGCGAATGCCGTCGAAATCCTGGGCAGCGATTCTTGCGGGGGGGGCCAGCCATGATCCACCGACTGCGGCGATGCAGGGGTCGCCAAGATAGGTGTCGAGATTGTTGGCATTAACGCCACCGAGTGGAATGAATTTGACGCCAAGATGAAAATAGGGGGCAGCCATGCTCTTCAAATAGGGCAGTCCGCCACTCGGTTCCGCGGGGAAAAATTTCAATTCACGGCAGCCTAACTCCAACGCAACCTCCACGTCGCTCGGAGTTGCGACTCCGGGGGCAAATGGAAGCCCGGCTTGTTGGGCCTCTTGAATGACTCTCGGATTTGTACCCGGAGAAACTCCAAAAGAAGCACCCGCTGCCACAACTTCCTGGACCTGTTGCGGAGTCAGAATGGTGCCAATGCCGGCAAGCATATCCGGAACCTCCTGACGAATCACACGTAATGCGTCAATCGCAACGGGAGTTCGCAGTGTCAGTTCCATTGCGGTCACGCCGCCGTCGAGAAGGGCCTGCGCGACCGGAACGGCATCTTCGACTCGCTCGATAATCAAAACGGCGACAACACCACACGATTCGATCCTTTGTCTGATCGCTTCGGGAAGTTGTGATTCCATTGTCCCATCCACCTCTCTTCAATCAAATGAGCCGGCTGTCGTTCAGCACTGCCGAAAATAAGTTCACAGAGTTCTGCTATCTCTGGTGAGCCTTATCTTACTGGCGTTGGACGCGATCAACCAGGAGGCGAGATGCGCTGCGTCTCAGTTCCTTTCGTCGGCTGTCGCTTGCTTGCGACGCTTTCGGCTTCGGTGAAGAGTTGCTTCGCCTTCTGTGGGCATTCCTCGATCGCTTTGCTGCTGCATCCATACGTCCAGTCGTCTTCCCATTTGCTTGATTCTTACCTGCTGCTCCGGGGAGTTTGCCAAATTGGTCATTTCCCATGGATCGGTCTGGAGATCGTAAAGCTCTTCAGCGGGCCGTTTCAGGTAACGATTGACGACTTTTGCGGCAAGCGGATTCTGTTTTGCTTCGCGTTCCCAGGATCGCCAGAAGGTCTCTTGATCCTTTTCAGTAACGATATTGTTGAACGTCGACTCGGAGTTCAGATTGCGAATGTATTTGTAACGACCGTCGCGAATCGAGCGGATTGGATAGTCTGAGCCCGCGATAATACCTCGCGTTGTGTGAATGCCGAAGACCCAATCGTTGTGTTTGTCGGTTGTGCCGCGGAGTACCTCGCAAAAACTGCGGCCGTCGAATCCGCGGCTTCCGTCGCTGGCGCCCATGAGACCAGTGTCGATCTCAGGGGGCGTACCACCCGCTAGTTCGACCACCGTGGGTGCGATATCGACGTACTGGACCATCGCGTCGGTGCGCGATCCCGCTTGAATCTGGTTCGGCCAACGGATGATGAGAGCGACCTGAAGTCCGTACTCGTAGCAGGTCCATTTACCTGCCGGAAATTGCGGTCCCTGTTCGCTTGTTGCAATGACGACCGTATCTTTCTCAAGATTGTTTTGACGGAGAAGCTCCAGAGACTCGCCGACTTCACCATCGAATGCCGTGACTTCACTGCAATAAGCCGCGTAGGCTGCCCGGGTTTCCGGCGTGTCAACGAACCCTTCAGGAAGTTGCAGCTTGTCCTCGTTGTAGTCACCAGGACCCTCTGTCCAGGGCGCATGTGGGTGATTCGAGGCGACCACTAGGCAGAATGGTTGGTCAGCCTTGCGAGTGACGAATTCAGTCAACAATTGCGCGGTGAGAAACTCAAATGGGAACGACTTGGCGGGGCCAAAGTGGCGTTTGCCAACGAGACCTACTCGATAACCAAGTTCTTGTAAGTGGTGAACGAGGCTTCGAGTTCCACGTTTCACTCGACTGTGATTTGGATAGGCACCATTTCGAACAGGAAAAACACCTGTATATAACTGCTGTCGAGTTGGAGCGCACATCGCCGTCGCGGTGAAGGCGCGATTAAAGGTCATGCCCTGTCTCGCAAGTCGATCAAGATGAGGGGTGTGAATCTGCTGATTCCCGTAAGGGCCACAGTCATGGCACCCCATGTCGTCCGCGATGATGAATAAAAAATTAGGAGATGATTCGGCCGCCGTTGATAGCGTTATCCCGCTCGTGCAAAACAACACTCCTAAAACAGTCGCGATCAAGTGGCGTCGCATCAAGCTCTCCTTTGTCGATCGAATCGCCCTGCACCCTAGAATAACCCCACTCGTGATGCGACCGATTTCTCGAATCTAGTCGAGTAAGTATTCGGTTTTCATCGGCTCTATGGTTTCCGCTGACTCGCAAATCCATTGCTGGTCGATGTCCGCGAGACATCGATGATTTTTATGAGTTCGGGAAGCAGTTGATCGACCGTATAGAGACGACCTGTGTTTTTATTGAAATTGTCGTGCTGCCAACGAGAGATGCTGTTGCCCATGCGGCGACCATGTTGAGTCGTTGTCATCCCCTTCACCCATTGGTCTCCGTCAGGAATTTTGTAGATCATCGCATGGACATCGCGTTTGCCTTTTGGCATCTGGGCAATCTTGTCCAGGCGGTCGATGCCGCCCGGGTAATTGCCGATCTTGTGAAGAAACAAACGGCCTTGTTGAGTGTCGTTCAGCTCCTTCACCAAGAAGTCATTGTCGTTCAGAATTCGCTTCAATAGCTGAGTTCTTTCCTGTGGGGTGACGTCCCAGCCCTGATTCGAAATTTCCTTCAAAAGCCCAGCGACTTCCGTTTGAGTAATTAAGTTGCCCGATTTGTATTTCGGCAACGCGGCGAAATATTTCTTGGTCAACGTCGTCACTTGTTCTGCAGAGAGTGACGGTATTCGCTCGGCACCTAGAACATCGTTTCTCAGGACAAGTGTCGTCGTCAGATTTAGAACGATCAACGTTGTGAGTAATGTCTTGTTCATCTTGATGGCACCTTCCAGGTTAAACACGGCCAAGGTGAAATGCCCTAAATGCAAAATTCTCTTTGGGCAGGTTTGATGTTATCGAGTTGAGGAATGTGGTGATGCGTTACCTGGTGGTGGCTACGCCTTGTCCCATCCAAAGTCTAGTTCTTAACCGTCATGATGGCAGGAATTTTGCCTCCAAACTTTTATTGGGAAAGTCGGTTTGAAGCAAAGCCCTGACAGACTATCGGCATTCTGCCTGTCAGTTATGTTTGTCGTTTCTCCTGTCTCGAAAACAAAAAGGCCAAATCGGCAGACCGCACCTACCGTAATTGGCAATTCCTGACGGTTGTGGAGATAACGACGATGAGAAATCACGCGAGAATGAGCGCGGTGTAAGTGCTCATGTTTGGGAGAGTTACGATCTCACGAAGACTTTGTTCCGTTCGTTTGGCACGCTAGTTGCCTTTCTTGAAAGTCATCTAAAAGCCTGATCTGCCAAAACGACAGCCCTTAGGTTGAACCACTCCGTCGGGTCACGAAAGCGAAATGTTGGTGACTTCAAGTGTGTCCGTCTTGGCGGGTTTTCAGGTTTGGTTTTTCGTTAATACATATTCGTTCAATACGTTTTGATTGCGACCGGAACACGCAAGAGGAGGTAGTTATGAACCGTAGTTTAAACACTTGGAAACGAAGTAATTTGCGACCCGTTGATCTTTACCAGGAAATGGACAGTTTCCTTAATAGTTTCATGACGAAGGATTCGGATAAGGGTGAGAAGACGTTCACGCCAAGTATCAATGTAGCAGAGTCCGATATTCAGTATGAAGTCTCGGCTGATCTTCCGGGGGTAAACTCAGAGGATGTGAATGTCGAAGTCCACGATGGACAGTTGTTGATTTCCGGTGAACGCGAAAGCGTGCATGAAGAGTCCGATAAGAAATTTCATCGCGTCGAACGAACCTTTGGTAAGTTCGAAAGACGAATCGGTCTGCCGGAAAACGTTAGCGAGTCCGATATTTCCGCCGATTATCAGCATGGTGTTTTGACGATCGTTTTGCCAAAAAGCGAAAAGCCAAAACCGACTCGTGTCGAAGTTAGGACAGTTTCTAGTAACTAGTCTTTCGAAGTTGATGATCAAGGCGACGTTGATTGTGACGAGGTCCCATCTGGGGCCTCGTTTTTTTGGGGAAGAGTTTACTTGGGGTGGATGTGGTCAGTCAGACGGCAGTCGTCGTCAACTTGATTGCAGTTGTTCCGACCAAAAGCGTGAATCAAAGCGGTTTCGAGGTTTGGCACGCTATCTGCGATTCGCTGTTGGATTGATTGAAGCGGATGTTCCCCGTCGTGAGCATTCGTTCAATCAAACGCCCTCTCAAAAAGGAGTTGCATTATGAAGCGAATCGTGACAGGTATGTGCGCGTCGTTCTTTATCTTGATTGGGGTCGGTACCAGCGAAGGGGCCATCCTGAAATCGACCGCTGTGGATCGATTGGATCCCCGTTCTTTTTCGTTGAGTTCGTCACAGGCGCCGTTAGAAGTTGCCTCCCGCGGCGGCCATTATTATCGCGGCGGCCATCACTACCGCGGCGGTCATCATCGCCACTACCGACACCGGGACCATCGTCATCACAATCGCCACGATCGGGGCCATGGAGGGTATCACAAGCCTGGGGCTTACCGTGGCTATCACTGCGCGCCGCCCGTTTATCGGCAGCACGGCTACCGTCCCTATTACAACTATGGTTATGGGTCTGGCTTTAGCCTGTATCTTGGCTTCTAAGAGGGGTTCGTTACTTGCCTCCTTTGTGAGAAATAGCCTTTTTTTCGAAAGGAAGTTACCTCTCCCCACTGGGGGAGAGGTGAATCGAGACGAAGGAGTCGGTCATGGTGAAGAGGTAACGTTTCAAAATCCGATGCTGAGTGCATCGATTCTTCGTACCTCCTTGGTTGAATCAAGAGAATAGAGGAGAGGTCTAGTTGAGTTCAGATGCTTCTTCCCAGTGCGCGTAGAGTTTTTCGAGTTGCGTTTTTTTGTTTTCGATCTGATCCTGCACTTCTTTGACACGCCGGCCGTCTCTCAACACCTCGGGGTCGAGGAGTTGCGTGTGCAGTTGCTCGACTTCCGCTTCCTGCTCTTGAATGTCTTGTTCGATATCTTCGACTTTTCGATAGGGGAATTGCCGTTTCCGCCTGGGCTTCGATTTTCGTGATTCGTTTGTTTTATCTTCTGCTTCGCTCTTTTGAGAGTTGGCAGCTTTTTCCATCGCGGCATCAGATTGGACAAGTCGTTGGTAGATGTCGTAATTGCCGTGAACAATTCGAAATCCACCGTCCTCGAGTACGATGAGGTGATCCGCTACTCGATTCAGGAAGAAACGATCGTGTGATACGAAGAGAACCGTCCCCCCGAATGCACGGATGGCCGCCTCCAGGGCATCCCGGGCCCAGAGGTCGAGGTGGTTGGTGGGTTCGTCGAGAATCATGAGGTTGGCGTCTCGCGCCGCAAGCCGTGCTAGGGCAACTCGGTTCTTCTCACCACCACTTAATTGGTGAATGGGTTGGAACGCCATGTCGCCGGTAATTCCAAACGAGGCGAGCAGGTCTCGCCGTTGTTGTTCGTTAAACTCCTTTTCCGGAGGCCTTACGATTTCGACGGCAGGTAGATCGTGTCCGAGATTGTCGAGCAACTGATCGAAATATCCAATCTTGACGCCCGTTCCCAAGGTGACCTGTCCTTCGTCAAGGCTGGACTCTTCCAGGAGGCATTTGAGTAACGTTGTTTTGCCGGTTCCGTTACTACCCATAATGCCCCAGCGTTCGCCCCGAAGAATGTCGATGGACAATCCACGAAAGAGCGTTCGATCGAAAGCCTTGCTGACCGACTCGGCTCTTAAAACGATGTCTCCAGATCGCTCCACTTCGGGAAATCGAATGCGAGGTGCCAGGATTTCTCTTGGCAAGTCGACAGGAACAATGCGTTCAAGCTTGCGACGTCGATCTTCGGCTTGAGCATGTTTTTGGCCGTGGTGATTGCGGCGAATAAAGTCTTCCAGCTTTGCGATTTCGGTCTGCTGGTTCTCGTAGGTCCGTTTTTCGAATTCGACTCGCTCGGCCTTTTGTTTCCAGTAAGCCGTGAAGTTGCCGCGATAGGAGACAATCGTCCCGCGGAAAAGCTCCAAAGTGCGATCGGTAACTTTATCCAAGAAATAACGATCGTGGCTCACCACAATCAGAGTTTGTTTAGAGCTTACTAGGAAGTCTTCCAGCCACGTCGTGGCTTCGATGTCGAGGTGATTGGAGGGTTCATCCAGAATCATCAGTTCCGGACCAGCCAGGAGCAGTCGCGCCAGCATCAGCCGATTCTGCTGGCCGCCACTAAGATGGTCGACCGATTGTCCAAACGACTCATCGTCGAAACCGACGCCGTGAAGGACACGCTCGATACGATGGTCGAGGTGATACGCGTCTTGGTGAGCTAGTTGTTCCTGAATGACGTCAAATCTCGCCTCCAAAGCTTGTCGTGCTGTTGCTTCAGAGGCTTGGCCGATCTGTTTGGCAAGACGCTCGGATTCAACACTCAGGTCAGCCAGATGGGCAATCGCAGCGCGAGCCGCTTCCACGACAGTCGAGCCGGTCGTGAATTTTGCCTGCTGCGTCAAGTAGCCCAGTCGCACCGATGCTGGCCGAAACACCTTGCCACCATCCGCATCAAGCTGTCCAGACAAAATGTTGAGCAGCGTCGTTTTGCCCGTTCCGTTGGGACCTACTAAACCGACTCGTTCACCTTGACGAATATCGAAACTCACATTGGCAAGCACGGGTTCCGGACCGAAACTCTTGCTGATCGAGTCGCTGGAAAGAACGATCATGTTATGGACGAAGACGAGGGGCAAGGACGAGGAATGGGGAGAGACGACCCGAGGATTCTAACGGATCTCCGCCGGCTTCTAAATGCGGGTCTTTATGCCAGGATACCGGCCGCCCCTTCTCGATGCCAGCAGAGTAGGGCACTTCCCTCTGATTCCTGGCATCTCGTTGCTACCGGGCTGGTTGTCACAGCGCTACCGGGAAGCGTATCATGCGGAATCGACCACTCTTGAGAATGGTTTTCCTCGTGTGATTTTTCATTTCTACTTTTCCGTAACGAGACATTTCATGTTGAGTCTGCAGTCGGAGACATCCGAGCGTTGGTTGCAACAGGTGGATGAAAATCTTGATGAGATTCTGATCGATCATGCCCACTGCGAGAAAAAAGCAGCGGGTACCGCGATGAGTCTGATTTCCGCCTACGTGGATCGACCTGATCTGACGCATGAAATGGTGATCATTGTCAATGAGGAGCTAGAACATTTTGAAATGGTGTTGGAACTGCTGCAGGAACGTGGGATTCGCTTTCGTCGTTTGAAAGCTTGTAGTTATGGGCGCCAACTGAATGACCTCATTGATAAGCAAGAGCCTCGCCGAGCCGTCGATCGGTTGCTCATCGGGGGCTTGATTGAAGCTCGCTCCTGCGAACGGTTTGATCTTTTGCGACAACATGTCCAGGATCCGCAGCTGAGTGAGTTTTACCGAAGTCTGTTTGAGTCAGAAGCCAGACACCATGCCACCTATGTCCGTTTGGCCCGCACCTTCGCCTCCAATGAAGTGGTTGAACAACGGCTGGACGAGCTGGCGCGGGCAGAGGCCGAATTTATTGCCGCTGGAGATCCCTTGCCTCGCATGCACAGTTGATGAGGGGCCGTTCCAACGGAGCGTTGTTCCGCCTTTTGTTTCTGCTAAATTGAGGTCGTCTACGAGAGTGACGAGGTAACGAATCGATGGAAACACTGTCTGTTCACAGCGCGGGCGCTGATGACCGAGAACTCACGGATCTGCCGGAGCGACTTCGCAGTTACCCAAACGCTGTGCTTGATTTGCAGCAGACCGGGCGCATGCTGCATGCTCGTGGTTGGTCTGTTGGGACGAGCAGCAATTATTCAATCATTGTCGAACGAGATCCGCTGCAACTGTTGGTGACGGCAAGCGGGAAAGACAAGGGGAATCTCACGCCTGAAGACTTTGTTCTGGTCGACGAGGCCGGTGTTCCCGTTGTTGGCGAGCAACCCAAGTCATCAGCCGAGACGCTTTTGCATTGTCTGTTGGCAAAACAACCCAACGTCGGAGCCATTCTGCACACGCATTCCGTCTGGGCAACCGTGCTGTCGGGACTCTTTGCCGACCACGGCGGTCTGGCGATCGAAGACTACGAAATGCTGAAGGGACTCGAGGGGATTGGAACTCATAAACATCAGATCTGGGTTCCCATTTTTGATAACAGCCAGGATATTCCGGAATTGGCGCGAAAGGTCGAGCAACGGCTCTTCTCCGGCGAACAGCCTCACCCACATGGGTTCTTACTGAGGCAACATGGACTTTATACCTGGGGACAGGATTTGTTCACTGCGCGACGACACGTTGAGATCTTTGAATTTCTCTTCGAATGCGTGGCCCGCAAGTTGATGCTGCAAAATT
>Ga0163179_10003829_pt1 | contig 10157 bp, 13 predicted proteins | sample AtlANTMetagenome_FD_109643 | JGI IMG/M metagenome (GOLD analysis project Ga0163179, IMG submission 109643) | Marine eukaryotic phytoplankton communities from the Atlantic Ocean - Atlantic ANT 2 Metagenome | ecosystem: Environmental > Aquatic > Marine > Oceanic | place: North Atlantic Ocean... | reverse complement strand
AGCTGTAGCTTTTACACTAGTAACGATAAAATCTTTTATGACGTTTTTTACTTTAGTATCATCTTCTACAGGAGCTTGTCCTCTTACACTTTTTAAATCAATCTTAACTTTTTCTCCGCCTATGATATCAATGCGTTCGAAGAAGTTCATCTCATCGATTAAAATTATCGTTGCTGTAAGGAATGGTAGGTCTATGTGTTCATAGATGTCAATGTCTGTAGTTGCAAATGTTATGTCGACTGGTTCAGGAATCCTATCAGGATTGTCTAATGTTACGACATACGAGAGTGGTGCTATCATTATATTTTAAGCGCATCTTTAAATGCATCGCTTACCTGTCTAATATTATTTGGCCTTATTACTTTTATTTGTCTTAACTCATCGTTTTGTGCTATTAGTCTTTCCAACCACGTTACTTCTGTAATACCAGCCCCAGGCCCTACTTCTGGATCAATATCAACAACATCCTTTGAAGCATTTTCATAGTGATGAGCAGCGTTAACCTGTAATTCAGTGCTATTTAAAACTATCGTTTCAACCACTCCGCTGCTATTCGTTGATTGTATATTTTCACCTGCAGTAAAGTTGCCTGTATTACTACCTATGTATAATTGACCCAAGTCAAGTTCTCTATGTACTATGTTGCCAGTGTGACCACTTGAATTACCACTAACAGTTTGACCAACTTTAAATTTATCAGTAAGTTTTGTTCGAGTTGTAAGTATTAATTGATCATAATCTTTTGTTCCTTTTTCAAATGCAGTCTGTCGCGAAAGAGGCCATCCCCTTTCACGCAAATGCGGGTTCATTAAGTAAAATGTCCAATAGTAATTGACTGATCCATAAATATTATATGACGCTTGATCTGGTCTTTCATCGGGTTGTATTTGATAATCTTGATAAGCAGTAATTGCATTGCGAACTTGATCTACTACATCTGAATATATAGCGATATTGCGAAATAAGTCAGTGGTTTTTTCTTCACCAAACTTATATTCAATTGTTGGAAAGTCTTGAAAATATGTCATGGGAGATTCTCCACGGCCGTACCTATACCCGAAGGTCCTTTATATGGTATTTCATCTGACGGCTTTTTTATATCTTGCAATTGCATATTTGTCTCTTTGTTAACATCTCCACCCATTTCATAAAATGCATCAGTTCCTTCTTTAAGAATATCTGCTCTGTTAAGTGTCTTATGTTCTGTAAATGTCAGAGATAGATCGATTTCTGTAGGTGATCCATCGTCGTGCAAGACTGGAGTTGTAGGATTATAATTAGTAGATATACTTCGAAGATACGAAAACTTTATAGGTGTACCTACATTCTTAAAGTTTCCTCCTGCTCCAGATAATAGTTGTATCTTAAACATACTTGGATATTCATAACCTACACCAAAACTCGTATCAGGTGGAATTTGATTGGGATAGGCATGAAATCTAAAAAACTTAATTATTTTTTTCACTTCCATTGCTTCTCTCGCAGATTTTGGCACAAACTTAAAAGCAAAACTAAATGAACGTAGACTTACACCAGTAAATCTATTTCGTATGTTTGGGTGTAATGCTACTTTACCTATTACGCTTAATGTATTTGCAAGACCTGAAGCACCAATTGATGAAAATAATTCACCAGCTCTTAGCGCTGATAAAGTTGCAGCAGTACCTGTCAAAGATTTTTGACCAGCAAAAAAATTGGCAAATGATTGTGTGGTATCTGACAAAGCTCTTTTCATAGATTCAACTGCTTCATTACCTTGTTCGAACGCAGCAGCACCCGCTATAGTCAAAGAATTTTTAAATTCAGCACCTGAATATTCAAAATTATCATTAACTGCAAAACTCATAGGAAGATGTATATTAGCAACTTCTCCACCGAGTGGATCATGTGTTAGTCTTCTAAATCCATTATCTTTGCCTTTAGCGAGGGCTACACCACCTACACCAGACCCGTCTACTTTCAGTGTAATATTTAGACCTGGAGGATTAACTTTTATAGCTTGAAACTTCACCTTTGACCTATGAAATGGATTGTGGTCGATAGGAAACCTTAACGCTGTTCCTCCGTTAACTTTATAATTATCGCCTGCCATGAGTTTCCTTTATATATAATTTTAAGATATTTATATAAAAAGATGGCATATTCTGGTAAATTTAAAGTTAAGAACTTATCGAAATATAAAGGTGATTTTGATAATGTTATTTATAGATCTCTTTGGGAGAAACAAGTATTTAAGTGGTGTGATGAAAACCCTAAAGTAAAAGCTTGGTCCTCTGAAGAAACCATAGTTCCGTACTACTATGAAGCTGATAAGAAATATCATCGTTACTTCCCTGATGTAAAGATCGTCATGGAAGATAAGACCATCTTAGTAGAAATAAAACCAGCCATACAGACAGAACCACCAACAGGACCAAAAAGGACACGTAAGTATATCGTTGAAGGTTATACATACGTTAAGAACATGAATAAATGGGAAGCTGCTGAAGGTTATTGTAAAGATCGAGGTTGGGAGTTTCAAATTTGGACAGAGAAAACATTACAAGAAATGGGTTTATTAGCAAAACCTGTACCTGGCAAATTAAAGCCATTAAAACGATTAAGGCCATACTCCAGAAAACGTAAAAAATAGTTATAAATACAAACATGGCTGGAGAGAGTTTATTTAGACAAATGGAAATAGAAGCATTTCGTGCTGGTATTACACCACGTACGAAAGAATCTATCAATTGGTTCCGTGATAAAGCGAGACAGTTATTTCGTGGAAGATACGCTCGTATGGATAGAAAAGATATAATGAACGATGAAGCTTTAAGTTTAAGAGGTCGACCAACAACTGCTGCGTCACCTTTAGGAAAGATGTATATGTATATCTACGACGCAAAGCATAAAGATAAGTTACCGTATTTTGATGCATTTCCACTTGTAATAATGTTAGGTCCAGCCGAAAAAGGATTTTATGGATTAAATTTACATTATCTTCCACCTGTTGTAAGAGCAAAGCTTTTAGATGCAGTTTTAGGAAGTGCGAAAAGCGGTATCCCAGAAAAGTACATAGCACCTGCAAGAAAGAGATACCTCACAACTCAAGTAAGAAGTAGATTTGCTTTAGTTGAAAAACCAGAATGGGAGATAGCAACTTTTCTTCCTATGGCTGACTTCAGAGGTGCAAGTGTTGATAAGGTTTATAAAGATTCGAGGAAACTACTATGACAGATTCAATAGACAATCTTAAGTCGAAGATACAACAAAGAGGCGGTCTTGCAAGACCCAATAGATTTTTAGTAGAATTACCTCCTCTTGCTGGAGTTTCTACAGAAGAGATGAACATATTATGTCGATCAGCAAGGTTACCAGGAAAACAGATACTAACAGCTGACAGAAGGATCGGTATGGAGTTTGAAAAGATTGCGTATGGATATGCTGTTGAAGATGTGAGTATGAGTTTCTTGATGTTAAAAGATTATTCGATAAAGAAATACTTCGATGCTTGGAGAGATTCAACTATTGATGAAGATTCTCATACAGCAAGATATAAAAAGAGTTATCAAAAGAAAATCGTAATACACCAGCTCGAAGAAGCAGTACCATCATTTCATCTGGGTGCTAACTTTAATATTGGACCTTTTAATATTAAAGCTGGAAAGGATATAGAAATACCAAAGATACCTGGTACAATGATGAGAAATTCGGTGTATTCAGTAGAATTAATTGATGCATTTCCAACAACTGTTGGAGGTATAGATTTAAATAATGATGCAGATGGAATTGTAGAACTCCAAGTACAGTTTTCATATACTAACTGGAGAAAGAATAGACCATCACAATTTAGCTTTGACTTTGGTCCTTTTGGTGATATGTTAGGTATCAGCGGAGATTTTAAATTTAGAGATTTGGCTGGTAAGTTTTTACCAGATGGAGGAGCAAGTATTAATAAATTAGCTAATGACTTTAATATAGGTAAAAAGTTTGGCGTAGACGTCGGCGGAAGTTTTAAAATTGGTTTTTAAGGAGTGAATAAATAATGGCTTTACCAAAATTAAATAGTTCACCTAAGTATGAGATGACAATCCCGTCATTAAATACAAAGGTGAATTTTAGACCTTTCCTTATGAAAGAGGAAAAAACATTAATGATAGCTATGGAGAGCCAAGATCCTAAAACGATCATGAACTCTTTATTAGATACCATTAATGCTTGTGTGGTTGACAAAGTTAATGATAATAAGTTAACATCATTTGATGTTGAATATATGTTTTTACAGATAAGATCAAAGAGTGTTGGAGAAACATCAAAGATAGGCCTTGCTTGTCAGAGTTGTGAACATATAAACGAAATCGAAGTGAAGTTAGACGATATTACGGTTGATGTGCCTAAAGTTGATAAGGTACTGACGCTAGATGAAAATATAAAGTTAGAAGTTGATTGGCCAGCTTTCAAAGATCTAGTACAATCTGGAAATTTAGATGCTGAAAACGTCAGTGCAGAACAAATATTCGACATCATGAAGTATTGTTTTAAAGCTATACTTACTGAAGATGAACGTATAAACGTAAAAGAAGTTAGTAGTCAAGAACTCGATGAGTTTATAGAATCAATGACTAGCACGCAGTTTGGTAAAGTACGTGATTTTATAGAAAGTATGCCTAAACTTCAACATGAAATTAAATTTAAATGCGTATCTTGTAATCATGATAATGTAACTAATGTGGAGGGTATGTCAAGTTTTTTAGGATAGCTCTATCTCATAATACGCTAGAAAACTATTATAAATTAAATTTTAGTTTGATGCAAAATTGGAATTATTCATTGAATGAGATAGAGGAAATGATACCTTGGGAACGGGAAATATATCTAAGTCTTTTGAACGAGCACCTTAAAGAAGAAAAACTGAGACAGGAAACAGGAAATGGCTAACGAAACTTTTGAACATGTTGTTAAACAACTCAAACAAAATAAAGCTGAAAATTCTTCAGGTCTTGAAGCTGTAGGAAAATCAGTTGCCGCCTTAAATGATCGTATGAATAAGTTTTTTGACGGTCTTGCTCAACAGAGACTCGATGACTTAGAAGACAGAAGAGAAAAGCGAAAAGAATCTAATAAAGTTGCAGCTGCAGCTGGAGGTACAACTTCAAAGGATACTAAAGGTATCGGTTTCTTACCATTACTATTTTCAAAGACTGGGCTCGCAGGTTCTTTATTAGCAATTGGTGGTGCATTATCTGGTTTAAGAGGATGGGAACTTAGTGCGCTTAAAGCAATAAAGAACATTAAACTCGGTGTTGGTGAAAACTTAACTAATAGTTTCAGATCCTTAAGAACCGCCATATTAGGAGGACTTGGACTTGATGCGACGTTAAAAAAGTTTAATAGTCCTGGATCAGGTCTTGCAACACCAATTACGACTCAGATAATAGACAAATTTAAAGGAATAAAAACAAATATTCTGAAAGTATTTGGATTAGGAGCTGATGGAAAACCAATAGTTGTACGTGGTGCTGATGGTTTATTTAAAACCCCTGTCATATCAAAAGTTACAGGTTTCATAGGTAAATTACTTATGCCAATAAAGCTTATTGGCGATGGGATTGAAACATTTTTTAAAACTAGCGGTAAAGGTTTACTAACATTTTTAAAATTTTTAGGTATAGGAAGTGGTGCTGCAGCTTTAGCCGGTGGTTTGGGATCCGTAGGTCGAATGATAGGAGTTGTAGCTAAAAGAATCTTATGGCCTGTAGGTATAATTTTCTCTTTAAAGGCTGGAATCGACGCATATACAGATAAAGAAGGATCAACTTTTGAGAAGATAGTTGCAGGAGTAACTGGATTTATAAGTGATTTCCTTGGTGCACCACTTAATTTATTGAAAAGCTTATTTACAGGCGCTCTTAAAAAACTTGGTATTGGATATGATACTGAAACAGGTAAACCTACAAACTTTGCGACTAAATTTCTAGAAGAATTTGATTTTGTAAAAGCAATTAAAGCCATACCTAATGCAATTATAGCTATCATAGACGGAATAGTTGAATTCATAAAAGATCCTGTTGGAATAGGAAAACAAGTTTTAAAGGGTGTGGTAAATGGCCTTAAAGATTTTTTCTTAGGTGCTGTAAAGTTTATTATAAGCAAGTTTCCGTTGATGTCAGCTGTGGCACCTGACTTTTTGAAGACAGCAGGTCAAAAACGACTATCAGATCTTCAAGAACAAAAAAGATTATTAACAGGTGAATTGGAAGGTCGGACCGATAGCCGACTTCAACCAGAATCTACTGGTCGTATGGTTAACATACGTCGCGCTATAAAAAATAGAAAAGAAATCGAAAGAATCGAAGAGATGATTAGAACTGGTAACTTCGATGCTATGAAACTTGCAACGTTTGGTGATTTGAATCCTGGTATCAATAGTGCTACAGAAGCTCGAGCTAGATTAGCTGAATTAGAAAACAAACAATCTGCTTTAAGATTATCTATTCAAAGTAGCGCAGTACGTGAACAAAAAATAATTACTATGACAGATCAGTTGAGTAGAACTGAAAGAGATATCGCAGAACTTGCAGTTGCTCTAAAAAATAATCCAGGTTTTATGGTTGATAATAAAGATTTAAGTAGTACAACTAACAATAGTTATACTAATTCTCAAGCTATGATTGCTGCTGATAATTTAGGGTTCAACACACAAAATTTTGAATTTAGACCCGTGAGATAAGTCGGTGTGGCAACGATTTAAGAACAGATTCAAAGAACTATGGAATGTCGATAGTCTTATCGATTTATTCGTTGATGCTTTCTTATTATTGTTTGATGTAATATCCTCACCAATATTAATCGTTATTAGATTAATTAGACACTTCTTCGATACGTGGATAAAAACTTCTATCAAAAGATTTTTGAAGTGGTTTGCTCATAAGATATTAAGATTATAATGTGTAGGGAGGACTTGGGTTTCACCTCCAACTAGGTCGACAAAGATACCATTCTTCTCATACCCCTAGAACTTGTTCCCGCTCGGGAGAGCGATGTGATCCTTACTCGCTAAAGCTTGAACCTGGCTACCACGCCTGAACAATCAAGTTACGCCTCTTGGTAAGACGCGTTTCCTTGCACTACACCATTTGGTCCGTCGACCAAAACTGAATTCGTAGTGAGGGACTGACCGTGGTCCCTCGCGCGTTTATTAAGTAACGACCCTTTCATTTAGCCTTCTTGTGCTAACTTTGCGAAGTAAGACATTGTGTCGTCTTCTTCTTTCTCTTCTTTAACAAGAGTATCAACACTTTCGACATTTGCTGCTGCCATAGGTGCAGCTGTTGGTTGATTCATTTGTGCCTCTTGTCTCATAGACATTTCACCTAATGAATCTGTATTTTCACCAAGAACTCTTTGCAGTTTTGCTTTGAGTTCGTCATAAGTTTTGTAGCTTTTAGGATCTACAAACTCATCGAGTTGGTGCATCGTATCGTACACAGTTTCGAGTTTTGTTTCATCTGCATCATATAGAGATGATGCTTTATCAAACTCTGATTTGTCGTAGTTTCTATAACCTTCGACGTTTCTTATTTTGAGTTTAAAGTTTGCACCTTCCCAAAAATCAAATGGATTTACTGGCTCTTCATCTGCAAATTGTGGTTGCATTACATCCATGATTTTATCAAAGATCTTTTTACCAAATTTAAATAAGAACACTTTACCTTCTGCGTCGGGATTTGCAGAGTCTTGAAGAACTAAGATGTTAGTCACATAATGTAATCTTCTTTTCTGTGTTCGAGCTCGATCTTTATCAGACTCGATACCTGTATTCCATAGACGAGAGTTAAGTTCACCTACTGGATCAGGTTGACCAATAGAAGTTAAAGAGTTTTCAATATACCATAATCCTGTTGGCCCTTTAAAGCCATGATCCCAATATCTAACCCATGGAAGTTCTTGACCTTCCATCGCTGGAAGAAACCTAACAACAGCGTAACCATTACCAGCTTTATCAACTGTTGGTTTCCATATTCGTTCATCTGCGTAGGATTTTTTTTCGCCTCCACCAGATGTGGCTTCAGCTGCTTGAATTAGTTTTGATATTTGATCTTTATTACGTTTTAAATTTTGAAATGACATTGTATATCCTTATATAACTGAAATATTAACTGTATTATTATACACTGTATTGAAACAAATGTACATCTATTTATACACATTAATCAGCAAATGCGCTATCTAATGTGTTTAGTTTAGGTAAAAAGTTTAAGTTCATCGCTTCAGCTTCTACTTTGCTTTTGATGATCGGTGAAACAAACTTCTTAACATCTTCTGGATCAATACTATTCTTTTCACAAAGGTGTAGTATTGCATCCATATAATTTATACCAAGCTCACTTACTGTTCGTTCTATGAGCTTAGTAAATTTACTCTTAGTTAAAAATTGATCTTCTATTATCATTTATTAACAGTCCTCAATAAAATTGTATTATCATTCATTCTACCATTTGGTGAAGTCACTTTAGTCTTTAAGACTTCTGTCCAAGCTTTATCAACTTGATTTGGAGTCTTCGTCATAACGGTCTGAATAAACCCGAGTTGAGATGATCTGAGTGTGCATTCTCGACTTAATTCTTTATCAAAGTTTTTAATGGTACTACCACTGATGATAAAGCCTTTAGGATCTTGAGTAACATACTCAGCTAACCTCTTATATTTAGTATTGAAGACAAAGAGTCTTACACTACCAATTACATTTAAAGGATTAGTTGAAACCAACTTAAACGTTGCATCTTCTTTTTGATACTTAAGTTTTGCTACCTGTTTGATAGCAGATTGTGGCTTTTTAATCCTAACTTTTCGTAAAGATTTTGTAGCAGACTTGATTTTATCTAAGTCTTCTAACATTGCTTTACATTCTGTGACACGACGATTGAGTTCAGACTTTTTCAAATGTGAATAACCTTCAACAGCGTCAGCACATCGTTTAAGATAGGCATCCTCATAATCTAGTAGCCATCCCTCAATCATCGTTCGAACGGGAATGGTAGCAGATCCACCCAACCCGTGTAACTTGAATTGATTGTATACATCGAGACTCGTCTCTTGTCCATCAATCCATTCATCTTCTAAAGTTAAAAGGTCTTGCATAATCGTTTCATTAATCTTATTCTGCAATCTTTGCATAGGTGATAATGTAACAACATTGCCTTTTAATTTCTTTTCGAATTCTTTTTCTTTTATAATTCTAGCACCATCAAGATTTATCTTGCTTAGATAAGTTTTAAATCCTTTAAGGTACTGTTGAAATACTTCGCTATCGTATTTTTCGTCAGTCTTTACAAGTTCTGACCAATAAGCTGTTGCTCCATGGTGTGTGAACATGCTAAAAGAATATTCAGGATTTGCTAGTATGTTTTTAGCATCTACCTTTTTGAAGTTCTTCTTGACGAAAGAACGTGTTAAATCACTAATATCTTTCTTATCGACATCTTCGTGAAAGTATCTTATTACATGTTCGAAACCTTTAGCGAAAGGTACTGCACCAATTCCACTTTTTGAGGCTCGAGCTGTTATTCTTTTTGTTTTTTTCTTCTTGATAGCCATTATTCGTCTCCGTATATGCAAAATCTAACAGTGATAAAAAGCGCAACAACTAAAATAATTAATAAAATCGTATCTAACATTAATTTCTCCTCATTTTTTAATCAATATAATATATTCTACCATATAAAAACTGAAATGTACATGCTTTTTTTCAATTATTTTCCTGTTGCTCCAGGTATTTTATTACTCAAATCTGGCATTGTCATCTCAACTCGCGTTAAAGGTGTTGTTGTCGTGTGATCAGTATAATCACCATCGCTTCGAAATTGACGAGTAACCACCTCTTTATACAACATACCATCTACGATTCGATAGTTTATAAGTTCTTGTTTGATAACACCATCATTATCTTCTGCTGCTGTCTTTAATGGACCATCTTTTAATACCATCATTTTTCCCATCTGTAAAATATATGTGATTCTATTCTTGTTGTTCTTGTCTTAGTTTTAGCCCATGAAGGTTTAACATAAGTAGCGTGGTAATGTGTTGATCCTTCTGTGAGATCATAAGCTATTCTTCCTGAATATACTATTCTTGCGTAATCCATAGCTTTAAACCACTGCTTACTATCTTTATTAGGT